>SMTZ1_10003478_pt2 | contig 21373 bp, 11 predicted proteins | sample DeeMarSWOR136_30_FD_25667 | JGI IMG/M metagenome (IMG submission 25667) | reverse complement strand
CGGAGATGCAGCCCCGGCAGAGGATTGCGGCGGTAGGGTATGCCTTTCGAGCGGCCGAGGCTGACACGGCTGATCATGTTCGGGGCGGTGGAGCCGGCAGTGACGGTGACTGGACCATTGTGGGCAATAATATGTACTCAGCCGTTTCGGGCAGGGTGGGCATTGGCACGGTGAGTCCTCAGGAGAAGTTTCATGTGGCCGATGGCAATCTCATCGTGGGTGGTTTAGGGGTAAACAATCGGATTAAAGGCACGAGTGGTGATGCAAGTATTGTGGCGGAGCTTTTTGCTTATGATGGTCTTGGTGGTTATGTGGGGACTTTCACGGATCATAAATTCGTGCTGAGGACCAATGATCTTGATAGAGTGACTATTGATACAGGGGGTAAGGTAGGCATCGGAACGAGCACTCCTCAGGTGAAACTCTCTCTGGGAACAGACTTAACTGCAAAGAAACTAGCTCTTTGGGATGGAGTTGACGATTTCTATGGTTTGGGGGTGGAACTTGGTCGCATGACCTTTTATACCAACAACACCGAAAAGATGACCATTTATAACAATGGCAGAGTGGGCATCGGAACAACCACCCCAGCGGCAAAATTGGCCGTTCGTAATGAGGCGGTAGCCGATATAAACGTTAACTCCGATACCAGCTATGCGGTGATCCGACTGAGACAAAACGGAATCGACAAATGGGCCTGGGCGGGAGAGTGGCTCAGCAACAGGACGAGTATTTTTAGCTACGATTTAGCAGCAAATGTCTTGGTCATCGAGAATACTGGCGAAGTCGGCATAGGGACCGAGACGCCATCGGAAGAGCTTCATGTGGTCGGCACGATCAAGTCGGTCAGTAGCGATGGTAGAGCCATAGATGGTCTGACCACAAGCAGCAACGAGTGGGTCCCTTGTGTTTATGGACGCAATGAAGGGGCCGGCGACGGAGTTTACGGTTGGAGCCAGAGTCGTCATGGCACATTTGGAATAACTTTCAGCTCTAATACTAATCATGCCGGGGTATACGGAAAGCACGATAATGATGGCCCCGGCGTTTACGGCGAATCCGAGGCAGGTGAGGGGGTGAAGGGAAAGGCCACCGGCAACGGCTTCGGCGGCTGGTTCCGAGCCGATGGAAACACTGGCACGGGCGTTCACGCCTCCTGTTTGGGCACATCGGGCATCGGCATCTACGCCGAGGGAGGAACCAGCGGCTTGGCGGGCTTGTTCAGGGGTAATGTGAGGATTGCCAGCAAGAGCACTGGTACCACCATCATCGAGCTGGGTGAGGGGCTGGACTATGCCGAGGGTTTTGACGTGACAGATGTTCAGCAGATTGGTCCCGGCTCTGTGCTGGTTATCGATTCGGAGAATCCCGGAAAGCTGCGCTCGTGTGACAGCCCCTACGACAGCAAGGTCGCCGGCATCGTGGCCGGTGGCAGGGGTCAGGGTTCCGGCGTGCGTCTTGGGCCCGAGGAGTTTGATCACAACGTGGCCCTGGCTGGGCGAGTTTACTGCAACGTGGATGCCACCTATGGTCCAGTTCTCCCAGGAGATCTATTGACCACATCGCAAACACCTGGATATGCCATGGCGGTCAAGGATCACGTTCGCGCACCGGGAGCCGTTCTGGGAAAGGCCATGGAAGGTCTACCAGAAGGTGACAAAGGACAGATTCTGGTATTGGTAACCTTACAGTAGGAATTCGGCCCAGAGGAGGTTGAAAATGTCTCGCAAGATGAACAAATTTATAATGCGGGCCGTGCCGATCCTGCTGTTATGTCTCTTTCCGTCCCTGGTCTGTGGGAAAATGGCACAGCTTCATGAAGCTCAGGCCGTGGCGGAGAACTGGATACAGTTCGTATTGGAACGGGACGGCCAGTGGGGAGAAGAACGAAAACCTTCCCTCGGCCCCATGGCCGAGCTGAGATGGGGAGATGTACTGCTGGGCTACTACGCTCCAGTCCAGCCCGAGGGGTATATCGTCGTCTCCTCTCTGCAAAATTTCGCTCCTATCAAGGCTTATTCCACAGACAGCCACCTCGACCCATCCAAGGAGGGTGGTATGGCCGCCATGCTCAAGGATGATTTGGAGGGACGGGCGAAGTTCTTGATGCGCGTATATGGCGGCTTGGATGACGTCAGCTTGGAGAAGTTTGATAAAGGCACTCCCCAATCCACCCGGATGTTATGGTCCTATCTATTGGACGGCAGGGAGCTGAGCGCCAATCTCGGCTCCATCCGCAAGGACAGCCGCGGTCAGGTGGGGCCGCTCCTGGAGACCAGCTGGGATCAAGGACCACCTTACAATGATGATTGCCCTGACATGGGATGTGGCTTTGCTTTTAACGACAACGCATTGGTGGGTTGTGTTCCGCTGGGCCTAGCTCAGATCATGAGATACTTCTGCTGGCCCCCCTATTTCGATTGGCATTACGACTGGCCAAATATGCTCAATCGATATGTGTATGACTCCGGAAGCAACTGGTTCAACGACGAACAGGGTAATCCGGTCACCCAGGCCCAGATCGATGCGGTGGCAGATCTCTGCCGTGATCCTGGTACGGTCATACATATCGAATACGGCTGCAGCAGTACAGGGGCCTATATGTGTAACTGGTATTACGACGATGCCCGGGATGCCCTGGAGGACCATTTCTTCTATTCCAATCCCTCCTGGGATGAGCCGGTATGTGAGGAACGAGACAGCTATGACTTCCCGGAATGGTGGGATATGATCGTCTGGGAGATCGACCATAACAGGCCGATGTTGTTCAAATTGGCTAATTCAGGCGGAAGTTTCAATCACCTCGTCGTGATTGACGGCTATGACGACACCGGAGGGCAAACTCATGTACACGCCAACTACGGCTGGGACGATGCACACACCACCTGGTATGCTATGCGTTAGATTCTCTGGATTGCGACAGCGCTCCAGGTTTTCAGGGTGGTTGCGAGCTGGGCGAATACGAGCTGGTCCGGTACATCTACCCCCTAACCTCCATACCCAACCACGGCACCCTGGGCCCGCGGAACAGCGTTACGGATTTGCACCATTACGTCTATACCGACGAGGATAACTGTTTCGATCTGATCGTCGAGGGAGGGGCTTGGGTGCAGTTTCTGCCCGAAACGAGTCTTTCATGCTATCTAGACTCCGTAGCTATCTACGGCCGCTCGCCCGATGAGACGCGGTTCTACTCCGAAGGTCTTCCGACTCGAGGGATGAAAGTTGCAGCGAACGGCGAGATCAAACTCTGGCCCGGCGGAGGCATGCGCGTTCATTAGAGTTCTGCTAGTCACAGGAGGGCTAAAAAGCGGGTGTACTGGCGGGAAGATGGTCAATATTCTCCCGAAAATCTTGGATGGTATTTCTGAATATGATTGCATTAAATTCTTAACTTTCGCAATTGTTCAAATTATTTCTTGACAGAAATGCTCGTTCGTGATAGAATGGATTTAAAGACAACTTGGGTCTTTAGTCGAAAAGGTGATTTCTAGCTTCATTTATTTCAGTTCTCATTCACTTTAGACCTTTCACCTTAAGGAGGTGCAGCCATGAGAGTGATCGCTTTTGTGGTAGTGCTGTCGTTGGCTTTGTTGTCTACAGCGGCTTTGGCCGAGGTGCCGGGCCAGATGAACTACCAGGGCACTCTCACCGACTCCAATGGCGTGGCCGTGGATGACATCGTATCCATGACGTTCAGGATCTATGCTGATTCCACGGGGGGAAGTGCGTTATGGAGTGAGACTCAGTCGATGGGATCTTCAACGTTCTGTTGGGTCGAGTCAATGCTCTTTCCGATATGGTTTTTCAGAATCCAACACGGTGGTTGGGGATCACGTTATTTGACGATCCGGAGATGCAGCCCCGGCAGCGGATTGCGGCGGTAGGGTATGCCTTTCGGGCCGCCGAGGCTGACACGGCCGATCATGTTCGGGGTGGTGGAGCCGGCAGTGACGGTGACTGGACCATAGTGGGCAGTGACATGTACTCGGCGGTGTCGGGCAATGTGGGAGTGGGGGAGTCGAGTCCACTGTCGAAATTAACGATTAGAAATATAGGTGCAAACGAATTGCAATATGCCCTTCGCCTGACAAATCCAGATGTGACCGATTCAGGTGGCACGGCTACCGGAATTCTGTTTGAGACCGAGCCCAACGATTATGGAAAGGGCGCTCTGGTTTATGAAAGGAAGAGAAATTTCGCTCGGGGCAATTTCCATTTTCTACAAAAGACAACTGGTGATTATAGTTCTCCTACATTAAGCGATGCTGTGGTCACCATCAATAATGACGGCTATATGGGAATAGGAACGACAAGTCCTCAATCCAAATTATCTTTGGGAACGGATTTTAATGCAAAGAAACTGGCATTATGGGATGGTGTGGGGGATTTTTATGGATTCGGAGTCGAGCTCGGTCGTATCACGATTTATACCAATGACACAGAGAAAATGACCGTCTCCAATAATGGCAATGTGGGGATGGGCACATGGCTTCCCCTGAAGAAGTTGCATCTGCTGAGAGAAGATGAGCCTGTGACCCTTCGCATCGAGGATTGGGGGAATATCTATTATGACCTCACTGTTGATAGCCTAGCTCTGAATGTGAGTTCAACCGTACACAGCGATATCCTGGTATTAAAATCGGGCAATGTCGGCATTGGGACAAGCGATCCTAATACTAAACTCACTGTTGAAGGACCAAGTAATGGCATGGCCCTTGCCAAGATTAACCAGACGGGAAACCGTGCCTATATGGGATTACGGTTGGACAGAAACGATACCGAGAAATGGCTTGTAGGCATGGACCATGTTAACGAAAAACTCCTCTTCAGAAGAACGGCGAGCAGCAATGATATGGTGATTGATACACTAGGCAACGTGGGCATAGGAACGACATATCCCAGCCAGAAAGTGGACATCGATTGGGGAAACCTGATTGTACAAGGAACTGGAAGCTGCGATGCCGTGGGGGAAGAGGGAATTGTCTATCTGGGTACCCCTCATCACCACATCAAAGGGGTATATGGATTCGGTGTAAAGATCGGAACATATGCCGTGGGCGACTCTGCCCTGACTATCAGAGAACTGTCCGGCAATGTGGGCATTGGGACTACAACCCCAGATGAGAAGCTTCACGTCGATGGCACCGTGAAGTGCGACGTGCTCAAGCTCACCGGAGGAGCAGATATCGCAGAGCCTTTTGATGTCGACAAGACCGAAGAGACGAAGCCCGGTCTGGTTTTGACGATCGATGTTGATAATCCGGGAAAACTGAAGATATCCAAGAAGGCTTACGATCGTTGCGTTGCGGGCATCATCAGCGGTGCCGGCAGCATCGAGCCCGGGTTGGTAATGGGTAAATCGGAATCTGTGGCTGGTGGGGAATATCCTGTGGCGCTGACCGGTCGAGTCTATTGCTGGGCCGATGCTTCCGAGGAATCCATTCAACCAGGAGACTTGCTGACTACCTCTGAAATACCCGGACACGCCATGAAGGTCATCAATTACGAGCGAGCTCAAGGGGCGGTCATCGGCAAGGCCATGAGCTACTTGAAAGAAGGGCGGGGACTAGTCCTCGTTCTGGTGACCTTGCAGTAGGATAGACTGTGTAGAATAGGGCAAATTTCTTACGATTATTTAAAAAAGGACTTTGGTCATGAACGCAAACAGAATACTTGGAGCTTTGACCATAATCCTCAGCCTGATACTCCTAGCCACAGCCATATCATTGGCACAGCCGGCGCCGATCCCTTTTCATCAGGAATTGTATACGCTGAACTCCGGCGTGCATGATGGGCTTGCAGACAAGTCCATAATGGCATTCCGAGAGGTAGTTAGAGCTCCTGGAGCTCCATGGCTGCAGCTGCACTTCAGCGATTACAACCTCGGTCAGCGGAGCTATATTACCCTCACGTCGGTTCAGGATGAAAGCCAACAGCGTCTCGACGAAAAAAGCTTGACCAGATACCTGGGCTCGAGCGCGTATTTCAATGGCGATGCGGTAGAGGTGAAACTCTATGTGGCTCCCGGAGAAAAGGACATCTTCTTCCGCCTGTCTGAGATCATCGTGGGCGAATGGGCAGGTCAGCCTAAATCTCTCTGTGATGGAGATAATCGTGTCTCCTCCACAGATCCCAGAGTGGGTCGCATTATGCCGATAGGCTGCACGGGCTGGATCACCTCAAACGGCGCTCACCTGACGGCCGGTCACTGTACGGCCGGTGCCCTGATGTGGTGGCTGCAATTCAACGTCCCCGCATCCTTGCCGGATGGCACTGTTCAACATCCTCCTGCAGAGGACCAGTATTGGATTGTTCAGGGCAGTATCGTCTGGTTTGACGATGGCAACGGTCAAATCGGTAACGATTGGGCTATATTCGCGTGTGAGCCAGACGACAGCACTGATCTGCTGCCCGTTCACGCGCAGGGGGCGTTTTACCGGATGTCCCGGGATGATAGTCCCAGCAGCGTCCGGGTGACAGGTGTTGGTCAAGACAATACACCACCCGGCTCTACCGGCGGCCTTAACTCCGATAGCCAGACTCTGCAGACAGACTCTGGATCCTATCTTGGGGAAACGGTTGAGGGCCCCTCTGATGTCCGTATCGAATATACCGTTGATACCATGCCCGGCAGCTCTGGGAGTCCGGTGATCATCCTCGGCACTACGTTGACGGTGGGTATACACACCGACGGCGGATGTAGCCCGCCCTCTGAGGGCAACGAGGGAACCGGTTTTGAACATGACAACCTGGAAAACGCGATTGGGACATTTCCGGGGGCGAATGCCATCTATGTGGATAAAGGTCATCCCGTCGCCTTGGAGGATGGCACGGTGTTCAGGCCGTATAACACGGTGGCTGAAGGGATTACCGCGGTTTCATCGGGTGGTATCCTCAGCATCGTTACCGGCTCTTATGACGAGACCATGGCCATCAGCAAGGCCATGACCTTGGTTGCTCCCGTGGGCATAGTGACCATCGGGCAATAGTCAGAGGCTATTGGCAATTCAGGGAGACTTCAGGAAAAAATATTCTGCCATGAAATTTCTCAAGAAAACATTGCCATTTGTCTTAGCTGGACCATTACTTTGCTTGGTATGGCTTTCGCCCCAGGCGATGGCTCAAACAGCCCAATGGACCTATATGGTCTACCTCGATGGGGACTGCGACTTGGAGCTCAGCGCCATCAATGACTTCCTGGAGATGGCCACCGTGGGGTCGAACGCCAATGTCAAGATCCTGGCGCTGTTTGACCGGACGGCCGCTCACGATACGACCTATGGCGACTGGAGCGAGACGCGCCGGGGCATCGTCAACCTCAACGACACGCCCAACTCCACTTGGGGCACCAATCTGGGGGAGCTCAACATGGGCCATCCCCAGACCCTGATTGACTTCGTCGAGTGGGGCATGCAGACCTATCCGGCCTCACGGTATGCCGTGGTGCTCTGGGATCACGGCTCGGGGTGGCAAAAGGAGGCTGAGGACTCTCTCAGGTTCAAGAGCGTCTGTATCGACGAGACCTCAGGCGATCGGTTGTTCATGAGGGAGGTGCGAGCTGCTCTGGATACCATCGAGACGAATGAGGTGCAGCCGGACCTGCTCGGCTTCGACGCTTGCCTGATGGGCATGGTGGAGGTGGCCTATGAGATCCGCCAGCATGCCAGCGTCATGGTGGCTTCTGAGAAAGGAATCCCCTTGGCTGGCTGGCCCTACCATACCATTTTGGCCGATCTGGTGGCCAGCCCCACCATGAGCGCCAGCCAGCTTGGGAGCGTTACGGTCTCCCGCTACTATCAATCTTACAGCAACAGCCAAATTCTATCGGCTGTCAATCTGGCCTCCATGGATGATTTGTCTGCCAAAGTGGATGTGCTGGCCCAAGCGCTGAGGTACAACTGGAACAGCGACGCCGGCGCGTGCGTGCAGGCGGCCTGTGGCGTGATGACGGCCATCGATGCTGCCGTCATCGCCGAGGCACATGGCACCTCCTGGCCCGGTAGCAATGGGCTGGCCATATACTATCCTGAATTGAGCGCAAATTTCAGTAGCGATTACAATGGTACCACCATCCTGTTCCCGCTGGATACGCACTGGGAGGAGTTTCTTTCTGATTTTTACACCTACATGTCCGGCTCCTGGGTCGCGGACGCACGCGATCAAAGTCAGGAGTATAGCACCTGCGGAGGGTGGTGTCCCCATCACGTAGACCTGTACGATTTTTGTGAGAAGCTGATAGAGAACGCCGCAGGCCTTGTCTGGGCGGATTTCGACCACGTCGGCGTTGAGAACGGGACCTATGATCAACCTTACAACACGCTGACGGAGGCGGTAACCGCTGCCAGTGGTGGTCAGACCATTTGCATAAAGCCGAGCTCGTCGTCTGAAACCCTCGACATCACCAAAGAGTTGACCCTCCGGGCATGCGGGGGAATGGCCATAGTCGGAGAGTGATCCTCATGGCTGTGATGAATCAATCAGGTTCGGACTGACAAACAGGAAACTGCATAATGAAACGGATGAAAAATAAAGTGACACACTTCAAGTGGTCTTGGGGATTACTCCTGATCTTCTGCCTGATGATTGTCCCCATGTTTCTCCAAGCAAGAGAGCTGAGGGAATACGAAGTGCGCACCGCTGTGGAGACCTGGGTGCGGCACGTCGCTCCTGAGGCACGACCTGATGCTATCATCGAATGGCTTGAGCCCTTCGAGATTAACGGAGAAACGGGCGCTTATATCGCCCATCTGGATGGCAGCGGATTCTGTCTATGCGGCGACAATGAGATGGTCCTTCCCATCTACTGGTATAGCCCCTATGGTCGATACGATCCCAACATTCCCGATTTCGAGTATATCCTTGGTGAAATTGCTTCGCTGAAGATGAAGCTGAATGGCTTAAAAGATGAAGATTACGGCAAGTTTCAACAGCTGCAGCCGGTGTTCCAGGAAAGAGCCGAGCTCTGGGAGGACCTCCTCAAAGGACACATTCCCACCAGACGACAGCTGCGAAACAGAGCTAAGGCAAAGGCTGCGCCCGACTCCATGAGCCTGGCGCTGACCACGATATGGGACCAGAACGATCCCTATTATCTGCAATGCCCGCAGCTGCCGACCAGCGGGTTCAACTGCAAGGTCGGTTGCGTGGCCACGGCCATGGCCCAGATCATGAACTACTGGAAATGGCCCGCTTCGGGGAACGGCAGCGAGCTCTGGTTCTATGAGTATCGCTGGAGAAGTAATTGGGACCAAGAACCTCTGGCGGTGAACCCCGGACTGAACATCTCCGGCTGGTGGGTGGGCCGCCTCGATTATGACACTACCGCAGCCGTCCTGAAAATGAACGGCTATTGGGATCACAGCTTTTATCTCGCCGCTATCGGTAAGAGCGACAGCACCGGCTACCGTCAGGCTCTGGACGCGCTGTGGAGCCGAATGGACGAGGACACCACCTGGCTGCCGGTGAATTACGGGGCCACCACCTATCGTTGGGACCTGATGGCCGACAGCGCGGCCGCCTTCTCTCCGGATGGAAGGGATGCGGTGGCCACGCTGTGCTACCATGCCGGGGTGTCCTGCCACATGAACTATCACGTGTTCGTATCCACCAGCAATGAGGGCGAGATGGTCAATGCCCTCAAGGACCATTTCTTCTACGATCCCGATGCCACCACCTGCGGAGTGGATATGAACACCATGACCGAGGAGATTCAATGGCTGCGGGCGTTCGCCGCAGGTGGGTCCGATACCGCCGGAAGGGGCTCTCACACGTGGACCTATTTCGGATATGACACCTCGACCGATCCCGACCGTTCGTTCCGGATGAACATGGGCTGGGCGGGCAGCGGAGACGGCTGGTTCACCTATGACACCGTGGCCACCAACGGATTAGTCTTCGAGGTGACCGATAACACCAAACAGATCGCGCCCACCTTGGTCAGGTTCGTGGGGGCCGCCAGCCCGGGGGATGGCTCCCCCAACGACCCTTACCGGGATGTCGAGGAGGCCATCGTGGAGGCTCCGGACAATTCGACGTTGATATTCAAAGCCGGCTCCAACAACGCCTTCGCGGCAGCAACGCTGACCATCAATCGGCCCTTGACTCTCACAGGCAGGGACGTCACCATTAGCAAAAGTGGTAGTCGGGGCCCCTCTAGAAATTACGATGTAGAGAAAGTTGATCGGCAAACGCAAGATGTTCTAAAAGAAGAAGTTCGCCGTTTTGATGAACCGTAGAAGGGTTAAGAAAGGAGGCGGTGACATGTCTGGAAGACACAAAAAACTTGGCCACGGTGTGATTCTTCTGGTTGTAGTTTTCCTGTTCACGTTCATATTAACTGGACAAGCCGCAGCCGACGCGCAGCTGGCCACTTCGGTGATGGGCTCTGCCGGAGGTCAGGGCAGCTCCGCCAACTTCATTGTGAAGTCCACACTGGGTCAGTCCACGCCCATCGGGCCCTCTACCAGCACCAACTTCGGGGTGGGCGCCGGATTCTGGTATCAGGACCCCGTGGCTCCCTCGACTATCGGGGATTTGACGGCCAGCCTGGCCAAGAATGACATCCTCCTGGAGTGGTCGCATGCAAGGGACAATGTGGCCATCGACCATTATGTGATCTATCGGGCCACGACGCCCTATTTTGAGGCCATCGGTGGAGATTCTGTCAGCGGAACCAAGGGGACAACGTATCTGGATCTGGGTGCTGCCGGGAGTACCGTCACCAACTATTTTTACGTGGTAAAGGCAGCGGATCCCAGCCGCAACCTGGCGGAGGATTCCAATCAGGTGGGTGAATTTGACCGGGGGACGACGGGCGGACCAAAATAATAGTTTTGACACAGCAGGATTATGGGTGTAGGGGCGCAGCGTGCTGCGCCCTTTTTTTATGCAAGGCAAACATGATCACAATGTAAGGGCGGGTTTTATACCCGCCCCTTTCGATTGTTGGTGGTTTTTTAGACGACAAACGCTGGACGACATCCGACAGACGTAACGCCCCTACAACTCTGTCGCCGGCAGAGAATAAAAATCGAAGTCTAGAGGGAAATGTGAAATAATCGGTATAGATTTTGCTCAAGACATAAAAACAAAGAGGTTCTATCGTTGAATCTAGAGCACTAGACACAGTTTAATGAATTACAAACAAATATCTTATGCGAAATCATCCGCTTGAGAGAGTATCCATCTGTTGAGAGTGCATTTTTAGGGTGATACTGTAGAAATTGAAGGTTGAAAGGGGGTGAACGCTCGTGAGAAAGGTTCTATGCCAATCGGTACTTTCTCTGGTCTGCCTGGTTCTGTTGGTCACCACTGCAGCCCAGGGTGGCTACCTGCTGGTTAAAGATGTGCTCAGCGAGGGCGGAGGGCATGTCGAGTCGGCCAGCTATATGCTAGACTTTTGCACAGGGCAGGTGGCCCTCGGCCAGAGTGTGGGAACTGACCACATCGAGTGGGGTGGTTTCTGGGGATGGTCTCGCTGGGGCCAAGTGGTCTTTGCCCAGGAGGAAGAGAACAGTGAGCTTTTGCCCAGCGAATATGTCCTGTTCCAGAATTACCCAAATCCATTTAACCCTAAGACGAACATAAGTTATCAGCTACCCAGTGCCGGACATGTGAGCCTGATGGTCTTCAACGTGCTCGGCCAGGTGGTTCACAAACTGGTGGATGAGGATCAGGCTCCTGGCAAATACCTGGTCAGTTGGAATGGCATTGACCAGACGGGCTGCCCAGTGGCCAGTGGCGTCTACTTCTATCAGTTGGTCGCCGGTGAGTTTCGGCAAGTACGCAAGATGCTTCTGCTGAAATAGCAGATGAAATGTTTTTGGCCAATGATCCTTTACCTTTGGGAGGTATGCCATGAGAACCAAGACTTTTGTAATGGGGCTGGCGCTGGTCGTTCTGCTCGGCGCCCTTTTCTCAGCGACCCATGTGACCGCATCGAACAGAGACCTGGGCCTTGAGGGTCAGGTTCGCACGGTGGACGGTTCCAAGTCCGTTCCCAACAAGCTGAACTACCAGGGGCATCTGACCCACGCCTCTGACTCCTCGGCGGTCACCGATACGTTGGAGATGACCTTTCGATTCTTCGATGCGAAGACGGCAGGAGCTGAACTTTGGTCTGAGATTCATGCGGATGTGCCCGTCATAGACGGATTGTTCAGTGTCGTTCTGGGAGAGAACACCTCGCTTCCCACGGGTTTGTTCGACGGTTCGGCCCTGTGGCTGCAGACGGAGGTGGGCGCCGAGGTTCTTTCTCCTCGTAAGCCTCTTGTCAGCGTGGCCTACGGCATCCGTTCTCAGGAAGCTGATCATGCTGCGACGGCAGATTATGCCGTGGAAGCCGATCATGCCGTTCATGCCGACACGGCCATGTTTACTCAGCCAGACGTTGATTGGGAGGTGAGTGGCGACGATGTGTATCATATGGATGGCAATGTAGGCATTGGGACGACAGACCCGGGGCAATCCCTCAACACCAAATTCGATGTGTTTGGCAGGGTAAGCATGAGAAATGAAGCGGGGGAATACGCTCTTATAGCGGATTATAGCGACGCGCCGCCAGCTTATCAGCGGCTGTATTCGGCTAAGACTGGAGGAGGAACTGCCAGAGATTTCATATTGGGTGTCTATCCCTCAGGACATATGGATCAATTGGTCCTGAAGAATGACGGCAATGTGGGCATCGGTACCACAAATCCAGCCAACAAATTGCACGTCGAGGGGACAGCCCAGATGACGGGCTTCAAGATGTCCACCAGCGCAACCCCTGGACATGTGTTAACCGCAGATGCCACTGGAGTGGGCACCTGGCAGGCGCCAGTTGCCTTGCCTGATGGAGATTGGTCAATTGCGGGCAACGACATGTATTCTGTCGTCCCAGGCAACATAGGCATCGGGACGAACGCGCCAGAGGGCCTGCTGCACATTTACGGCGGGTCCGCGGGAACCGTAACGTCAAATAGTGCCGCCAAGCTGGTCATCGAGGGTAATAATACTTCGACGATAAACTTTCTTACTCCGAATACATACCCTCAGGGAATTCAGTTTGGGGATTCCGATGACGAGGCCATAGGTTGGATTTTTTATGATCACAACGGTGACAATATGCGGTTCGCCACAGACAATTCGGACAAGCTGACCGTCTTGAGCAATGGCAATGTGGGCGTCGGGATATCGAATCCGGCGACAAAGCTGGATGTGAACGGTGTCATCCAGGCCACAGGAGGGCACTCCAGCAACTGGAACACAGCCTTTGGCTGGGGGGATCACTCCGCCATGGGTTACTTAGATATGGAGGCAACAAACAATTCGTCTGCAGAGACATTCTGGAACTCCACATCTCCTGCCAATGTTCTGGACATCGACAGCAATACTCCCTTGGCGGCAGTTTATATTGACAACAACTATGCTGGCAACACCTGGGGCCTATCCTCCGGACTCACCTCCTCGTCTGCGGGCGCAAGTAGCTATGGCGTTTATGGCTTCAACAACGGATCCGGTTACGCTGTCTATGGAAGAAACTATCATGCCAGCGGTATCGGTGTTCGAGGCATAAACAATTCAAATTCCAATTTCGGCGATTTGGGCACGTCACTCTACGGTGCTTATGGCGAACACAACAGTGGCAACAATGGCCTTTTGGGAAGCAGCAGTTCTGGTGTCTATGGTAGCCACGTCGATGGCAATTATGGTTATGTAGCCACAAGCAGCAACTGTTTCTATGGCAATTTGGTAACCACCGACCCCGGGGACTATGCCATTTATGGATATGGAACCGATGCTTCTGGAGAGGATGGGACGGGTTATAGCTACGCTACGACGCTGGGTGCAGTTAAAGGCTATAACTATTATGGCAATCCGTATACCTTTGCTGTCGGCGGATTTTCTTATCTGGATTTTAACCGTAGTGGCGGCTGCTTAGGTGGAAAACACACCGGCGCTGTTTGGGGCTCACTTGGTTATCAGAACTCCGCAGGTACAGAATATGGTGGCTATTTCACCAGCTATACAAGCGGTGTGGGTAAGGACGATACAGCCATCGGAGTGGGCTTGGGCTCCTGGGGTGATCTGTTCGGCGCCGATATTCACGGCCAGGTTTACGGGACTTATACCGAGGGCGGCAATTATGGCCTGTATTCCCATGGAGCCATTTTCCGGGACGATTTAGACGTCCACCTGCAGCATGCCGAGAATAGCTCCACCACCGTGCTCTACACCAATGTGAGCACAGATGTGACCGTGCAGACCAGCGGATTCGGCACCTTGTCCCAGGGCTCTTGTGAGATTGAATTTGGCGACAATTTCACCAACGCGGTTTCCTCTGCGGAGCCCATCATTGTCACGGTGACGCCTCACGGGAACACCAATGGAGTTTACATCTCAGATGTTAAAACCAGTGGATTTACCGTGGTGGAAAACAACCAGGGCAAAAGCACTGTGGACTTCAGCTTCATCGCCATAGGACGCCGCGCCGGGTATGAAAATCCCCAGCTGCCCGAGGAGGTCATCTCAGCAGATTATATCAACAAGCTCTCCAGAGGTCTGAACGCTGATGTAAATATCAACGTGAATGGTGAGGGACTGTACTACGAAAACGGACAGCTCTATGTAGGCGCGCATCCCTCTACTTTGCCTGATCCTTACAAACCCCCAGAACAGTTAGATGCTGTTGAGGAGATGAAGAGCAGGCCAGCCGAGATCATCACGGATACACAAGACGCTGCCGCCAATGGTCAGGCACCCTCTGATCGGGCACCCAGGTCCAAAGAGGCAAGATAGCCGCAACCGGTCAGACCGGTCAAACGAAGGGGGCTCTCTCCAGTTTTCGAGAGAGCCCCCCTTTTTGTGATAAATAAATGTTCTGAGGACCCACGGGTAGAGGGAAGGATGCGGCTCAGAGCAGCATCAGGTAGGATAGACATCACCTCGGAAGAGAACACAAAGGGCCAAAATGGAGGGGTGAGGGAATTTGAAGAGCCCCACACTACACCACAGAGATGACCTGGATTTACGGGAGGGTGAAGCTTGCCACGGTGGCGATTGGCGAACCGCAAAAGGGCAGAAATCGACAATTTTAGTCAAAAAAATCAATGGCTCAATAAAAGTTCCTTGACAAGAATCGCTTTGTCTGGTAAAATGTGTATGATAGGAGATTTTCTCTTGGTGACAAGATCTTTGAAGAAGACCTCGAGTGAAAAAGGGGCTTAGCCCATGAACATGGGAGTGGTTCGTTAAAGATCTGAGGGCGGCTTCTTTTTTCACCGCAACCCGTTTTCAAGGGGGGGATTCCATGCCCAGGATTAACGTGAGGATGCTGAAAGGTTATTTCTTGCTGCTGGGATTTTTCTGCCTGATCATCCCGGGCTTCAGCGCTGCAGAGACTCTGACCTTTGACGGCAGCTGGGGACCGCCAGGTTTTCAATTGGTCTCTCAGAGAGACAGCGGCGTCGAGATCATCTACTCCATGGGCTCGATGCGTATGGACCAGAAGGAGTTAGAAGGCGAGATGGTACACACTCTGGGTATCCCTGGTGTGTCGCTGCCCAACAACGCCGGCGCACCTGATCTGCCCAGTGCCGGGAGGTACATCGCCCTTCCTCAGGGGGCCACCGTCAAGCTCGAGATCGTGGAGACTCGAACCCGGGTTCTTCGCGATATGAACATCGCCCCTGCACCCCCCATCCCCCAGGAAAGTGACGACTCCCCTCTGGTCTACATCAAGGACCCGGGAATCTACAGCACCAACGACTATTATCCTCGTGAGCCCATCGCTTTATCACAACCACTGAAGATGCGTGGAGTGGACGCAGTGATCTTAGGCATCACTCCCTTTCAGTACAATCCCGTCTCCAAAGATCTGCTGGTTTACACCGATGTGCGGGTTAGGGTCAACTTCGAAGGCGGCAATGGCCACTTTGGTGAGGACCGCTACCGCAACCGCTATTGGGATCCATTACTCGAGGCCAACCTAATTAATTATAACGCCCTGTCCCAAGTGGACTTCAATCGTAGAACAGGGGCCAAGGAGACCGGATACGAGTACGTCATCATCGTCCCGGACGATCCCGACTTCATTGCCTGGGCTGACACCATTCGGCACTGGCGCACCCTGCAGGGAATCTCCACCGAGGTGTTCACCCTCACAGAGACCGGTTCCTCAGCCTCTCAGATTGAGAGCTGGATCAACAATGCTTACAATACCTGGAACATTCCGCCGGTGGCGGTGTTGCTGCTCTCCGATTACCCCAGCTCGGGAAAGGCTTATGGCATCACCTCTCCCATCTGGGACAGCTACTGCGTGTCAGATAACATATACGCCGATGTGGATGGGGATGATCTCCCCGAGATGAACTTCGCGCGCATCACAGCCCAGGATGCTACAGACCTTGAGGTGATGATCAATAAGTTTTTGGACTATGAGCGCAACCCTTATACTGACACAGGATTTTACGATCACCCTGTTTGTGCTGGCGGGTGGCAAACGGAGCGCTGGTTCATCCTCTGCTCGGAGGTCATCTACGGATTTCTGGCCAATGTTCACGGCAAATCACCGGTGCGGGAATACGCCATCTATTCCGGAACCCCGGGCAGCCAGTGGTCCAGCAATCCGAACACATACATGGTGGTGGACTATTTCGGGCCCAGCGGGCTGGGTTACATCCCGGCCACCCCAGCGCACCTGACCGATTGGGGGGCCAACGCCACGCGGATGAACAACGATATCAACTCCGGCTGCTTTATCGTTCAGCATCGGGACCACGGTGCGGAGACAGGTTGGGGAGAGCCCGACTACGATAACACCGATCTGAACGGCCTGACCAACACCATGCTGCCCTTCGTCTTTACCATCAACTGTCTCACCGGCAAGTACAACTGGAGCAGCGAGTGCTTCGTGGAGAAGTTCCACCGCATGGAGCACGGTGCCCTGGGCTTAATCGGTGCCAGCGAGAGCTCCTATTCATTTGTGAACGACACATACGTCTGGGGCATGTACGATTGCATGTGGCCGGAGTTCATGCCCGATTATCCATCCTCGGTGAAAAATGCCGGGCCGGAGAACTTGCGCCCGGGCTTTGCCAACGTCTCAGGGAAGTACTTCCTGCAGGCCTCCAGCTGGCCGTATAATCCAAGCGAAAAGACTGTCACCTATCATCTGTTCCACATGCATGGCGACGCCTTTACGACCCTGTACTCGGAGGTGCCGCAAGCCCTTTCGGTGAGCCATCCCGGAGTGCTTTACATCGGGGCCACCTCCTTTCCGGTCACCGCCGACGATGGCTCGGTTATCGCCCTGACCATAGAAGGCGAGATCATCGGCACCGCCGATGGGACCGGGAGCACCGTCAACGTGCCCATCACGCCTCAGTCTGCTCCTGGTTCTATGGTGGTCACCGTCACGAAGTTCGACCACCATCGCTACGCCCAGACCGTCCCAGTGCTGCCTCCTGAGGGCGCCTTTGTGGTCCACTACAAACACGCCGTGGACGATGACATGTCGGGAGGCTCCAGCGGAAATGGGGACGGCGTCGTTAACCCGGGAGAGACCCTTGAGCTGAACCCTTTCTGGGTGATGAACTATGGGGTAGATACGGCCTTCACCGTCCAAGGGGCACTGCGGCTTCAGGGCTCAGACCCTTACGTCACGCTCACCGACACGCTGGATGCCTATGGCACCATAGCTCCCTCTGATTCGGCCATGGGCGCCACGGGCTTTGTCTTTCAGCTGGATTTGACGGCTCCCAACCGTCACCGCATCGATTTTCTGCTCCAGTGCACCGATGGCGATTCCCTTTGGGAGTCCTATTTCAGCGAGATGGCCCTGGCCCCGATTCTGGAGTATGTCTCCAACCTCATCGACGACAGCGGAGGGGGCAATGGGGATGGGCGCATCGACCCAGGGGAGACGGTCGATCTCAGCGTGACCATCGAGAACTCCGGGGGAGCGGGAGCCACGGGTATCGCGGGAACCCTGTTTTCTCTGCATCCCTACGTGAGCGTCATCACGGCCGTGGCGAATTTTCCGGACCTGAATCCCAGCGATCAGGGAGCCTCCCTGACGGACTTCACCATCTCGGTGGATCCCCTCTGCCCCGCGCCCTCTCAGGCCTCCCTGGCCATCTCTTTGACCACGGCCAGAGGTTTCGCCTTCCAGGATACCTTCACCGTCAGAGTCGGTATGAAACAGGTCCTCTTTGTGGACGATGACGAGGGGGATCCCTATGAGACGTACTTCACAGACGCCCTAGATAACCTGGCCATCGATTACGATGTCTGGACGGTAACCTCTCAAGGATCACCCAGCCTGGCGGTCATGGAGGAGTATATTACGGTGATCTGGAACACGGGGGACGATTTTTACGAGACCCTCAACTCTAGCGACGAGGCCAACCTCATGTCCTATCTTGATGGCGGCGGCACTCTGTTCCTCTCCAGCCAGGACTACCTCTACGACATCGGCTCGTCCACGACCTTCTCAACAGACTATCTCCACGTGGTCTCATGGACCAACGACGTGGGTGTGGAGGAAGCGGCCGGCATTCCCGGGGACCCTATCACCGATGGGATGAGCTATGTCCTCTCATATCCCTTTTACAACTGGTCCGACCACATCGTCATCGATGCCTCGGCAGCTGCCATCTTCGAGGCCACCGTTTCCAAGAGCTCAAAGCCGTTGCGGCCACCGAAAGAGGGAACGTCTGCTCGCTTCCGGGATAAGGAGTTCGAGCCGCCGAAGCAGAACTACTGTGCGCTGCGCTTTCCGGCTGAGGGAGACAGCGGCTATCAGGTGGTCTTTATGGCCATTCCCTTTGAATCCGTGCCCACCGCGGGAGAGCGCGACCTGCTGATGGAGAAGATCCTGAGCTGGCTTCAGGGAGCCCAACACGACATCGACTGGCTGGCCACGGACCCCTCGGGCGTCGACTCGGTATCCGTGCTGCTTTCTGTGGATGGGGGCAACAGCTTCCCTCATGTCATCTCCAGCGGAAAGCCCAACCTACCGCCTTACTCGTGGATCGTTGCGCCCCTGTATTCCGATAGCGCTCTGATCAAGGTGGTGGCTTACGATGCCCACAAGAACACTGGGTGGGACATGAGCGACAGCTTATTCGCAACCGCGGATATCGTCCCTCCTGCTGAAGTGAACGACCTGTCCCTGGATATCATTTCGGGGAGCAAATCCTCAAGCGGAAACGCTCTTTTGTGGTGGAGTCCTGTGGAGGATAACGTAGCGGTTGAGTACTATATCGTCTACCGAGGCTTGGATCCCTATCTGGTGGGCGACTCCATCGCCGCTTCGCCGGAGACCACCTACCTGGACGCGGGAGCAGTGGGTGACACCCTGGCGAACTTCTACTATGTGGTGAAAGCAGTGGATACGGGAGGCAATAAGTCTGACAACTCTAATTGCGTGGGGGAGTTTGATCAATTTCTGACCAATGTTGCACCAACGGAGTCTCCCAAGAGAAATCCATAGCCAAGAACATATTCACGTTTACCGCCTGCGGGCGGGTGCCGATTGTTTGAAGCAGGCTTTCTCATGCTAACAAGATGAGGAAGGAACCCCCTCACCTCTGGAACCGGGGTTTTCGGCAACCGCCCATTTTCCATCATAAAGCATGGATTCATAAGGTTTTTTAGGCGAACAGGCGATGGCCCCTTTTTTAAGTTATCCAATGCGATGATCGCTATAGGAGCATGGCGCGAGGTGTATTTGCCTTTTTTGTGTTCTTAAGAGGAAGATCCACCACACTTGTCTACATTTAGGCACGGGATTTGCACAATCTATCAGAAGGGTTTCTTTTTGTATGGTAGGTTTAGAGTTTGAGGCGGCTAGAGACAGGGAGCTTGAAGAGGAGAGGACGTCATGTAAGCAAAAGAGGTAACGCATCGGGTCGTTAAACTCATAACCGGTTTTAAAACCGAAGGAGTGAAGGACCATGAAAAATTTAATGTGTAGATTATTCTTGTGTATTGTTCTTTTAGCAGGTGCGGCAGATGCCCTTGCTGACTGGACACAGCAATTCCCCGATCCTCACCCCACGGCGCGAGGCTACCATGCCATGTCTTACATCGGGGGGGATCAGGCTCTTCTGTTCGGCGGCTTGGGTGATATTAAGTACAATGACACCTGGTTGTATGATCTCAGCGAAGGCACCTGGACCCTGTTGGACCCCCCCACCAAACCATTGGCTCGATCCTATCATGATATGGCCTACATCGGGGGAGATAAGGTCCTCATGTTCGGTGGCCACGACGGTACAAACGATAAAACCTGGTTGTTTGATCTCAGCGAAGGCGACTGGACCCAGATAATCCCGCAAACCAAGCCACTTGGACAATACGGGCATTGCATGTCTTACATCGGAGGGGATCAAGTCGCCATGTTCAGCGCCTACACATACGCAGATCCTTATCCCTACGGGGGTTGGTTAGAAGACACCTGGTTGTATGATCTCAGCGAAGGCAACTGGATTCTGATAGAGCCCCCTGCACACCCATCGCATCGAGCCTATGCAAAAATGGCCTATGTCGGAGGGGATAAAGCCTTCATGTTCGGCGGCTTCTGGTTCTTTGATGAAAACTGGTTGTTTGATCTCAGCGAGGGCACCTGGACTTTGTTAGAGCCTACCAACAGACCGTCAGGGCGACATTGGCATGCCATGGTCTCCATGGGAGATGATCAGGCCCTCATGTTCGGCGGTTGTGATACTCATCCTAATGGTTTGACGGATGAGACCTGGATTTACGATTACAGCGACAACACCTGGACTCTACAAAATCCTTCGGTAAGCCCGTCACCTCGGAGGGAGGTCGTTATGGCTGATATCGGAGGGGATCATGTGCTTTTGTTCGGCGGGAGGACCGAGGCCGAAGAACCCCGTGTTTACTTTGATGATACCTGGATCTGGAATGCAGAGGCTTCTCCGGCAGCAACGCCTTCCACGGCCCACCTGCCTGAGAACTTCTTTCTCAGTCAGAACTATCCTAACCCATTCAATGCGGGGACCGAGATAGCATACGAGATCCCTAAGGACGTGTATGTGACTTTGAAGGTATACAACGTCCTTGGTGTCGAGGTGGCCACGCTGGTGGACGCCTATAAGGAAGCCGGTTTTCATACCGTACGCTGGGATGCCAGGAATGTAGCCAGTGGAGTTTATTTCTGCACCATTTGGGCGGGTGATTTCAAGGCCACGAAGAAGATGGTTATGTTGAAATGAGGGTGAAAGATCGCTTTCATGGTAGAGGCCCTCTCGGAGAGATCCGGGAGGGCTTTTTTCATCGAAGAAACAGCGTCATTAGGTTATGTAGGGGCGAACAGCGTTCGCCCCAATTTTTCATAAGCGGGGGCGGGTTTTAAACCCGCCCC
>SMTZ1_10004208_pt1 | contig 21375 bp, 20 predicted proteins | sample DeeMarSWOR136_30_FD_25667 | JGI IMG/M metagenome (IMG submission 25667) | reverse complement strand
CAATGGAGGTTGAGGCCAGGCTGGAGAGATGGGAAGCCTTTACTGACCTCGCCAGTGAGCTTTCCCTGGAGAGCTTCTCCCGGGACAAAGAGGGTGACCTGGGCTGGCTTCCCAGGGGCATCTTGACTATACTATTAGGGACTTCGGTGGTTGATGAGTATGCCTTCAGCGCTGAAGTCGGCTTGTTGAGTGAGCCGGTATATGATGAAGACCTGACCAAAAAGGTGGGTTACTGGTTGATTCGGGTCATGGAGTGGGACGAGGACATGGAGGAGGCGGCTGTCAAAGCCCTGGTGTTGAGCAGCCGGCAGGAAGCTGAGGAGGTAAGAGCTAAGCTGGAAGCAGGCGGGGATTTTGCCGAAATGGCTGAGGAGTACTCCCAGCTGGCGGTAGGCAACAAAGGGTTCCTGAAGTCGGTGGCGCCGGGTGAGTTGACCGAGGTCTTTGACGAGGCCGTCTTTGGCTCGGAGCTTGAGCTGCAGGCGCTGAGTGAGCCGCTGCGGGACGAGACTATTTTCACCAAGGGAGGCTACTGGTTAATCAAGGTCGTTGAAATAGACGATAACCGGCCGCTTGAGCCGGTTGACAGGGACTTGCTGAAAGCCCAGGCTCTGGATGACTGGGTCTCGGAGCTTCTGGCTGACGAGACCAACATAGTGGAAAGTTACCTTAATAATAAGCAAAAGATGTGGGCAGTAGAGCGAGCTCTCCAAGACTAGAGTAAAAAAGACTAGAGTAAAATGGGGGAAGAAATGAAAAAGAGTATCGGCATCGGATTGACCGGGCTGGGGGTGGTGGGCCGGCAGGTAGTCAGCACCCTGCTGGAAAAGGCAGAGTTGCTCAGTGAGCAGGTGGGCTGCCCGCTTGTCCTGCGCCAGCTGAAGTTGATAGAGCCAGATATAGCCCAGGCACGGAAAATGGGCCTCGACCCCAAGCTCATTACCACTGATGATGACCAGTTTCTGGCCAATCCGGAGATAGATATCATCGTTGAGACCATCGGCGGCGAGGAGCCGGCCTTAAGCTATCTGGAAAGAGCCCTGGCTGGTGGCCGGCATGTGGTTACGGCCAATAAAGAGGTGATTGCTAAGCACGGGGTGAGGCTGCTTGCCCTGGCGGAGCAGCACGGCGTCGGGCTTCACTTTGAAGCCAGTGTTGGCGGTGGCATTCCCCTTATCGCTCCTTTTCAGGATGACCTGATTGCCAATCAGATAAGGGGGATTTACGCCATAATTAACGGGACGACCAACTATATTCTGACCCGCATGGCCAAAGAAGGCGTTGATTTCGCCCCGGCACTGAGCAAAGCCCAGGAGCTGGGCTTTGCCGAGGCCAACCCGGTCAATGATATCGAGGGGATAGATGCCAGCTACAAGCTGGCTATTCTGGCTTCTTTAGCCTTTCGCAGTCAGGTGCGGCCTCAGGATGTCTATCGGGAGGGGATTTCCCGGCTGGACAGCCGTGACTTCCAGTATGCTCATGAGCTGGGGTTTGCCATTAAGCTACTCGCCATCGCCAAGCAAAGCAATGAGTCGATTGAAGTCCGGGTGCACCCCGTTTTCATACCCCAGGATGCCCTCCTGGCCAAGGTTGAGGGTGTCTACAACGCGGTCCTGGTGGAGGGTGACCTGGTCGGGCAGGTACTTTTCTTCGGCGAGGGTGCCGGTGCCCAGCCCACCAGCAGTGCCGTTATCGCTGATATCGTGTCGGCGGCCCGGGATATCGGTCTCGGTGTCAGCAGCCGTGCCCGCTGGAGCCTGGAGCCGGGCAAACGCATCAAGCCCATGTCTGAACTGGAGACCCGCTACTACCTCAGGCTTAATGTCAGCGACCAGGCGGGGGTGCTGGCCCAGATTTCTAAAATACTGGGTGACAATCTAATCAGTATTTCCTCGGTTATCCAGAAGTGGGCGGATAGCGCCACCCAGACTGCCGAAATCGTCATTATGACCCACCCGGCCAAAGAGGCGGCGATGCAAAAGGCTCTGGCCAAGCTGGAACACCTGGCCGTGGTCAAGGAAATCAGCAACTTCGTCCGGGTTGAGGTTTAAATTGAATATGAAACCGGGTGTCCTGAATAGGTATAAAGACTTCCTGCCGATTACGGCCCAGACGCCGATTTTTTCCCTGGGTGAGGGGGATACTCCCCTGGTCAGGTGTCGTCAGCTGGAAGCGGAGGCCGGCTGTGGCGAGCTCTATCTCAAACTTGAGGGGTGTAGCCCGACCGGTTCCTTTAAGGACCGGGGCATGGTGGTGGCGGTGGCTAAAGCGGTGGAAGCGGGCAGTAAGGCGGTAATCTGTGCTTCCACCGGTAACACCAGCGCCTCGGCGGCAGCCTATGCTGCCTACTGCGGGCTTAACGCCATCGTGGTCGTGCCCGGGGGCAATATTGCCCTGGGCAAGCTGGCCCAGGCTATCATTTACGGGGCCAAGATTATTGCCATTGACGGCAATTTTGACCAGGCGCTGCAAATAGTGCGCCGTCTGGCCGAGCGGCACCCGGTCACTCTGGTCAACTCGCTCAACCCCCACCGCATAGAGGGGCAGAAGACGGCTGCCTTTGAGATTATTGACGCGCTGGATGGAGCCCCCGACTATCTCTTTATTCCGGTGGGCAATGCCGGCAATATCACCGCCTACTGGAAGGGCTTTGTGGAATACTTTCAGGCGGGCAAAGCCAAAATCAAGCCCAAAATGATGGGCTTTCAGGCGGAGGGGGCAGCGCCCATTGTCCGCGGTCAGGTGGTGGCAGCGCCCCAGACGGTGGCCACGGCGATAAAAATCGGCAACCCGGCCAGCTGGCAGAGGGCAGTAGCCGCCCGTGATGAATCGGGGGGCGTGATTGATATGGTCAGTGATGCTGAAATCCTGTCCGCCTACCAGTTGCTGGCGAGGCGGGCTGGTATCTTTGGTGAGCCGGCTTCGGCGGCTTCACTGGCCGGCTTGATAAAGCTTGCCGGGCAGGGCATGGACTTTTCCCGGAAGAGGGTGGTCGGTATTATCACCGGCACCGGGCTGAAAGACCCGGATACCGCCCTGAAGAGCGCTCAGCCGCCCCCTGAGCTACCGGCTGATTTAGCCGCCGTAGAGCAGGCTTTGGGCTGGGGTTAACGGTATGATAAGGAGGCAACGTGATTGACGAGGCTGGAGTCAGAGCCGCAATAGCCGCTATCCTGAAGGCAATCGGGGAAAACACGGAAAGAGAAGGTTTGCGGGAGACGCCGAGGCGCATTGCCGAGATGTATGCTGAGCTTTTTAACGGGATGGATAAAGACCCCAAAGAGGAGTTGGCGGTCGGCTATGAGCTGGGGCACCGCGAGATGGTAATCGTGCGCGATATCCCCTTTTATTCCATGTGCGAGCACCACCTGCTGCCCTTTTATGGCACGGTTCATATTGGCTATATTCCCGACGCTAGCGGTCGGGTGGTCGGTATCAGCAAGCTGGCGCGGGTGGTGGAAGCTGTGGCGCGGCGTCCCCAGATTCAGGAAAGAATGACCACCCAGATTGCCGATGCCATTTTTGAGGGGCTCAAGCCGGACGGCGTGGCGGTGGTGGTGAAGGCGGAGCATTTATGTATGGTGATGCGGGGTATCAAGAAGCCGGGGAGCAGTGTGATTACCTCGGCTATCCGGGGCGCCTTCCGCCAGCGGGTGGCCAGCCGGACTGAGTTCCTGTCGCTGATACAGGGTAAGTAGCCCTTATTTAGCTTAGCCCCAGTTCCCCCCAGAGGATGTCAGACAGCTCAAAGACCGGTCCGTTGGTGCAGACCTGTTTCAGTCCCTGTTTGGTCTTTACGGTGCAGCTGTAGCAGATGCCCAGCCCGCACCCCATCCGCACCTCCAGAGAGATGTAGACCGGCTTCCGGTTAAGCCCGCTTATCTGTTGTGCCATCGCCGCATACATCGAGACCGGCCCGCAGGCAAAGACCTGGTCAGCGGAGCTAGTAAATTCCAGCCAGTGGTCGGTGAGCCTGCCCTTCTTGCCGGCGCTGCCGTCCTCGGTTACCGTAATCAGCTCAACTTCGGGGGGAAGTAACTTCTGGGGATAGAGCTGGCGGGCGGTTTGCGTGCCCAGAACAAGCCTGACCGAATGCCCCTCTTTTACCGCTCGCCGGGCGAGAAAGTAGATGGGGGCGATGCCGATGCCGCCGGCGAGGAGCAGCAGGTTAAATGAGGCGGGGTTAATGACGAAGCCATTACCCAGCGGCAGGAGCAAATCCAGCTTCTCGCCGACCTGACGCTCCGAGAGCCACCGGGTGCCCTTGCCGACCACCTTATAGAGCAGGGCCAGTTCTGTTTTGCCCGCTTTATTAGTGAGCTGATGGATGCTCATCGGGCGCCGCAGCAGGTTCTCCTCCCCGCACCCCACCATGGCAAACTGCCCCGGCTCGGCATCCTCAAACTCCGCCGACTCCAGCTCCACCCGATAAACCCCGGGCATAACCGCACTATTAGCAATGATATCGGTAATAATTTGCTTCAATTTAGTCCCTTTCTACTGCTACGGAGAGTTTGGGCGTAAATGACCATTCCTTGTGCTAACAAACTCGGGGTGTATCAATACCTTATCGAGGGTTTTGCCTAGTATTACTGCTACATGATGCAAATATTGGTAACTACTCTTTTGATTCTCCTTTAACATGTTCCACACGTCTTTAACAGTTTCTCTAATCCTGTTAGGAAACATATCTAGGTCGCGCCTTGCATATTTAGTCACAAAGTAATCCCGACCAACCGAAATAATTACTATTCCTTTCCAAACACCGCTTTGCTTTAGGCAAAATTCCTCTACTTGTCGATATTCGTTTTCAATAGCAGCAGCAATAGTTTTCTTAAATTTAGGAACATTATCGCTGCCGCTAATTAGAAACCATTCGAGAATGCCCTGATTGGGCGAGCTACCTTTTGCTAGATAGACTGGCTTTTTTGTATCGGATTGAGGTAAACCTAGGCGGGTTACTTCAATCGCATAGTTATCACCATTTATTCTGGCAGTAAAGTCGACAGTTCTCGTGTCAGCCTTTTGTCGGAGGTAGGTAATATCTTTGAATTCCCAATTATACAGGAACTCAAACGCCTTTACTTCAGCAAGCATATCAATGATTCTACCATCAGCCTGTTCTGGGTTTTGGGGTAGCCTACCTATTCCGAAAATCATTTTGAAATTCGTACAGAGTGACTTACCGAGTTGAAGGGCATGGTCTAACCTTTCTAAGTCTGGTTTACTTGGTTCATCAAGAAGGCATGCAGTTAGCATTCCATGTTCGCAATCCGTAATAGCCAGCCTTTGGTTGATAATGTTCCCTAAGAATATTTTCATATAAGAATATTTTTCGAGATTAGACCATATTATTTTAGATTCCTCTGTCATCTATTTCTTCCCCTCATCTCCATTTTATCATCTATATAGACTATCTTCCCCCCGTAGATGGTTGCCATTACTTTGCCTTTGAGGGTGGCGCCGGCGAGGGGGGTGTTTTTGCCCTTGGAGGCGAAGGTGTTCGGGGCAACCAGCCACTCTTTATTCGGGTCAAAGAGGGTAACATCGGCCGGGGCGCCGACGGCCAGCGTGCCTAGCCGGCCGTGTTTATCGCCGATTATTTTGGCAACCTCACTGGTGAGGCTGGCGATAAGAACAGGCAGGGCAAGCTCACCGCGGTGCACCAAACCCATCAGGCTGCCCAGCGCCGTCTCCAGACCGCTGATGCCGAAGGCAGCCCGGGTGAACTCAATTTCTTTGTCGGCGCGGGTGTGGGGGGCGTGGTCGGTGGCGATAATGTCAATCACCCTGTCGTTAAGCCCCTTAATCAGGGCGTTAATATCTTCTCTTGTCCTCAGGGGTGGGTTGACCTTGGCGCTGGTATTGTAGCCGGCGACTGTTTCCTCGGTCAGGGTGAGGTGGTGGGGGGTAACCTCGGCAGTGACCCTGACCCCACGTTTTTTGGCGCGGCGGATAAGCTCAACCGAGCCGGCGGTGCTGACGTGGGCAATGTGCAGGTGCCCGCCACTGTGCTCAGCCAGCGCCAGGTCGCGGTTGACCATGCTCTCCTCGGCAACGGCCGGTATGCCGCCCAGCCCCAGTTTGGTGGATAATGCGCCTTGGTTCATCTGCCCGCCCCCGGTCAGGCTCTTGTCCTCGCAGTGGTCAATGATGGGCAGGCCCAGCAGACGGCTGAACTCCAGTGCCTGAGTCATCAGGCGGGAATTACTCACCGGCTCGCCGTCATCGGTGAAGGCAATTACCCCCGCCGAAGCCAGGGCGGTGAAATCAACCGCCTCCTGCCCCTTTCTCTCTTTGGAGACGCAGCCGATGGGCAGCACCCGCACCGCCCCTTGGCTGGCGGCGGTTGACTTGACATAATCTATAACCGAGGGGGTGTCCTGCGGGGGGGTGGTGTTGGGCATGGCGCAGACGGTGGTGAAGCCGCCCCGGGCGGCGGCTTGAGTGCCGCTGGCGATGGTCTCTTTCTCCTCAAAGCCGGGCTGCCTCAGGTGGCAGTGAAAATCAATAAAGCCGGGGCAGACGATTAGCCCTCTGGCATCAAGAATATCGTAGTCGGTCCGGGGGAGCTTTCCCTGGCTCAGCCAGCCGATTCTGCCTTCGGAGATAAATAGACTGCCGGTTTCATCTATCCCCTGGCCGGGGTCGAGCAGGCGGCCATTCGGGATGAGTAACGGCTTGATTACTTTACTTCGTTTGGGCATAGCTGCTGGGCTTAAAACCGTGGGCCTCGGCGTCCTTGGCCGAGGCAAATATCATCAGGTGCTCCGGTTTAATCTTGCGCACCATATGGCTGTCGGCGCTGTGATATCTCTTGCTGACCAGCCTGCCTTCGTGCCAGTGCGAGCTGGCGATGCAGGGTGGAAAGACTTCATGGTCGCAGTAGACGCACCTCAGGGTAAGCGGCCGGTAACTGACTATTTTGAACTGGGGCTTGATATAGCCCTTCTCCGTTGCCTGGGCGGAGACACACTGTCGATTGGTACACCTGACACCGGTCTCTCGCTGGTAGAGGGCATAGTCTTTGAGCTGGATAAAAGACTCTTCTTTTTTGGGGGTGGTGATTTCTTTCGCCCCCAATAGCAGGGAGATGAGCGCCATCCGAATGGGCACGCCCCGTTCCGCCTGTTTGAAGTACATACTGCGGGGGTCAACGTCCAGCTCGTAGGCCAGCTCATCAACGCGGGGGAGGGGATGCAGGACCACGGTTTCCTTGAATTCCTTTTTCTTGAGCAGTTTCTTATCGACTACCGGGTAATCATTCTTCATTTCCTTCTCTTTGGCTTCAGTGGTCAGCCTTTCCTGCTGCAGCCGGGTGACATAGAGGGCATCAACCCCCTTAGCCAGCTCAATCTGCAGGCTGACGCTGGGGATGTTGGCCAGCTGGTGGGGGCTGCTCGGGGTAAGATAGATGGCATCCAGGGGAAAGGGCCTTTCCCGGACCACATCGTCCAGGGCTTCGTATTCTTCCAGCCTGCCTTTGTATTCGGTGGTCAGCTTCCGCTTGACATAATCCGGCATCTCCAGCCCGGGGGCAGCCCGGAAGTGTATAGTGGCGCCGAACCGGGCCAGGGCATAGGCGAGGGAGTGCACCGTGCGCCCGTATTTCAGGTCTCCCCACAGCGCAATCCTTAGCCCCCGGATGGTCTTCTTCTCCTTCTTGATGGTATACAGGTCGCACAGCGTCTGGGTGGGGTGTTCATGGCCGCCATCGCCGGCGTTTATCACCGGCACACCGGCATAGTCGGCGATTACCCGGGCGGCTCCCTCCCAGGGGTGGCGGATGACGATGATATCAGCGTAGCTCCCCACCACCCGCGCCATATCAGCCACGCTCTCCCCCTTGGCCAGCGAGGTCTCGCCGACATTGACCGCGCTTATCACCCGCCCGCCGAGGCGGTGCATGGCGGTCTCAAAAGAGAGGCGGGTGCGGGTACTCGGCTCAAAAAATAAGCTGGCCATAATCTTGCCCTGGCACAGATTAAACTGCTTTTCCATAGACGCCGCCATCTTATCCGCCAGGCTGAATAGTGCCTCTATCTCGGCATTGGATAAATCGTCTATGGTCACCAGGCTTCTATTGACCAGCCCCATGGTAGCTCCTTCGGGAACAGTCTATCGGGCTCATTCCCCTTTTTATTATTTCATTATCGGGGTGGCTAACGATGGCGACCTCGTCGGCACCGTCGGTTTCCACCAGATGAACCTGTATCTCCTCGTGCCGGGAACTGGGGATATTCTTGCCGACATAGTTCGCCCGAATGGGGAGTTCGCGATGGCCGCGGTCAATCAGCACCGCCAGTTGAATTGACTTCGGTCGCCCCAGTTCAATCAGGGCGTCCATGGCGGCGCGGGCGCTGCGCCCGGTGTAGAGCACATCATCAACCAGCACGATGGTCTTGTTGTCAATGCCGGTCGGAATATTGGTGCTCTTGACCGCCGGTGGCGGGTCAAGCCAGCGGAGGTCATCCCGGTGCCGGCTGATGTCTAGGGTGCCGACCGCTATTTCGGCCTGCTTGAAGTCCTGAATATAAGCGGCCAGTCGCTGTGCTAGGGGGACGCCGCGGGTGTGGATGCCGACCACTATCAGACGGTCGGTGGACCGGTTGTGCTCCACGATTTCGTGGGCGAGGCGAAGGAGAATTCGCCTGACTTCCCCCGGGGTCATGATGACTTTTTTGGCCATAAAAATAACCTCTTGCCTCGCTGGCAAGAGGTCTAGCCACGACACTTCTTATTTCTCCCTTGCCAGCCTCTCCGGGCTAACTTAAAGGTCAAAAGGGCAAGCCCTTTTGGTTATTCCTCTGGCTATTGTAAATGATTACGGCGTTATTTGCAATAGGGCTAGGCTTTTTCCTGAAGCCAGTTCTTTATCTCTTCGGCATTGGGTATTCTGCCCTCGAAAGCCTTGACGCCGGCGATAATTACCGCCGGCGTCATCATCACACCGCGGACGCTGATTTCCCGGAAGTCGTTGACCTCGACTACCTCGGCCTCTTTACCCAGCTCCTTCAGGGCCTGGAGCACGTTTTTCTTGGTTGCCTGGCATCTGGGGCAACCCGGTCCGCAAACCTCAATAATCATTTTATGCCTCCTTATAATAATATATTCAGTCCAGAATAAAGCCGGCCACCCAGCCCACCAGCGTCCCCAATACCACAATGGTCGGGATGTAGACCAGGGCTTTTTTGGTGCCGAAAACGCGGGCGATAGCCAGCCAGTTGGGCAGGCTGATGCCCGGCCCGGTGAGCAGCAGGGCCAGCGCCGGCCCCTTGCCCATACCCAGCTTCATCAGGGTATCCACGAAGGGGGCTTCGGTCATAGTGGCAAAGTAGGTGACGGCACCAATCAGGGTAGCCAGAAACGACTGGCGCAGGCCGGCGCCGCCGAGCCAGGTCTCAATCCATGCCTGGGGCAGGACGGCACCGATAATGCCGACGATAAAGACGCCGACCAGCAGCAGGGGGAAGATGATGCGCACAAACCACCATGTCTCTTTGAGCCAGTCTTTGATTTTAGCCCTGTCAATTGCCTTTATGGCATAAACAGCGACTGTTATCAGGCCCACCGCCCAGACGATAACTTTCTGCCAGTACGGCCCCTGGGTCACGATGTAGTTCGGAGCCAGGAGCCAGGCGACCAGCAGCAGGAGCAGGACGACGCCCTGCCGGCTCATCAGCGGCCCGCCGCCCATCTGGATGGTGGAGACGCGGTTTTTCTCTTCCTTATAGAAGGCATAGGCCATAACCAGGCCAACGATGAAGGACACCAGCAGGGCGCTTATCAGCCGGGCAATGACCATCTGGGTGCCCAGAATAGAGCCGGTATAGACCAGCGCCAGAATATTGGCCGCCGGGGCTACCCAGAGCAGGATAAAGGCGGCCCCGATGCCGGCGCCACCGTAGTAGATACCGCTGGCGACGGGGATAACGGTGCAGGAGCAGGCGGCGACGAAGAAGCTGCCGCCGGCGGCGATGCCGAATGATGATAGCTTCCGGGCGGCCGCCCCCAGGTAGCCGATAATGGCTTCTCTTGAAACAAAAGTAACTATCCCACCGGCGAGGAGGAAGGCGGGGATGAGGCAGGTCAGTACATGCAGGGCGATGTACTCTTTCAGGGCGTTAAGCCCACCTAGGAGAAGCTCCAGGAAAATTTCCATAATTGGCTAAGTCCTCTAGTTTCGCGGCTGGACAGCACAGCCGGGGCCGAGGCGCTCCGCTTTCTTCAGGCGCGCTCTGTCCGCAGCGGCGGTGGCGTTGTTCTGCAGGGCTCTTTTCACTGTCCGGAGCAGGTGGGGGTAGTGTGCCCTCATACCCTCTTCATCTATGGAGTAAAGCGACCAGAGGCCGTTTTTCTCCAGCTTGAGAAAGCCGGCCTCGTGAAGCGCTTTCAGGTTGCGCGAAGCCCGGGTCTGGGAGATATTGAGGGCCTGCATTACCTCACAGACGCAGCACTCCCTGGTCAGCACCAGATTCAACAGACGGAGCCTGGTTTCATCCGAGAGCGCCTTGGTTGCCTTGATTAAGTCCTGCATCGCCTTTCCTTAATATATCTCTATATGCGCATATCCGCATATATTATTCTAAAATTTCTGGCTGATATTTGTCAAGTTCGGGGCGGCTGATTTTTTGAACCCCGCCGTGGTGAAGGGTTATAATGATTAGCAGTGGACATTCTAGCTGAGCTCAACCCGGCGCAGCGGGAAGCGGTAGAGGCAATCCAGGGCCCGGTGCTGATTCTGGCTGGTCCGGGAAGCGGTAAGACCAGGGTTATCGCCCATCGGGTGGCTTATCTCATCAAGGTTTGTGGGGTCAGCCCGTACCGCATTATCGCCGTCACCTTCACCAACAAGGCCGCCCGGGAGATGACGGACCGGCTGACCCGGTTGGTCAGCGGTTCGGTTGGGGACTTAACCCTGGGCACCTTCCACGCCATTTGTGCCCGTATTTTGCGCCGTGACGGCAGGGCAATCAGCGTTGACCCCAAATTCGTCATCTATGACGACGAAGACCAGATCAGCCTGCTCAAGCGCAGTATCCAGGAAGTCGGCCTTGACCCGAAGCAGTATGCCCCCCGCGCCATTGCCTCCGCCATCAGCGCCGCCAAGAGCCGTATGCTGACCCCTCGGGACTACCTGCCGCGCAGCCGCAGCTACTTTGAGGAGGTGGTGGGGCGGGTCTATGAGCGCTATCAGCAGCTGCTGGCTGAAGGCAGTGCCCTCGATTTTGATGATTTATTGATGAAGGTGGTGCTGCTTTTCCGCAGTAACCCTGAGATTCTGGCTAAGTACCAGACGAGATACCAGCATGTCTTGGTCGACGAGTTCCAGGACACCAATCTGGTCCAGTATGAGCTGGTCAGGCAAATCGGCGCCAAGTACCGCAATATATGCGTCGTCGGCGACCCTGACCAGTCGATCTATTCCTGGCGTTTCGCTGACCTGCGCAACATCCTCAGCTTTGAGAAAGACTACCCGGAGGCGAAAATAGTCTTTCTGGAGCAGAACTACCGCTCCACACGGCGGATTCTGGAGACGGCGTCTAACGTGATTTCGGTGAATCAGCAGCGCAAGCTGAAAGAGTTATGGACCGATAACGAGGAAGGCGAGCTGACCACGGTGGTTGAGGCTTATACCGAGATGGAGGAAGCCCAGTTTGTGGTTAATGAGGTGGAGCGCCTGGTAACTAACGGGGAAGCCAGCCTGGGTGACTGTGCCGTTATGTACCGCACCAATGCCCAGTCAAGAGCCCTGGAAGAGGCTTTTATGCGCTACGGGGTGCCCTATAAGCTGGTGGCCGGCACCCGCTTTTACGAGAGGCGGGAGGTCAAGGATATTATCGCCTACCTCAGGTTGATACAGAATCCAAACGATAGTATCAGCCTGCTCCGTGTCATCAATGTCCCTCAGCGCGGCATCGGGCAGCGCAGCCTGAGCGAGCTATCGGCCTGGGCAAGGGCCAAGGGTATTCCGGAATATCAGGCCCTGAAAATGGCCACCGGGCCCGAGTCGGATGAATCGCCTTCCCTCAACCCCCGTATCGTCAGGGCAATGGCTGGCTTTCTGAAACTGACCGAAGAATTAATCGCGGCCAGTAAGAAGCTGAACTTGGTTGAGCTAATGGATTCGGTGCTTGAGCGCACTGGTTATAAAGAATATATCCTGGCCAAGCCAAATGGGGAGGAGCGCTGGGAGAATGTCCTGGAGCTGCGCACCCTAGCTCAGGAATATGGCGATTTGAAACCGGGGGAGGGGCTGACCACCTTTCTGGAGAGGGTAACACTGGTGTCCGATGTTGACGGGCTTGATGAGAGTGTGGCGGCGGTAACGCTGATTACCCTGCATCAGGCCAAGGGCCTGGAGTTTCCGGTGGTATTTATTGTCGGCATGGAAGAGGGGCTGCTGCCCCATTTCAAGTCTTTTGACAACCCCGAGCAGATGGAAGAAGAACGCCGGCTGTGCTATGTCGGCATAACCAGAGCCAAGCACCGGGTCTATCTGGTCCGTGCCTTCCACCGTAGCCTGATGGGGCGGACGGGGACAACTATCCCCTCGCGTTTCCTGGCCGATATTCCGTCCCATCTGGTGAGCAGCGGTGGCTTGTGGGCGGGCGAAGAGAGCCAAATAGCTGAGGCTATTTACGCCTGGGATAAAATTCAGGCTCCGGCGGTTACCACTCCCGAGTTAAAGGCAGGTGACCATGTCCATCACCCCCAGTTTGGCGATGGGGTGGTAGTGAGCTGTCAGGAGGTAAAGGATGATAGAGAAGCCATGGTCGTCTTCAGCGGGTGGGGACTAAAAAAGCTCCTGTTGAGCCTGGCCCGGCTGGAGAAGATTGAATAAAACTTTACTTGACTTTTAATTTGGGGTAAGCTATACTTTGTTTTCATTCCTGATGAATAAGCAGCCGTAAACGCTGACCTTGCCAGTTTTACTGGCCTCGGTCAGCGCTTATTAATTAAATAAAGCCAGACCTTGTTTTCTCATCAGACATCAGAATAGAAATTTTATTTTGGTAAGTCGGGAAAAAGGTATTTAATGAAGATTGCCATTAGCGGTAAAGGCGGCGTGGGCAAGACTCTGCTGACGGCACTACTGGCGAAGACATTTGCCGAGTCTGGCTATTCGGTCTTAGCTATTGATGCTGACCCTGATGCCAACCTGGCGGCTACCCTCGGTTTCCCCCATCCGGAAAAGATTGTCCCCATTGCCGAAATGGAGGACCTTATTGCGGAGAGGACCGGCGCCCGTCCCGGGCAGATGGCGCCCTATTTTAAGCTGAACCCCAAGGTTGATGATATACCAGAAAAGTATGCCCTGAAGAAAGACGGCATCAGATTAATGAGGATGGGGAGACTAAAGAAGGGTGGCACCGGCTGTTATTGCCCGGAGAATGCCTTGCTCAAGGCACTGCTCTCCCACCTGCTTCTGGCCCGAAATGAAGTGGTCATTCTGGATATGGAGGCGGGGATAGAGCACCTGGGGCGGGCAACGGCAACGGCGGTGGATAAATTAATCGTGGTGGTTGAGCCGGGGCGGCGGAGTATTGAAACGGCACTTAATATCAAAAAACTGGCTACCGATATTGGTTTAGCCAGTATGGTGGTGGTGGGCAATAAAATCAGAAACAAGTCGGATGAAGAGTTCATTCGGTCCAGCCTGCCTGACTTTGAATTTCTGGGCTTTATTTCCTATGACCAGGCAATCGTTGATGCCGACCTGGCGAGCGCTTCAGTGGTTGATGCCAGCCAGGCAGTTATAAGTGAAGTGAGCAATATTTATCAAGCCCTGTTACCTCACGGGGTAGCCGGGCCGAAGTAACCAAGGAGGTTCCCGTGGCTTACGACGCAACCAAAATGAAAGACTGGCAGATTGCCGAGGCTGCCGAAGAAAACCTGCCCACCCCCGAGGAATTTCGCCAGAAGCTGAATCTGGAGAAAGATGAGATTCTGCCTTACGGCCGAATCGGCAAACTCGATTTTCTGAAGATAATCGAGCGCCTGAAAGATAAGCCGGATGGCAAATATATTGAGGTGACGGCGATAACCCCCACGCCGCTTGGTGAGGGTAAGAGCACCACCACCTGTGGTCTCATTGAGGGCTTGGGCAAGCGGGGTAAGAACGTGGGCGGCTGCATCCGCCAGCCCTCGGGCGGTCCCACCATGAATATCAAGGGGACTGCGGCGGGGGGTGGTAATGCCCTGCTTATTCCCCTGACCGAGTTTTCTATGGGGCTTACCGGCGACATTAACGATATTAACAATGCTCACAATCTGGCCATGGTGGCGCTTACCTCCCGCATGCAGCATGAGCGTAATTATAATGATGAACAGCTGGACCGGCTGACCAAGATGCGCCGCTTGGATATAGACCCCAGAAGAATAGAAATGGGCTGGATTATGGATTTCTGTGCCCAGAGCCTGCGCCATATTATCATCGGTCTCGGCGGCCGTATGGACGGCTTCCTGATGGAGTCCAAGTTTGGTATCAGCGTCAGCTCCGAGCTGATGGCTATCCTGTCCATTGTCCGGGATTTGGCTGACCTGCGGGAGAGACTGGCCAATATCACCGTTGCCTTTGACAAGCAGGGTAATCCGGTAACCACCGCTGACCTGGAGGTAGCCGGGGCAATGACCGCTTGGATGCGCAATACCATCAACCCCACCCTTTGCGCTACCGTGGAATACCAGCCGCTGATGGTACACGCCGGGCCATTTGCCAACATTGCCGTGGGGCAGTCGTCTATTATCGCTGACCGGCTTGGTCTGAAGATGTTTGACTATCATGTCACCGAGAGTGGCTTCGGGGCTGACATCGGCTTTGAGAAGTTCTGGAACGTGAAGTGCCGTTACAGCGGTCTCAAGCCGCATGTGTCGGTGCTGACCACCACTATTCGTGCCCTGAAGATGCACGGTGGCGGACCGAAAGTAGTCGCTGGTCTGCCCTTACCTGATGAATACACCAAAGAGAACCTAAAACTTCTGGAAAAGGGCGTGGCCAATATGGTGCACCATATTAATATCATCAAGACCTCCGGTATTAAGCCGGGGCGCCCGCTGTGCCGCCGCTACCCATTGGGCTGAAGGCGGTGATGGCGCTCTGGAGCTGGCTGATGCCGTCATTGAAGCCAGTGAAGATAAGAACGATTTTGAGTTCCTGTATCCCATGGAGATGAAGCTGAGGGAGCGGGTAGAAAAGATTGCCCGGGTGGTCTACGGGGCTAATGGTGTTGACTGGGCGCCTGAGGCAGAGAGTAAGGCCAAAGCGCTGGAGTCGGATAGTAAATATGATGACTATACCACCATGATGGTGAAGACCCACCTGAGTCTCACCCATGACCCGGCGGTGAAGGGGGTGCCCCAGGGGTGGACTCTGCCCATCCGTGATGTGCTTATCTATTCCGGGGCTAAATTTCTCTGCCCCTGTGCCGGGGCAATCAGCCTGATGCCGGGAACATCATCTGACCCGGCTTTCCGCAGAATTGATGTTGATGTCAAAACCGGCAAGGTTGAAGGGGTATTCTAGCGGTTAGTAGTGATGGAGGTTTGGTTTGAGCTTTAATATTGCGGTTGCTGGGAAGGGTGGTAGCGGCAAGACATCAGTAGCTGGTCTGGTTATCCGCTACCTGCAGAGGAGTGGCGCCAGCCCCATCCTGGCCATTGATGCCGACCCCAACGCTAACCTGGGCGATAGCCTGGGGCTGAAGGTCGGGCAGACGGTTGGCTCCATCATTGCCTCTTTTAATGAGGTAAAGATAAACATTCCCCCCGGAATGACCAAGGAAGACTATCTTGAAGTCCAGATAAGCGATGCTCTGACCGAAAGCAAGGGTCTGGAGGGGCCGGAGTGCTATTGCTATCCCAATCTCATGCTGCGCCGATTCGCCGATAAACTGAGCGAGGGTTATACCTACGTGGTGATGGATAATGAGGCGGGGATGGAGCACCTGAGCCGCCGGACTACCCAGAATATCGATGAATTGCTCTTAGTTTCCGACCATTCCATAAAGGGCGTGCGGACTATTGCCCGCCTTAAGGAACTGGTTAGTGAGCTCGGGCTGGTGGTTAAAAGGCAGTCGGTGGTAATCAACCTTGTTCCCGATGGCATTGACCCTCACATCAGCCAGGAAATGAAAAGGCTGGGACTTGAGCTCACCGCGGCGGTACCCCTGGATAAAGCAGTATATGAAGCTGACCTTAATCTAACACCGCTTCTTGAGCTACCCGATACGGCCAAGGCAGTAGTGGCGGTAAATGATTTGATGACCAAACTCCTGAAATAATTTAGCGGGGGTAAAAATGACGGCTCAGATTATCAGTGGCCGGGATATTGCCGGCGAAATTAAAGAGGAGCTTAAGCAGGAAATCGCTGAGCTTAAGGAGAAGCATAACCTGGTACCGGGCCTGGCTACGGTGCTGGTCGGGGAAAACCCGGCGTCGCAGATTTATGTCGGGCAGAAGGAGAAGACCTCACAGGCCTTGGGTATCTACTCGGAGAGGCATGACCTGCCGGCGGATACCAGTGAGGCAAAACTGCTGGCGCTGGTTGATAAGCTGAATAAAGACCCCAAGATTAACGGGATTCTGGTCCAGCTGCCCTTGCCCGAGCATATTAACAGCACCAAAGTCCTCTATCTTATTGACCCCAGGAAGGATGTTGACGCCTTCCACCCGGTGAATGTGGGCAAGCTGATGATCGGCGAGCCCGATTTTTTACCCTGTACCCCGCACGGTATTTATCAGCTCTTAATCCGGTCGGGGGTTAATATTAAGGGTGCGGAGGTGGTGGTGGTCGGGGCGAGTAACATCGTGGGCCGACCCGTGGCCGCGCTGCTGTCTCTGGAAAAAGAGGGCTTTGGCGGTACGGTAACCCTGTGCCATATCCTGACTAAAGATATCTCAGTCCATACCAAGCGGGCGGATATACTGATTGTCGCCGTGGGCAAGCCCAAGCTCATCACCGCCGATATGGTCAAGAAGGGGGTGGTAGTGATTGATGTCGGCACCAACCGAATCGGCAAGACCGCCGAGGGCAAGGATATCCTGGTGGGGGATGTTGATTTTGAGGCAGTCAAGGAGAAGGCTAAGGCGATTACCCCGGTGCCGGGTGGGGTGGGACCAATGACAATCGCCATGCTGATGATGAATACGGTAAAGGCAGCCAGGCTGGCTGCTGGTCTAGCCTAGGAAAGGAGACGGGGATGGAGTATCAGATTGAGAAAAAGAAAGCGCCAGGCCGTCCCGAGGTAGAGGTGCTGGGCAAGACCTTTGAGAAGGGCAAGCCCGAGGACAAAGACGCCGGGCGCTGGCGCCAGAAGCTGGGCAGCCGGCAGGAGAAGCTAAAGTATTTGCAGACTGGTGAGAGGTACTGGTACGGCAAAGAGTGGTATGGCAGTGAAAAGAGAAAGAATCCAGCTTAGAGGCGGGTGAAAATGACCTTTGAAGTTCCTAAAATACCCTATGGCGGCATAATTAAGCAGATAAAGCTAGGCAAGGGCGATAAGAGCATCACCGTGGGTGGGCAGAATTCTTACCCCTTTCATCTCTTTGAGGGTGAGATGCCCAACCCCCCCCGGATTGCCATGGAAATATGGGACAGCAAGCCGGAGGATTGGCCCGAAGCGGCTTTGGAGCCCTTTGCCGGGGTGACCGATGACCCGGTTACCTGGGCCAAGAAGTGCGTTGATGACTACGGGGCAGAGATGCTCTGCGTGCAGATGGTGGGTACTGACCCCAACGGCCTGAACCGCGGGGCTGATGAATCGGCTGAGGTGGTCAAGAAGGTAGCTGACGCGGTTGATGTGCCCCTGATCGTCTGGGGAACAGCCAATCACGATAAGGACACCGAGGTGCTGGGAAAAGTGGCTGAGGTCTGCCAGGGCAGGGACCTGATTATCGGGCCGGTGGAAGATGGGGACTATAAGAAGATTGGTGCCGCCGCCATCGGTTATCAACACACCGTGATTGCGTCAACGCCGATAGATGTTAACCTGGCCAAGCAGCTCAATATCCTGCTCGGTAATCTCGGCGTTGCCGATGACAAGCTGGTCGTTGACCCGACTACCAGCAGCATCGGCTATGGCATTGAGTACTGTTACTCGGTAATGGAAAGAATTAGGGTGGCTGCCTTGACCCAGCAGGATGAAAAGCTCCAGTTTCCCATTATTTGTAATATCAGCAAAGAGGTATGGAAGGCTAAAGAGACCAAAATTCCAGAAGCGGAGGAGCCCGCCCTCGGCGATGCCAAAAAGAGGGGCATCCTGCTGGAGGCGATGTCAGCCATGGTCCTGCTGCTGGCGGGGGCGGATATACTCGTCATGAGACACCCGGAAGCAATAAAACTGATTCGGGAAATGATTACCGAGTTGACCGCCGCCAAGAGTGGAAAATAAAACTTGACAAATTGATTAGTATAACTAATAATAGTTATTGTTACTATTTAAAATAGACAGGATTAAGCGAGCATCGTGCCCAGGAAATCGAAACAAAAAGATTCTATCCTTAGGGTGGTTAGAGAAACAAACTCTCACCCTACGGCATTATGGGTCTATGAGCAGGTAAAAAAAGAGATACCCAACATCAGTCTGGGGACGGTCTACCGTAACCTTAAATTGCTGAAACAGGAGGGGGAAATCTCAGAACTGGCTCTGGCTGGTGCCCTGAGCCGGTTTGATGGCCGGGTGCAGGGTCACTATCACTTCCGCTGTGAAAAATGCGGACATGTTTTTGATGTTGACCAGCCGGTGCAAAACGAGCTAAATCAGAGGCTTATCGCCAGAACTGGCTTTAAGGTCTCTTATCATATATTGGAGTTTCGCGGGCTTTGCCCGGATTGCCAGTGATTGATGAAGCTGGCGAAAATTAAAGAGTGGAGGAGTAACAGGATGGCAAAAGCAAAAGGCAAGAGCATTGATAACGCGACGATTAAGATGCTGGAAAAAGCGGAGAAAGAGAAAGTTTATACTGCTTTTGATAGGGCGGAAGTAATACAACCCTGTCCGGTGGGTATGGTGGGCAGCTGCTGTAAGCACTGCAGTATGGGACCGTGCCGGGTATCTCTGCCTGCCGGTGGCATGGAAACACCTAAGGAAAGGCTAATGAGAGTCGGTGTTTGTGGTGCCACGGCGGAAACTATCGCCGCTCGTAATTTCATCCGGATGATAGCTGGTGGAGCGGCGGCTCACTCTGACCATGGGCGGGGGGTAGCTGAGCTCTTTTTGGCAGTTGCTAAGGGGGAAGCCCCCGGCTATGAAATCAAGGATGAACAGAAATTACTTCAGCTGGCTCTGGATCTTGGCATCAATATTGGTGAGCGTAGCAATAAAGAAATAGCTGTTGATATTGGGGAAATGGCTCTGGCTGAGTTCGGTAGACAAGAGGGAGAAATCCTGTTTTTAAAACGGGCACCACTGAAGCGCCAGGAGCTGTGGCGGAAGCTGGGGGTTGCCCCCAGGGGTATAGATAGGGAAATCGTGGAGATAATGCACCGTACCCATATGGGGGTTGACCAGGACTACCAGAACCTCCTCTGCCAGGGAGTAAGGGCAGCTATAGCCGATGGGTGGGGTGGTAGTATGATTGCCACTGAACTTCAGGATGTCCTGTTTGGCACTCCAGCCCCGGTGTTTGGCCAGATAAACCTCGGCGTGCTCAAGGAAGACGAGGTAAATGTTATCATCCACGGTCATGAGCCATTGCTCTCCGAGATGATTGTAGCCGCTACTCAAGAGCCACAGATGATAGAGCTGGCTAAATCTAAAGGGGCTGCTGGGATAAATATAGCTGGCATGTGTTGCACCGCCAATGAGATATTGATGCGCCACGGTGTGCCTATCGCCGGGAATTTCTTACAGCAGGAACTTGCGCTGGTCACCGGAACGGTGGATGCTATGGTGGTAGACGTCCAGTGTATTATGCAGGGGTTGACTGATGTCGCCCAGTGCTATCATACCAAGCTCATCACCACCTCACCTAAGGCTAAGATTCCCGGCGCACTCCATATCGAGTTTGACGAACACGATGCTATGGAGTCGGCTAAGGCTATAGTCAGAACTGCCATTGACAACTTCTCCCATAGGGGCAAAAACATTGATATTCCTAAGGAACAGTCTGACCTGATTGCTGGGTTCAGCCACGAGACAATCAACTACCTGCTAGGCGGACTGTATCGTGCTTCCTACCGGCCGCTAAACGACAACATCATCAACGGTCGAATCAGGGGGGTGGCCGGGGTGGTTGGCTGTAATAATCCCCGGGTCAAGCACGATGATGTCCACGTGGCCATGGTCAAGGAGCTGATTAAGCATGACGTTCTGGTTATTCAGACCGGTTGTAGCGCTATAGCTTGTGCCAAAGCGGGCTTGATGGTTCCCGAAGCGGCTAAATATGCCGGTGAGGGACTGGCTTCGGTATGTGAGACGGTGGGCATCCCGCCGGTGCTGCATATGGGTTCCTGCGTTGATAACAGCCGAATCCTGATTGCGGCCACGGCCATGGTCAAGGACGGTGGCCTGGGTGACGACATCAGCGACCTGCCCGTAGCCGGGGCGGCACCGGAGTGGATGAGTGAGAAAGCAATCTCCATTGGTCAGTACTTTGTTGCCTCCGGGGTATTTACCGTATTCGGGGTCAACTGGCCGACTCTGGGCAGCAAAGAGGTGACTGATTTCCTGTTCAAAAACTCTGAAGAGATGTACGGTGGCATGTGGGCTTTTGAGCCTGACCCGATTCGGGCCGCCCACCTTATGATTGAGCATATTGATAAGAAGCGCAAGGCGTTGGGCATTGATAAGGCGCGAGAGAGAGTTCTCTACGATATGGAGATGAGACGCGAGCTGGCTGGAGCTTAGGCTCCAGAGTTAACCAAAACAGGGGGTAGTTTATGTCGAAGATTATTGCCTCAGCCGCAATCAGGGGAGCCTATAAAATCGTCGCCCGGGCAGAGCAGGATTGGCAGGCGGCGATGGAAAAATGGGGCGCCAATGAGCCGGTGGGCTTTCCCAGTACTGCCTATTATCTACCGGTAATCTATGGTATTACCGGTCTTAAGGTGGAAAAACTGGGGGATATGGAGCCGGTATTAGCCAAGTGCAAGTCTATCCTGCCACCGCCGGTAAGAGAGGAGCACCCCTTGCCCTATCTCGCCCCGGCCCTTGATGCCGGGATGGCTACTTTCTTTGCCGAGGAGCTCATTGAGGCGATTAGATATCTGAAACAGCCCGATTTCTATACCAAGCAGGAAGATGTCGCCGAGGACAATATCTGGCTGGGGGCGGCTGACGATGTCATCCTGAGAAAGCGGGGCATTGAGTTTGTTGACGGCACCGCGCCCGGTTTTGCCGCCGTATTGGGGGCGGCACCGAACCCGGGAATAGC
>SMTZ1_10006002_pt1 | contig 21383 bp, 16 predicted proteins | sample DeeMarSWOR136_30_FD_25667 | JGI IMG/M metagenome (IMG submission 25667) | reverse complement strand
ATCTAAGTGTATGTGAATGAGAACGTTGGGCGATTATTCGTTCACAGGAAGCCAGATCGAAAACTCAGCGCCTTCACCTTCGGTACTGCTGCAGAAAATCTTGCCGCCATGGCCGACGATGATCTTCTGAGAGACCGAGAGGCCGATTCCGAGACCTTTTACATTTCTCAGGACAGAGTTTGAAGCCCGCTTGAAAGGCTCCGAGAGAGTTTTTATCTCTTCCGGAGGAATACCGATACCATCATCCTTAATCCTGACAACGAGGTAGGAGGAATCAATCCCTCTTTGGAACGAGGTTCCTTCGACACACGCGTCAACACCCGATGCTTCCTCAGTGGCACTGGTGAACAGCCCACTCTCGAATCGCTCATCGTACGACCTGTCCCAATCGCCGATTTCAATGCCCTCATCCTCTGTGGGATCAGCATCGGATAACGAAGCCGATATGTCTATATTCCCACCCCTATCGATAGAGTCAATGGCGTTACCGATGATACTCTGTAAGACAACCTTGATCTTGCCTGCATCGATTCTCACCTTTCTGAAGTATGTTCGATCATCAAAGTTAACCTTGATACTCTTTTCCTCGAGCTCAGGGATTACCTCCCTGAGGGTGTCCTCGAACAGAGAAGTGACATCAGTCAGCTCCATGTTGAAATGCATCTTGTTCAGCTCTATATCATTCAACGAGAGGAGGTACTGTACCTTGTTCTGCAGTCTGAGTACGGCATCCTTGGCCATATCAACCATCACTCCCCCCCCCACCTCATCCGGTTCAATCGACCAGAGGGCGCTCTTGAGAACGGTCAGGGGTGTTCGGAGCTCATGCGATGTATGAGAAATGAACTCCTTTTTGACCTGGGTGAACTTCTCGAGTTCTAGCTTTGAGAGAACAGCCATCTGATAAAGCCACGCATTCTTGATGGTGATGGTTGCCACTCGCACGAGAAGCTTGAGCAACTCGTTCTCGAAGTCATTAAAGTCTTCCCCGGTCACCTGGCCACTGTAAAGCAGTACCCCAACGAGATCTTCTTGGTCGGTCAGGGTAATAGCGTATGAAAAGCCTTCCTGGCGGAACAGGCCCAGGAGTTCTTTCTCACCGTCTGTCGTTGAATCTGCCGTCATGAAGAAGTCATCTAAGCGGATAGGGTCTTCGCACGTCTGGAGCCACCGGACGATTGCCGCGTCGGTTCTCATATTCGGCAGCTTTTCAGGGTTCCCACAACCGATAGAGTGATAGAGTTCCATCACATTCTTTCCGGGAAGGATGAGGTACAGGGAGACACGCTTCACCTTGAGCTGACCCATCAGCGTCATGAGGAAAAGACGAACAATCTTCTTCACATCGAATGTCGTTCCAAGCTTTTCAAAAAGCCTGAACAGGGCATCGAACGTGATGTTCTGCCTTTCCAGATTATCTTCGATCTGCGTGGCCTTTGACTTGTTTACAACGGCGTTCTTTTTTGAAGCGACCTTATCCATCAGTAATCACCTTTGTCATATACCTGGTTATGACATGAACGATCCTTCTGCTTCGACGATTTTGAAATAATCATCGAGGTTGAGAAGTCGAAACACAGATCTTACCTTCGGTGATAGATTCATAAACGCGACTTCGCCACCTTCTTCACGAATAGAGGATACGAACCCGAGAAGAACTCCCACACCGGCACTCGAAATGAATGGAACCTTTTCGAAGTCCAGCGTGACCTGAAGCCTCTTATCTTCGAGTAGTTGGGACATGAGATCTTCCATGATAAGGGCTCCTTTTGTATCAAGGTCCCCCTCCAGCCTGAAGAGGTACATCCCGTCTCGTAGAACCTCAGGTTCTCCTATGACAAACTGTGCCATCTCTCCCTCCTTTTCTCGTATTGGGTTACCGCTCATCGTGGATGATGATTTTTCGAAAAAAACTTTATTATAGCCCGATTCCCTTATGTAATGCATCCGCTCTGCAATCCTCCTCGTTAATATCAGCCCCAGCCCCCTCCGCTTACCCGAACGTAAGTAACTGCCCAGATCGAAATGAGATTCGCCGGTGGGATCGAACTCTACCCCCTTATCAACAATCGCTGTCAAAAGTTTATTTCCCCGTTTCTCCAGGACAACCTGCATCCACTTGTCAGCTTGTTTTCCAACACCGTGCTCGAGGCTGTTATTCAACAGTTCGTAGACACTGAAGCGAACTTCGAAAGACATATGACTGGAGAAACCGAGAATGTTTGTAATGAGATACGAGCATCGAGAAACGATGTCGACGTTTTGTTCAAGCGGGGCAAGGTATATTTCATACCGAAACTCATTATCTGAATCCCGCAGACAGAGGACACCGTCACTGCGCCCAACAACCACGTAATCGAATCCATCCTGTGAGCCGTTTCCAATCCTCCGAGCTGCGAGTTGGACAAATTGATTCCGATCAACGAGTTTCTTCAACGCCGCATCTATCCGAACAGGGAGCTCTTCCGTCGGCTCGACCACAATAGAAGGTACCGCACAGTCATACGCAACCATGATCAAGCTCGACATTCGACTGAGGATCTTCAATCCTCGAGATGAATCGAGCGCTACACGGATCGCGAGCTCATCGATATCGAGAAACTCCAGTATCACAAACAGACTCCTGTACGCTGATAGCCGTTCATTCAAAAACCACCGTGTCAAGAGATTCCATTCGTTCTTCCGTGGCTCTCCCAATCCCTAACGGGAGTGCACTGATGGCGAGAAGTGTGAGGTCATCGCTCTGCGGCGCCTCACCTTTGAAGTCATGGAGTATCTTTTTAAGCTCAGACAACAGGTGCCTGGCACCTCCGGCTGCTGCATCGACAGCGACATGCATAACCCGCTCCAGACCGAACTCCTCTCCAGAAGCGTTGCGCATCTCATTCAGTCCGTCAGTGAATTGCATGACCAGATCGCCCGGCCTGATTTTGATTCTCTTTTCCTCGAGACCCTGTGTGAATTGCTCATCGGGAAATATCCCCAGCGGCTTCGTCTTGGTTCCGACCAGACGCACGACCTTTTCCTTGCTGTGAAAGAGGAGGAGGGGCATGTGAGCTGCGCTCGCAAAGTTGAGAAAACCTTCTTTGCTATCGAGGTGGCCGCAGAAGAGCGTAACGAAGAGATTTCTCTTCACATCCTTGCGGAGTAGCAAATTGAGATGTCTGAGCAATTGGACCGGACTCTCACGCCGCTCGGCGAGAGCCCTCGCCAGGATCCTGACCATAGCCATGACCACGAGACCGGGAACACCCTTGCCTGCCACATCCCCCACAACAAATATGAGATGTCGATCATCGATCGGGATGAGATCGAAGTAATCGCCGCCTACCTGCGATGCAGGGTTGTAGTAGGCATCGATCTCGAAATTCAAAAGATGGGGAAGTCTCGATGGAAGGAGTGTTTCCTGAATAGTATGTGCAATTTCCAACTCCTTTTCCATTCTCTCTTTTTCGAGCATGGCCTTGCTGCTCTCCTCGAGGCTCCTCGCCATGTTATTGAAGGTGAATGCGAGAGTCTCGATTTCCCTCACCGAATGTATATCGATCCTGGTGTCCAAACACCCCCGGGCAATAGATTCGGCACCCTTCGTGAGGACACTGATGGGACGAGCAATATGAAAGGCCAGAAGCAGCGAGATGAGAGCACCCGCGACGAGTGCGATGATCCCGATACGCATCATTCGTCGGTTGATCATCGCCACGGCATAGTGTACGTCACTTTTCGAGTATTGGAGATAGATATAGCCGAGCTGCTCATCCTGGTCTGTAATGGGCACTCGAAGCTCTAGCATTTCATCATTCTCCCGTAACTCCTCACCTGTTGCGAGGACCGCGACCCCCTGAACCCTTTTCAATCCGGGTTGTGGAATATACCTTCTGTCGATCGAGAGAACGTCCTTATGCCCTCTGATTCTCATGTCACGGTCCACGACTATTATCGAAACGATATCTTCACCGGCTTTCATTGTTCTCGAGATGAGAGGGTGAAGCTCGAACTCCGGATCCTCGTGAAGGAGGGGCTTGGCCGAGCTCAGTGCAAGGTTTCGCCCCTGAAGAACGACCCGCTTTATGACCTCGGAGAGGATCATGTGTCTCTCGTTGGTGGCAACCGTCCACGAAAACAGGGCAACGAGCCCTGCAATGAGCATTATGACGAGGACGGTTATCTGCACCTTTAAGCTAATCGCTCTCATCGGAATCCGCCTTACCGGCCTCCCGCCAATCCTTCCAGTCTGGAGAGTTCTTCCTTCGTCTTGTTGATGTACCGCAGGGCCTTCTCATTATCCGGATCGACATAGAGGATCTTTCGCCAAACCTCGAGTGCTTCCTCGTAAAGGTGGTGCGCGTAGAGTTCCATCCCCCGGTACTGGTAAGCCTTGACGAGGTACTCACTGACTTTCTCCATTTGGGGGTATCTTCTCCAAACCCGTTCCCACTCAACAATCGCCCTGGCGAAGTTGCCTTTTCTGAAGAAATGGACGCCTCTCTCGTAAACCGATCTGAGTTCCTTACTCTCTCTCTGGGAAATACTCGCCACCCGCTCCTGCTTCTGTGTTACGACAGGACTTCCTGCCGCAGCCTCTCGCTGGAGCTCTCTGATCTCGCCGATCTTTTCTGTCAGCGTGTTGTCTCCGGGGAATCTTTCCAGCCCTAACCTGAGTACTTGCAGTGCCGAACCGTAACGCTTCTCGGATACGTATCTGCCAGCTTGGGCGATGATTCTCTCATACGAATCTTTGATGCGGGATTGTGTTTTTCTCAGATAGTCCCGGGCTAGCTCATGATCGGGATTCAGCTCGAGAACCTGCTCGAAACCTCTCCCTGCCTCAATCCACTTGCGATCGGTGTAAAGCTCGATGGAGCGCGAAAGAATGCTTTCCTCCAGCTTTTTCTTACCCGATACTTCCCGTACCTTCTTCTCGCAGTTACTAATCCTGCGCTGGATCGTCGGGGATTGCAGATTGTCATACGCCTCACGATACGAAAAGAGGGCCTCGGTGAGCTTCCCTTCATTCATCAGGGTGTCACCCCTGAGAACGAGAAGCGATGACCTCGCGATGAGTGCACTCTGCTTTGCCTGCTCGTTCTCGGGTGACCACAGAAGAACTTTCTGGAAATGATCGATCGCATCCACATAGTCACCTTTCTTCAGGCACACCTCACCCTTATCGAGAAACGTTTTCACGTAACTTTCCTCAAACTGGTCGATCTGAAGTTCGAGTTCCCTTCGAATCCCTTCTTCTCTCTCTCTCTGTCGCACCACCAACCTCTCACTCCTCGAGGCGCCCAACCGGTACGTTAGCGAAAAGAGATGATTCCCTCCCAATTCAGTGCTCCGGTATGCATAGTCGAACAGAAATGAATGGATACTGAAACCGCACCCGAAGGTCGGAATTCCAGCATCCCACCCTCCCCGAATGGAAAAGATGTCACGCATGCTGTACTCGCCCCCAGCATGGAGACGGGTCTCTGAGTAGCGTGTTCTGTCGACATCGATAGCGAGAAGAAGACGGTCTTTCATCTTCCTGGAGATCGTCCGCCACACGGAAAGACCTGTCCGAATACCTCTCGGATCACCGACTTCTTCATCAACGAGGCGTATCGAAGGTTCCACGACATTGGCTACGGACAATCCAATCGCCATACCATCCAAAATGGGAGAGGGAACAGAGGTCCTCAAGCCCAAGCCCGCATCTATGCCGAAGCCATTCGCAACGTAAGAACCCTGTGCGTACCGATCGAGCTTGAGGTTTAATCCTGCAGAAAAACCCCACGCCACATTCCTGGCGTAACCGAGCAGGTACCTCGTCTGGACGTTCTTGAGCTCGCTCCCGTAGATTCTGTTATCCGAATCTCTGCGCTCTATCCCGCCTATCCTGAGTTGGATAGCACCCACTGATACAACGCCAAAGTCGAGGAAGGGGTGGGTCATGAGAATCGATGAATAGGTGGTCGATCCATCAAATAGTGCAGTATGGAAAAGACTAACCTCATTTCTCTCAACATAGTAGAGGCCGGCAGGATTCCAGAGCATGGAATAGGATTCACCCCAGACCGCAGCACCCACGCCACCCGCAGCTATACTCCTCCCACCAGCACCGAGGGCGAATGGGCTGGCCGTTCCACCGTCCTCATCATCTGCTCGGAGCGACGAGAACGGAACCAGGAGAAGCAATATGAAGAATGCTAACTTCTTTACATACATGTCTCTTTATGACCTTCCGCTATACCTCAACGGACAACTGCTACCTTCCTCTTGAGCACTTCCTCTTTTCCCGCCACGTGCACTTTCAGCATCAAATAGTAAACTCCGTTCAGAACAGTTTCCCCCCTACCGTTTGTCCCATCCCAGTAGATATCCTGGTGGAGACCTGCACTCCGCACCTCGTTCTCGAGGAGTGTTTTGACCGGTCTACCAGTAATGGTGAATAGTTTGAGCGTGACTCTCCCATCAGAAGGCATGTAAAAGGTAATTCTTGTGTTTTCTCTTCCCACAATAAAGGGATTGGGATAGTTCGAAAACGCTTCCTTCACATTTTGCAGGAGAATCGCCGCTCGACCGGAGTTAAATGGAAATTCTTCACCGTCGGTGGGATAAACGGCAACCGGCTCCCCAGTGGTCCCATCACGACAGGAAATATGAGACGAAGTGTTGATCCTCACGCTGAACGCATCGACATCAGGCCTTTCCACCGTCATGACGTGCATGAGTATATCGATCGACTCACCAATACTCAGCGTCAGCGTATTGGTCAGATCAACCTGGATGCTTCCGCCCTGAAGCACAAACGTTGTGGGAATCTCGCCAGATCCATCTTCGAAACTGACCGTCTCGATGACACCTGATGGATCCACAACTCGGTCATACTGATCGAGAACTTCGAATGTCATACTTTCGACCAAGACAACGGAACCGCCTGTATCATCTCCTCGACTGAATTGGAGATCAAAAACCTCACTCTCTTCACCCGCTGCAACATTTGCAGGGAGCATCCCGTCAGCCGCAAAGAGCAGCTGCTCAGCGGGGAATACGATCTCTCCGACACCGCTCCCCAATGGGAAATCCCCCACCAAATAATGATCGTTACTACCATCAGTAGCATCTCTGATATCGAGACCGTTCTCATTCACATGAAGTTGGAAAAACCCCGGCGGGGCGGAGGCGTTTAAGTCCAAGAGAACCTCGAGTGAATCAAGTTCACCTGGCCCGGTGAGCAGAGGTTCTCCAAACGGAAGGTGAATGTATGAAGCGGTATCCGCTGCCGTCAGATACTTGGTAACCGTTGTACTGCCGCTAGAGACAATGTATACCGCATCGAATATACCGTACGGTGAGAGGCCTTGACCTAACTGATTGAGAAAACGTACGGTCATGCCCGAGCAGGAAGACCATGATTCCTCCGGACCTCCTGCATGCCCCAACACGACTCGTAACGCCTCGATACCCTGCAATCCCGTGATGACCTTCTCCGGTAAGAGCCCGTATCCATAGACCGCAACAGTGCTCAGTGGATCCAGGAAGATCGCCACACCCGAATTCATGGGGAAGGAGTGACCTCCTGCAGTGTCGGCTTGTACTGCGACGAGATGCCCTGAATTGACATCCCTCGCTGTAATATCGATGGTATCTTCCAGGGCAATGGAAAATCCATCGGCAGTAGGCTCGCTCAAGCAATTGACAAAAATGTGCAGGGGTACCTGTATCTGGGGGGAGATCGTCAGGGCAGGTTGAAACGTGCAGTGAATGTACGCAGAGCCGGAGAACGTCTCAGAATAAAAGTAGGTATAACCCCCGGTATCTCTCACCCGGAATGATCGGAAGACGTCACCCGCATCGAGTGAATCCCCGCTTTCATCTGATACCTTGAATACGATCTCCGATATGCTTATATCAGCCGCAGCAGCACTGCCGTTATTCCTCAACACCAGCTCGAGAGCCTCGATATCCTCCTGCCCCCTGTTGATATTCGCAGGCAATGTCCTGTTCATACTGACAATAAGCTCGGATGCAGGATCTTTCAGTGTCACTACATTAGTCGACCATGGGAAGTTGACCCCTTCAAACAGGACGATATCACCGCTGTTTCTATCCCTCAGCTCGATATCGGCCGCACTCTGGAAATACAGCCTGAAGCCACTTGCTGATGCGGAATCAGCAACATCAATGGAAAGGCGGAATGTCTTAGACTCTCCAGGCATGAAAAGAACCGGCTCATTCAAAGACACGGTGATAATTGAATCCTGTAAATCGATAGTCGAAACAGAAACAAGAACCATCACTTCATCTTCCAGACTGACCCTTGAAGCCACATCCTGTACCGAAATAGGAGTACCGGATCCATCGGTGAAGAGAATGTCTAAGGAGTCAAACCGCACGCCGGCGCACTGTTCACACGATTCCCCGTAACTCATGTCTATCTCCACCAACGAGGCGTCCTCATGCCCCCTGTTGAGATTGACAGGTGACAGGTCACTGAGGGTGACGGTAAATCCATCTGGAATCTCCTCGATGGTGATGGTATCTGAAAGCTCGAACTGGCTCACCTCCACCCCCCCACTCTCGATCGCCCTTCCCCGGAAGACCACCGTTCCGAGGGATTCAGCCTGATAGCTCCACGTAAAGGATGTATCACTCGTACCAGCGAGATCTGCCATTGCGGGTTCGGGACCAGACAGCAAGACTAATGACCCATCACCGTTATAGGAAAAGCTGTCAGGCATCACGTCGGTGAGGGTGGTATCCGCAGCGTTATGCACCAGCATCTGGACATCGAACACCTGATCCCTGGTAACGGCCTGAGGGCATTCCAGGGATTTCACGATGAGTGGATCTGTCGTTACTTCGATCACTGCAGGTGAGTATATTTCTTGATCGATCGGCCCATCGTTGCCCGAGAGGACCCGAACACCATTCGGGGGGATTGACAGTTGCAGGATCCTCCCGTCTACAGCTGAGGAAGATATATCGGCAGTCACATGAAGGGTGAGCCCCTCGCAGGGAATGAGCTCTGAAAGCGACGAAACGCTTCTCCAAAAGATACCGTTCCATACAAAAAAGTCGACAAACTCTTCCATGCCGGGATCGAACGCTTCAGCTCGGCCCCCAGACTCCTTCCATAGCTTGAGGAACTCGATATCCTCAGCGGGATCTACGTCTATCTTCCAATGTTCCGTTACACGGCAGTTGGAACGAAAAGCAGGGCACATCAATCTCACCGGGCGAGACCCGTGCGGCTTCAACATCAAAAACATCAATCTGTGCCGCTACCATGCCATCCGTGATATCTTCACCGGCAGAATTCAACGGGAAGTAGCCGTCAATGGCGACGCCTTCCTTGAACCCGATTGCGGTACTGTTCGAGACCTGGAAATCCACTTTGACCGAATCACGGATTCCTTCCAGTGGCAGCGAGTAAGCGATAAATATGAGACTGTTCTGGTGCGATCTCAGCGTCAAATTGAGGGCATCGAAGAGGTAATCCAAACCGTTCAGCTCTGCAGTACCGAGGAGGCTGTCCTGTGCAGGATTAAAGAGACCATTCCCATCTGTGTCTGCGAATGCTTCAAGCCCTGTGATCTCAGAGGGAAGTGAGGAACCAGTGTTGAGCAGTGCCAACGATTCGAGCGTTTTTAGTCTGTCGTAGCTGTTGTATGCACCGATAACGAGGTTGAGAACAGCCTTCTGACCTGGATACACCCGTTTGTTTCCCAGGATGCTGGTGAAAAAGGTAACGCGGTTCGGAACGGGTATAATGAGGCTCCCTTCAGATACAATATCGCCATCGATCGGTCCATCGTTGCCGGATGCTACTTCAATCCCCATTGCAGGGATCCCAAATTTAATCGTGGCCCCCGTTTTTATGTTGGAGCACAGATTGACCGTTACGAATAATCGTTCTCCTGTCGAACCGGGAAGAGGAACCGAAATACCACCGACCTGATAGATGCTGACAGCCACCGTAGCAAACTCGGCCAGGTAATCATCCAGCAGGGGATCGAATTGACCGTCTCCATCGTCCCTCCACAGGAGGACACGATCGATGTGGGTGTCGTCCGCCGTTCCGTAGTTGGCCACGGTGAATCCAAAAAGTGTTTCATTCATGCAGCCATTTCCCGGTACTTCGACATCAAGTACGAGGATATTTTCTTGGACATCCACGATGGTGCTGTCACCGTACGGGTGCAAGAGGACCTGATGCGCGAGCATGCCGTCACTGATCTTCCCACCCTCGCTGAAGAGAGGGAACGATGCATCAACGAGGTAAGACTCGGTAACAACCTGTGGGTTGAGTGTGAAGTAAATATCATTCTCCGACTCCAGACCCACCACGAGCGTCTCACCATCCACGGTGAGGAAGGAATCCAGATCAGTTACGAGATAGAGAACGGCGTCGGCTTCCGATTCGATATCAACATTGATATCGTTGAAAAGTGCATTCCCCGCATTCCACAGAGAAGATGTGATGAGGGTATCGAGATCCGTGTCGAGAGAGGCATCACCGTCATCGAGGTACAGCTGCATCACCTTGTCGGGCTCACAGGAGAAGAGAGAAAGATCGTCTCTCACCCACATCGAATCGAGGGTGACCAATCCGAGCGTGTTGTTGGAGATCTCGAGAGCGAACAGTTCGACTTCCGTATCACCCGGGTATACGTGTTCAGCCTCGATGGGGAGAGCACTCAGGGAGATGATCTCTCTCCTGATGAGAATCTGAGAGGTGGTCGGCAGGGCCTCAATCTCAATGGGACCGTCATTTCCCGATAGATACCTGATGCCTTCCCGCGGCACCCCGTAATGAATCGCCATTTCACGGTTGAAACCGTGCATGAAGTCCGCCGACACGAACAGTCGTTGCGGCTCGATCACGGGATAGGAAAGCCCAGAGACCTCGAAGAGGTCACCTGTCCTGTGGAGCTCACCGAGGAGAATATCCGCCTGGGAGGAGAATACACTATCACCATCATCAACCCAGAGCTTGAGACTCTGCACGAGATCGTCGGCATCCCCATCACCGTAGTTTCTCACTGAGATGCCTGAGAGAATGTCCGGGGCATAGCCGTTAACCGGAATGACTGCTTCGAGAACGAGCTGGTCTGGATCCCCTGAGTATAACGTCTCAGGGAGGGCCTCTCCCAGAGAGAGCTGGAAACTCACGAATCCATCGATGACACATCTTCCTTCAGAGTTCAGAGGAGTGTGCTCGAGAGAAACGGAAGCACTTCCCGTAATGAAAATCGAGTCGGGAGAGACAATCGCCAAGTCGAGGGAGTCCCGATCACAGGCGAGGAAGGAATCTACATCCGCGAGCACGTAGTAAAAGAGTGAGTGACCCGCAGGAAGTAACCTCCCCTTCGAGAGATTAAATTTCACATTGCCCTCTTCAAGCAGAGCGGTGGCGACGAGTGAATCACCATCATCGAAAGGTCTGCTCAACGGAACGACCGGTCCTGTATCGCTGCCTAGTCCTGTATCGTCGCCCAGCACCTTCCGTTCCTCGCCAGCAACTGAAGCATCTCGATCGTTCTTTTTTGCGGTGGCGGTCGAAGGAACTCGTTCTGTATCAAATTCTTCCTGTTCAAATAACAGAGACCCCGTCAATGAAGATTGCCTGTAGAGATAGAGCCTGCTCATGTTGACATCGTTATGGGGAACTTCCCACGAACCTGATGTCACATTCGTAACAACGAGGCTATCGAGAAGGATGGCTCCCGGGCTGTCGTTGGATGCCTCCACACGGAGGAGCTCCACCCGGCGGTCTCCCGGAAATACGGTGCCGGCGGGTATGGCATGTGCTTCGAGGAGGATACGGGGTTCGAGCACGATAATCCTGTTGGTCTCAGAGGCTCTCCACGTCTGGTCGAACGGATTCCCAAAGAAGTCTGTTCCATGAAAGTCGAATGTGAGATCCAACGTATCGGGAGCCGAGAAATCAGGCGGGATGTCAACCGCAATGAACGATAGCGTGAAGTGTTTCGCCTCAGGATACAACAGTGTCACATTTCCGAGGAACGCCGTCACGATCTGGTTACCATCCGAGAAGCTCAAGGAAGAAGTCGTTTCCAGGGTGATCGAATAGGACATCGGATTCGTGCAATCGATATGAAAGGCGATACCTTCCTGCCCCGGATATACCGAAGATGGGTAGAGAGAGCCTGGTTCATCAAAGAGATACGCGGTGCCGAGTATCTGGACTGTATGAACGGTGCTGCTGGAACAGCTCCTGTCCTGTGGATCGAACCCGTCAAAATCATTATCACAGGCGAAGACTCTGTATATGACGACTTCACCGGCTGTTTGACTGCCGATAGGGGTATCGGTCCTGAAATAACCACCACCGATTGAAGACATCTGCAGTTCGTTTGCATCGTCGAGGAGGCTCCCGTCGTTGTCCCACAAGAGGTATACGCCCTGTTCACCTGAACCGGTATCGTCGTCATAGATGCCGCTCGGATCGCTGATCCGGCACGTTATGTAGAAGCTTTCCGTTTCGGAGACGATCTCCGGTGAGAAGTCGCTGAAAACCGGCCCCAGCGTATCATCATCCACCATGTTGAAGAGGAGGTGGAGCTCATCGATATCCTTGGGCTCGGGCTTCCCGAAGATGTGGAGGTACATATCCGCTATATCCCCCGGAGACCACTCCAGGTCGGGCTGAAACCAGAGCTCGTAGAAGTAGTACCGGTCATTCTCGCACTTACCCGTAACCTCCCAGTGTGCTCCCCCGTCGACGCAGTCGAGGATCCATCGAATGGGAGGGGAACTGGTCGTAACTGATGCAACCTCTCTCGTCCTCCCCCCATCGACGTTGGGATCGATCCAGGGATTGGTTACCATATCCCAGGGGTTGGCCGGATTGGAATTTCGGGTTGCACCGAGAACGAAATCAGAGGGATCGATCTCTTCATCTGGAACGAAGAAGTCAGAGAGGAGAAACTCTCTCAGGTCAGGTTGCGGAGAGGTGCGGCGTCCGAAGCCGCTGGCAGGATCTGCAAATGCTAAAAAACCTCTCTCCGGTTCCTTTGGCTCGTACTCCCACTCGACGGAGGGATTGAGCTGGAGGACCAGCCGGTAAAAGGTGGTATCGTCGAGAGCGATATCAGCAAGCGGTTTTCCGCCGTCCAGGTAATGGATTTCGTTCAGGAAAAAGTTGTCCTCGAAATATACGATGAGGCTGTCATCATCTCTGTACGGCGTATTGCGGGTGTGGAAGAGCCCGCCGATCGCGGTGATATACTCTGAAAGCACCATCCAGTAATGTGACCTGGTGTCATCCACATACTCGATCTGGACATTATCCAAGTAGATATAGCCCGAGCCGACTTTTTCGGTTATGAAACGGATCTGGGTGTTGGATGAGACGTAAGAAAATATATCTTCCTCGATCCTTCGAGGGCTGGCGTCCGAACCATGCGGGATGGTTCGCACCGTGGTCCAGCTGAATCCGCCATTACCCGAAACCTGTACCCAAATATCAGAATCTTTCAAGTTGTCTCGGAGATAATCAAACGTTACGTTGGCAGACAGGGCCCCGCTTAAATCCGCTTCACGGCTGGCACCTTGATTCTGTTGAAATCCGACCAGATCCCCTATGCGCAGGCTGTTACCCATTCCGAAATAGGGGCTCATCGTGACCCGCACGTCTCCGAACGCAGGCCCGTCCGCTTCACCGATCTCCTGCCAGTTGTTGCTCCATCTGACCGTGCCGTCGTTACCGCTGTACGAGATGGTACGGAATTCGTCCCGAAGAATCCCACCTCCCGTCGTTCCTCTCACGAGCTCGAGGTTATCCTGCCGCTGTCCCGTGACGATGGCATCGACTCTGATACCCACATCCGTTACTGCTGTCTGTCTGACATCAACCAACAGATGAAATGACACTCCATTTCCTGGAGGAATAATGACATTGGGCATAATATCGCCATACACAGCGTAGTCTTCAGATCGATCGCCGGGTTCGATCGCAGAGAAAAAGAGATTCACGAACTGAATCAGGATAAATGTTTCACTCCCATTACTCACATCCACCCTGATAGGGACAGCCCGTTGGCCTGGATACAGCACGCTATACTGACAGTCGATAGCTCCAACGAAGATATCCCCGGGCAAGAGATAGAGGCCCCGAGCGGCATCGGCCGGTCCTACACCTTCATCGGTGTTGGCCATTACGGCGTCAGCGATCAGGAGCGGCCAAAAGACGAGTAGAATTGCAGAGAGCTTGTACAAAATGCTCAGGTAAGAAAATGAGCACAAAACGGCACATTTTGTTCGCAATCTGCCCGACGAGTGAGAAGCGCGCATAGTTTAATCCAAGTTACATAATTACAAATAGTTATCCAATTCAGGCTGCAGTGCCAAAATCCCTCAATATTCTTACCTGCTGTAATCAATGATCTTACGTATTCCCAGCAGGTTGCGCATACAGACAGCCGGCCGTGTATTTGCAAGAATCATTCACAACAATGAGGAATGACGCGCCAATCTGAGGAACGAGAGGGTATGTTGCGGAAGCTCACAAATGGGAGGAGTCGAAACTCTCGATCCGAAGAACGAGAATGAGCACGATAAGGGTTCCGTGGGGTGAGGTGACACACCCGATCCTCACATGAAGAGCGAGTGCGATGAAAAACACCCATTGCATTTGACTTGATCCGAGTATTAGCAATATTATCAAGTTAGTCGATGGTTGTCAGTCATCAGGGTCATAGAAAGGAGCAGGCTTAGAGATATGGATCGCATGGAAAGGCTGCTCGAAGCTTTAGGGGAGTACGGAGAAGCCGCCTGCTTTTACAGAGGACAAAAATTCCTCGTTGTAAACGAACGTTTCGCCGAGCTGTTCGAGCGCAGTAAGGAGGAGTTCGTAGACCTACCCATCATCGAGATCGTCCACAACGAATCGATCGAGATGATTCAGGACTTTATGCGTCGAAGGGCGTACGCGAACACAGATGTCCCCACAACGTACGAAGCGCAATTCAAGACGAAGAGCAACCCGAAGGTCACCCTGAAAGTCATCGCCCTCAGGTTGAAAGAGAGCGAGAGAGCAGTACTGCTTATACTGCGTAAGAAATAATAACGAATTGCGCAGCACCTTCACCGAGGCGGTGTAATACGGTACAACACGATCCTGTTGCCTGCATAATCCCTGAATGTATTTACCTTCTCTAAATCTAATCGATTGGCGCCTTCAAGAATACCAGCCAGAGGAGGTCGGAGGGTCCGAATGTAATCCTCGTCCACGACGAGATAATCGAAGCGGTGGTACCGAGCATACCGTAACAGACCCTCGGTACCGGTCCACGGAATGAACGTGGCCTTTGGATTTCCTGCATAGTAACTTACCGAGCAGCCCGGGTGGGCAAGAATACGTGCACCTTCTCCTTCGTTCTCCTTGATCCATTTACCGATCTCCCTGTATTCGAGCGGCTGGCTTCCCCTGATCCTCGAGTACCGGTGAATCGTGAAGGGGATGAGGCTTGCGAATACAATGAGGAGAATGGCAAATCCCAGTGCGGGGCGGGTGGAGACGTTTCCTTTCAGCCAATCGGTGATCACCTCGCACCCCCTCGCACCCCACAGGAGGTATACGGGAAGAAACGGTACGAGGTACCGGATCTCGATACGGAAGAGAGCATAGAGGAGGAAAGGTAGGATGCCCACGAGGAGGAGAACGAGCTCAGCTCCCCTCTCCCGCCACCTCCGTCCGAAGATGCCGAGGGGGACGAGAAAGAGCAGAAACGGTGTCGAAAGGAGGAACGGAATGAGAGCAATCCCCCTGCTCAATTTTATCAAATACTGGGAGGCGATCTCACCTCTCTGCTTCCAGAGAACAGCGGCGGCGCTCTGGCGTCCTACCTCTTCAATCCGACGCTCCGTCCCCTGCTCGTTCAGGCTGTATACGTAGCGTTCCCGATCGAGGCCCTCCTCCCAGATGTGCGGAGAGCTCAGGTTCACAGATGCCTTCGACCCGCTCGTCCAATGTCCGGTCTTCTCGTGTATCAGGAAATGGTAAGGAAGCACTGTGACGATAAAAACAATAGCCACCATGACAGCCCTTCCAATCCGAGCTCCGGGTGGGGCTTTTAAGCCCTCACCACCCTTGCCGATAACGAGCAGCAGGAGAACGAGCACCAGAACGAATTGCGCTTCCTGACGGGTGAGATAGGCGAGGCCGAGAAGCACCCCGCATACCGCAAGAGACCACCAGCCGCCCACCTGCATGTATCGGACAATGAGGAGCAGGGTGAAGATGAGCAACAGGGTGTAAAGAGATTCTGTCATGACAACCGTGGAAAAAACGATGAGAGTAGGATGGAGAGCGATGAAAACTCCGGTAAAAAGTGCTGCCCTCCTACCCCACAACCTGTCGGCGAGGAGTACGCAAGGAATAACGCAAACGGCACCCGAGAGGACGGAGAGAGCCCGCAAACCCCATTCGGCGTTCCCCGATAGGAGACCGAACGGTACCGCGAAGAAGGGATAAAAGAACGACCAGTAGTCTGAGAGACCCTCCAGGATTCGACCCTTCATGAACCAGTACAGAGACTCCACATAGTGGATCTCATCACCACTCAGCACCATCCTGGAATTCGCAAATGCTGCCCGAAGAAGAAGGGCACCCCCGATGAGGATGCCCCATGTGCCGTATTCCCATACGCGTTGGAATTTCAGTTTCGTTCCGATATCGCCCATGTATCTATTCTGAACTTCTCTCCTGGACCTTTTTTATCTCTTCGGAGATCCGGATAACATGTCTCCGCTCCTCTTCAATCAGCCTTTCGATCTCCGCCTGTCCAAGATCTTCTCTGGTCATCGATTTCATCGACTGGAAGAAAAGGATCGTATCCTTCTCAAAGGTCAGCGCAGCTTTGAGAGCCTCCACCTCGCTCCCAACCTTGGTTGCCAACTCCTCAGCCTCGTGCTCACTGTTGAAGAGGCGCGACTTGACCAGGGCATCAAGGTAGAGGTTTTCGAGTCCCTCCGGATCACCTACCGTCGGCAGTGATGATTTCGGAGGGAGTGCTTCGCGCAGCTTCTTGAAGGTGTCGTAATGTTTCACCTCCTCTTCCATCAAATGGATAAAGACCTTCTTTATCTCAGGATCTTTTGCGAGCTCAGCGGCCTTCTTGTAATAAGCCTCACCGTTTTTTTCGACATCCATTCCCATTTCAAAAACTTCGTCAGCATTAAAGGAAATTCCCATCGGAAACCACCCTCCTCAATATGACTATACAAACGCCTCCCTTTATTCGATCTTCTCGAACTCGTCCATCGATGCTCCGCAGTCCGGACAGACCCATTCATCAGGGAGTTCCTCAAAAGGAGTTCCTGGTTTCACACCGCTATCAGGATCGCCCTTTGCCGGATCGTAGATGTAACCGCATACCAGGCACTTCCACTTATTCATTTAGTTCTCCTTCCAGTGATTCGCCAAAAAACCAACATGGAACTGGACGAACAACGTTCCCATTAGTCCTCAAGAAAAGATGTTGAGTCAATGTCGAACCAATAAAAACCACCGATGAGGGAGTTCCTCTCGGCCTCGAGCAGGTTATAGTGGCCGTTCTCCTCGTCGGCCAGGTTCACAAAGAGTGCTTTCAGTTCTGGATCATCGGTGTTGCCTGCCTGTTTGCTGTAAAATTCCTTGTCTCTCGCTTCGGCCTCGATGGCAATATTCAGAGCCTCGAGAGCGCCTGCTTCCTCATCCACCTGAACGCACTCTATTTCGGACTGCGCGGTCCGCTCCGGTTCGGCAACGAAGTTGACATCGTAGAGCTTTTTTAACCACGATTCCAATTTTATACGGTGACCGTCTTCATCTTCGGAAAGGTGTAAAAACTTCTCCTTGCCTTCAGAATTTTTGATGCGGTCACCGATCTTGCGGTAGAAGTTTCTCGCGCCGATCTCTTTGTAAACGGCCTCCTCGATTACGTGCATCATTTCAACATCACGTTCGCTCAATGCTCATGCTCCTTTCGACCGCACGACAATGATTGAAACCTCGTCCTCAATAGGTGCTCCTGAGCCGTGACGCTCGACACCATTGAGTAGCTCTCTGACGATATCTTCGAGTGGCTTGCGCCAGCTTCCCTCGAGCACATCGGCGACCCCGCCCCGCCCGAACATATTATCGTTCTTGTCTCTTGCCTCCACAATGCCATCAGAAAATATACAGAGAACATCGCCCCTGTCAAAAGGAACCTTGTACTCCCGGTACGGGAAATCGGGATCTATACCCACGATAAGCTGTGTATGGAGCAGCGAACCCACATGGCCGTTCTCGTGTACCAGGAAGGGAGGCTCATGACCTGCGCAGGTATATGTCACGGTCTCGTTCTCGAGGTCGAACAGAGTACATAGCATGGTGAGGAAAATACCCTGACCTTCAAAACGCTCGTTGAGTCTCTTGTTCAGGAGCCTCACAATCTTCTTTGGACTGAGAAGCTCCATCTGCATCTTCGCCGAGCTTGACGTTTCAAAGTACTCACCCACCGTCCTTGCCGCCATGGCGTTTATTTCTGTCGTTTCAATACTGTGCCCCATGACATCGTAGAGGAAGAGAATGGTACCCGTCTCTCTCCCACTGCGGTCCCTGATCACCGATGCAAATACGTTATCGCCACCGACGAGTCTGCTGGGGAGGCTCAATGCGACAGCCTCGAGATTCGACGACACTTCCAGTGGAATAAAGGTCAGTTTTTTCGGAATGGTGTATGAAAGCGCCTGATCCTTCCTGTCACCCTTCCCTTCTCTCCACCCTCTCTTGACCGCAAGGTATTCCTGGATGAGGAGGTGCCTGTGACGCCGCTCCTCCTCCGCGAGCCTGGAGAGGAGACCTCGCACAGCCGGGGGCATGGTTTGATCTTCGCTCCCCCTGTAGTAATAGTTGAATGCGTTCGTCTCCCGCAAGATTGCGCCGGAGAGAACCTTCAGGATTTCTGATCTTTCTTCTGAACTCATACCTTTATGCTACCTCGAAGCGGTACGACGAAAATGCCTCGCACGGTTCGATCCCACATCACATACTGTCTTTCGTTGCATGGTAATACATATAGGTGAGCGGTTCCTCATCCTTGAAGACACCGCCACCGACGATGTCTCCAACGAATATGCTGTGTGTCCCGGCATCGATGGTCTTATCCCCGATGACCGCGCATTCAATGTACCCGATCGCGCCCTCGAAGATGGGGCAGCCCGTCCTTCCCTTCTTGATGGGAATCCCTTTGAACTTGTCGAAATCACGCCCCGACCGGTAACCGAATCTGCGTACAATCCTGTGATCATTCTTGCCAAGAATGGATGCCGCAAACACCTCACTCGCTTCGATGAACTCGTGTGTGAGATTCCTGTGATTAATCCCGATTGCCATACGAGGGGGATCGCTCGTGATCTGAAAGAGCGTGTTACAGATCTGCCCGTTGATCTTATCACCTTTTATGGAACTGACCAAATACAACCCATAGTTAACCTTCCAGCACGCACGGATGATATCCTCTATTTCCTTCTCCGGGAATTTGAACTCGTGCTCAGTGTGGAAAGAGGTCCTCAGCGCTTGACACTTCGGGCATTTGTCTGGGGGAAAAAGGCCTACCGCGACATAGCCGCAGTCCGAACACTTCCAGCTCTGTGAAATCAAGCTTACTCCCTCTTACCGGCAGTCTTTACAGGTCCCTGTGAAAACGATCTCGTAGGAATCAACCTTGTGTCCATCGATCTCGTCTTCAGGGATATGTATCGATTGACCCTCGAAGAGGAATACATCCTTTATACCGTTGCATTCCTTGCAGTGGAAGTGCATGTGCGGTTTCGTCTCGGGGTCGAAGTTGAGGTGTTCGTCGAAAACATGGATCGACCTGATCTCGTCCACCTTCTCGAGGGTATTGAGGGTATTGTATACGGTGGAGAAAGATATGGTCGGATACCTCCGCTTGAGCTCCTTGTACACCATGGTAGCGGATGGATGGCTCGTATTGCCGAGCATATACTTGATCACTGCGAGCCTCTGCGGGGTCAACTTATAGCCCCTACTGCGTAGTTTCTGAATCGTATCTTCAAATGAGTGCATATACCTATACCCCCCAAAAAAATCCTGCGTTACACTCCTCAAGATGCTTAGAATAAAAGGGCTTGGATAGAAAGTCAATAATTATTCTTAAAATTACTGTAGCAATAGAAAATTTAAATAATTACACCTCCCGTTCGTTTGGACGGACACTGAACAGCATGCTACCGTCACGTTATTAATCTTATATATTTACAATCGATTTTCAACTAAAAGGTTGTTCGATTAAACGAATGAAACGGCTTTATCCTTTCTGGTGACACCCCTCGAAACGGGTAATCAGTTGTAAAAACGAAAGATATTGCATTATATCACCGCCCCTGGCGCAATCCACGCCCTATGCGACAGAGAGGCGATACCGTACCGTCACCGTACACGCAACCCACACCCGGCGCGACAGAGAGGCGATACCGTGCAGTCACCGCACAGGGGTTTCCTCCGGCAGACCCGTTTCCCGTGCTCGACGATCAATGCATGGTACTCCTGATACAACCTCGCGCTGTGGGGGAGATTCTTTTCGAGGGTCGATCGAATATTATCGTACGATTCGTCCCCGCTGATGATCCCCACTCGAGTGAAGATTCTCCTCGTGTATGCATCGACCACGAAGCGTGGCCTGTTGAACGCATAGAGGAGAATGGAATCGGCCGTCTCAGGACCCACCCCATTCAATTCAAGCAGTCCACTCCTGGTTACCCTTTGAGAGGAGCAAAAATATGCCGCCAGAATCTTCAATCTCTTCGCCTTCTGGTTGAAATAGCCTGCCGGCCGGATCATCTCTGCGAGTGTTCGTTCGTCTATATCGGATAAGGCTTCCTGGTTCATTATTCCTTCAGTATTCAGGTTCTCGATTGCTTTCGCAGCGTTGGCCCACGCCGTATTCTGGGTGAGGACAGCTCCCACCGCGACTTCGAATCGCTGTGTGATACTCTTCGGGCCCCCGGTATACTCCGGCCCCCTCCCGCCCGTCGGCGTCACGGGCCACCATCGCTGGGGACCGTACGAACGGCGCAAAATTTCATAAATCTCCATAAGAATATTCATCTAAACTACCCGCCCCACTCAGTACAGGTGTGAACGAAAAGGTTGCAATAGCAGTGCAAGAATTTGACCCCGGAAGAATCCTCACCGAGCCCACAACCACAATACTATAACACACTGAAAAATCACGAGAAAGTGTAATGCGACGGACAACGATCGATTGCTCCTCGATGAGGTCTACTCCTCCAATCAGGCATTGAAATCGAAAGGCCACGGCCTTGTGATTTCAATGTCTCTTTGGAGGGGTTGACTTCGGTGAATTTCATAAGACCGTGGCCTT
>SMTZ1_10001843_pt1 | contig 21383 bp, 16 predicted proteins | sample DeeMarSWOR136_30_FD_25667 | JGI IMG/M metagenome (IMG submission 25667) | reverse complement strand
TGATGTAATCCACCATGACAATACCGTTGTTGACAGCGATCCCAGCGAGGATGACGAATCCAATCATAACCGGCAGGCTAATGGGTTTTCTGGTGGCTAACAAGGCTGTTATGACGCCGATCAGAGAGAGAGGGATGGTGAACATGATCACAATCGGGTGGAGGAAGCTCTCAAACTGGGAAGCCATGACCATAAAAACAAGCAGTGTCGCCAGGGCAAAAGCAGCCGCCATGATCAGGAAAGTCTCTCTCATTTCTTTGTACTGACCCCCGTATTCAACGAAGTACCCTGAGGGTAAATTGTTCTCTATCCTGGATATTCTCTTTTTAATGTCACCGATGATGCGTCCCAGATCTCTTCCTTGGATATTGCCGAAGATGGATATTTTTCGCTCTTGGTTCTCTCGGGTAATCTGAATCGGCCCTGCCCCCTGGGTTATCGATGCCACTTGGAACAAACGAACCATCTGTTTATAGGGTGTCATAATCGGTATGTTCTGGAGAGTTTCCAAGCTATCCCTGAATTTCTTTTTATACCGGATCCGAATATCCACTTCTTCATTTCCCTCTTTATACCGAGTCGCCACAGCGCCCTGAGCGGCTGTGCGGACGATAGCCGCCACCTGGCTGACCATCAATCCCATTCGATAGGCTTTTTCTCGCTCAATCTTGATATGGTATTCTTGTCTGCTCTCGACCATAGAATGAGAGACATCCCTCAAGCCTTCGACATCTCGAATGTGTTCAACAATGTCATCAGCCGTTTCTTTTAACAGGTTGAGATCTTTTCCAAAAACTTTAATATCGATCGGTGCTTGAGTTCCGATCGTCATGACTTGACTGATATCCAGGGCTTCGAATTTTACGTTATCGAGCTGGGGAAGCTTCTGCCTTATGTTTTCAAGAATGTCGGCAGAAGATGGATGTCGCTTTGTCTGATCCACCAGGCCTACCCAGAGAAGCCCTTCATCGGGACCTGTGGTTGAGAACAGCCCAGCCAGATCTTGGGGCTTGACTTCTCCTTGGGAGCCCGCTTGGGCCGAGACTGTTTTCACACCCGGCTCAGAGGCAATGACCTTCTCCGCTAAGGCTACAACACGATCGGTCTCCTCGAGCGAAGTTCCCGTGGGCATCTTGACTTTGATGATAAGCCAATCGTAATCGGTAGCGGGGATAAAATCTGATCCCAAAAATTGAATGAGTGAGACAGATATCAATATCAGAATTGACGTCGCGCTTAAGACGAGATACCTGCGTCTGAGGGCTGATTTTAAAATTCTCCGGTAGAACTTTTGGAAGGATGAGAAAGCTCCCCTCGTTGGTTGGCTTTTTGCTTGCTGTGGATTTCTTTTTCGAAAGAGAATCGTTGCTGCCACAGGGACCACGGTGAAGGCGACAAGGAGCGAAGCCAGGAGAGAAAAGGCGATGGAAACAGCCAGGGCTCGAACCATTTTTCCGGCGATACCAGAGGTAAAAATAACAGGAAAAAAGACGATGATCGAGGTTAAAGTCGAAGCCGTAATAGCCATACCAACTTCGGAGACTCCCTTGACAGCCGCCTGGATTTCTTCCCGTCCCTCCTCAAGATGCCGGTATATGTTTTCGATAACCACGACGGCATTATCAACGAGCATCCCGATTCCCAAGGCCAGGCCTCCGACGGTCAGCAGGTTTAAAGTGTAGCCGACAGCATACAGGGCAATAAACGTCGTGACAGCGGATAGCGGAATAGCCAGGACAATGATCAGTGTCGGACGCCAGCTGCGGAGGAAAACAATAATCAACAATATCGCCAGCAAGCCACCTACGATGGCATTGCTGCCTGTGCTCTTGATGACTCTTTGGATCATATCTGATTGGGCCATTCGGGGAAAAAATTTTACATTCGAGGGAAGGATAGGCTGTATCCTGTCAAGTTCTTCTATGACTCTCTTGGCGGTTGTTACTGTGTTGGCACCCGAGCGCTTGTTGACGACGTAGACGAGGCCCTCTCCTCCCTGAATCCTTGTCAGAAACCGGGTTTCTTTCAACGAGTCTCTGATATCACCCACATCCTTCAAATATATTGGTTGGCCGGCTTGAGTCAGGCCGATAATGGTATTCCGGATATCATCTAAGCTCTTGAATGTGCCTATGGTCCTGACGAGAATATCTGAATGCCTTTCGATGATGTGGCCGGCTGGAAGGTTTAGATTCTCTTTCCGGAGGGCTAGAAGAATCTGTTCCTGGGAGATATTCCTGGACTCCAGGGCCGCCCGGTCGATTTCCACTCCTATCTCCCTGACGTCCGTGGAGAAGATTCGAACCGAAGCCACACCATCTATCCTCTGGAGTCTCGGGACGACGTTGTCCTCTATCAACTTCATGAGCTCGACCAAAGGCATGTTGGCTGTGATACCTCCGATAATAATCGGGAATTGGGTGAGATTGAACTTCACCACCAGGGGATCTGTAGCATCTTCGGGAAGAACATTCAGGGAGAATCCGATATGGTCCCGCACATCTTGGGCCGCAAAGTCTAAATTGGTTCCCCATTCGAATTCCACAACAATCAAGGAGATTGCCTCAGAGCTCATCGAGGTGACTCTTTTGACTCGGCTGACCGAATTGATAATCTGTTCCAGCGGTTTTGTGACGAGGTTCTCGATGTCTCCTGGCGAGGCTCCAGAATAAATCGTGACGATAGAGACAGAAGGAAATTCCACTTCAGGAAAGAAATCCAGCCCAAGTCTCGAATAAGCCAAGGATCCTAAGATAACAATGATCATCGCCAGCATGAGTGTTGTGATTCTTCTCTTGACAGCGAGTTCAGTGATCTTCATCTGGGTAAACCTTTCCGTTTCGATGTTGGCAATGTTTTTGATAGCTTCATTCTCGTCCAGACGCGATAAAGGACATGAAAAAATCTATCTTCGATCAGGAATCCTTGTATCTTGGTGTTGGGGGGTACCGAACTCAATGGGGTTTGTTTTATATGTTTTTCTCCGGTGAATAACCTTCCTTATATACCACAGGTCACTGGTCCGTTTCAAACCGTCGTTCTGATTGACAAAGTGCATCCAAGAGTATAGATTTCTTGGTATCATATGTCGATAAGGAAGGTAAAGATGAAAAAAAAGTGCTTCTTTCCCTTATTGATGTTGGCTTTTGGATTAGGGGTTTTCCCTGGGCAAGCCGTAGCTGAAAAAGTTTGGGTGCGGGATATTCTGGAGAATCCTGACCAGTTTTGGAACAGAACGATCACTGTCGTCGGAGTTGTCCAGAATGTGATCGCCAACCCTCCCGGAACAACAAACGGAGATTACTTTCTGACTGACGAAAGCACGACTCAACATATCGCTATCCGGACTAAGGAACTTCCTCCGATCGGAAAAACATTCGAAGTCACCGGTTTGGTTTTCCAGGACCAAGAGACAGGGATGACGCTGATAAGTGAACAGAAAAGAGCCGTGCCTGGATTCCCTTCCTGGTTCAAGTATGTTATCGGTGCTGGTGTCCTTTTGGTCCTCGTCCTGCTCGTGGTCTTCATCATCCTCCTGGTCAGACCAAAAAAAGTCGTTGCCTCCCCAGAATATGCAAGTCCAGCAGCGCCATCCCCTCAGCCTCCTATTTCTCCTGTCCCTCAGGCCCAGGATCCGCTGAGAACGATAAAGCACAGACCGGAGCCGGAACCTAAAGCTGTTGAAAAGACGGTGGCCTTTCTCGACCTTGGGGCAGAATTAATCGTCGAGAAAGGGCCAGATAAGGGAAAAGAACACACGGTGCACAAACTCGTGACAACTATGGGCAGAGCCGGTGTAAGAAAAAACGATCTTGAACTGTCGGATGAAACCGTCTCCAAGGCTCAGGCCAACGTGTATTTCGACAACACAACAAAGGAGTTTTTCATAGTCAACGAGAGCACAACAAACCCCACCCTTGTCAATAAGAAAATTGTCACGGATCGGGAAATTCTCAAGGATGACGACCTGATCGAGGCGGGAGCCACGACCATAAAGTTTAAAAAAAAATAGCGGCTGAGGCTGGATGACAGCGCGACTCCATACATAAAATTATGCCTTATAAAATCCATTTTTCACGAAGTTGAGAGCTGCCAAAAAAATCATCCAGACATGAAGGCGACAGACATATGCAATTAGAGATTTTCGGAGACACAGATATCGGAAAAAAAAGGGAAATAAACGAGGATAATTATCTATGCCTGGAGATCTCCCAGGGATTGCTCCCACTTTATCTTCTTGTCGTGGCGGATGGGATGGGAGGACATTCGGGAGGTGAGATAGCGAGTTCGATGGCGGTCGAGCTCTTCAAAAACACGGTCCTCCACCAGCTCAAAGACGGCCAGGGCTCTGACCTTGATTTCCGAAAAATATTGGAAGAATCCTCGGTCGAAGTCAACAAAGCAGTCTATAAGAAAGCCTCAGAGGACCTCCAGTTAACGGGCATGGCGACGACGATGGTCGCGGCCCTGATTTCTGGGCATTCGGCCACAATCTCAAACATAGGAGACAGCCGAGCCTACCTTATCCGGAAAAAATGTGTCGAACAGATCACGGTCGATCATACTTGGAAGAATAATCAGCTTCAGAAAAAAGAATTCTCCGAGGAAGACATCCTGAATTCCCCTTTCAGGAATATGGTCACAAACGCTCTGGGCTTGGACTTTCAGGTAAAGGTGGATATTTTTACCTTGGAGCTGACGGAGGAAGACTATCTCTTTCTCTGCTCAGACGGAGTTTATTCTCTACTCAAGGATAAGGAAATCCTGAAAGTGTTTAAAAAGGCCAAAAAACCCAAGCGGATCTGTCAAAAAATCATCCAGATAGCTAATGATCGTGGAGGGCATGATAACATCACGGCCTTGGTTGTCCGTGCTGGAAGAAAAGAAAAAGAGAAGACCAGATTAGCCTCTCCGTCGGATACAATAAGACTAGATTCCTCCGAGGCCTGGGAGCAAGATAGAGGATAAGCGGGTCGAGGAGGTCAGGGTTGGGCCCCCTCCCCAAAATCTCTCTTTTCAGGAGGGCGGGTTGACAACCTGAACCCTTTTCGTGAAGGTGAAGGACTTTCCTGCCTGTTCATCCACAAAGTTGAGCTCGATGACATATAACCCAACCTCTCTAAAATGAACAGAAAAAACCTCTCGGGTCATCTTTTTATAAGTCTGCTTTCCGTTTAGAAAGACATGGTAATACTGGTGAGGGGGTTTAGGTGGGTGAAGGACGCTGAACTTACCGACGTTCCCTCTCTGGACGAGTTCGGGACCGGAAAATTCAGCCAGGTTAATCTCGACTGGTGGTTGTGGTTCCGCTGGCATAACCGGGGCGGGCTTAGCGGCAGGCTTCGCCTCCACCTGGAAGGTTCTCTCGAATGTGTAAGTTTTCTTTGAACTCGGGTCTGTGACTTGGATCCGAATCGTGTTCGGCCCGAGCTTGAAGCGCTCTTCTGTAATCGGCAGGATAAACCTCTGGTCGAGGATTTGAAAAGGAGATCCTTCCGGAGGATTGATCAGACAAATGTACTTCAAGTAGGAAATAAAATAATTTACCGAGAACGCAGCGGATTGGCCCATTTCTCCTCTGGCTGGTCCTGTGAATTCAGCCGGGTTCTCGGTCGGTAAAGGTTTGGGGATGATCTTAATTCTTTCTGAATGGGTCCAGGTTTTCTGAAGTCCGGTGTGCTGGATTCTTAGATCGATTGTGTACTCACCAGGTTTTGGGAAGGTTGTCGATATGCTCAATCGCTTTCCTGAGGTGATAATGGGCTGGCCGTCGATAAACCAGTCAAAGGTGAATTCTTCTGTGGTTTCTTTGTCGAATTGAGCCTTCACCCGAAACTCGACCTGCTCGTCGATCTCGACCTCGGAAGGCGAGACGTCAAACAGAGCCAGGTTACCGTAACCCTCGATCATCTGATCCACCCGACTCGGTTGCTCAGGCTTCGGCTCTGGTTTCACTTCAAGGGCCCGAACTGAAAACCGCTCGATCACACTCTTGCTGCTAAGGCGCTCAGAGTCAGTGACTTTGACCTCAAACTCATAATTCCCCGCCTCGAAGCTTCGCGAAAGAGACGGTTCTTGACCCTTCTCCAGGATTTTTGGAGTTCCGTTCACGATTTTTTTGATAGACCAGGTGTAAAGCAAGGATGGTGAATAATTCTTTATGTTCAAGGTGACCCGCTGACCTTCGATAATGTTATAGGGTATCTCAACTTCTGGAGGGTTCAGGGGCACAGGGGTTTTTTTTGTCACTATGTCTTGACGGACTTCTTTTTTCGTAATCTGGGGAGTTTCAATAACCTTCTCCACCGGGCTCGGTGGAGGGGGGACTCTCACAGAAACGCGGCTCTGGCCTTTCAATTGATCGCCTTTCTGAGTGACAAAACTGACCTGAATAAGACATTCTCCTGCGGCAGGCATCTCCACCACAGTCAGCTTTATTCCATCCGATGTCGGTTCCAGGCTAACGACGGATTCAGGAGAAACCCGCCACTCAGCTTGGTCCGTGACTTTCTTCGTATACTCCCCGACGTAAGCATCGAGGATGCGGATTTCTCCCGGACGCAGATTACGGAAAGAGCGGGCGTCTCTCTGATTCTTATCAACCACTATGAGTTTGGGAAGGGTCTTATCCTTCACATATAAAACGACTGGAAAGGGTTCACCGGGAGGGTGGTTGAGGGGAATGGTAAAGCTTGTCCTGGCCCGGCCGTAGCGCTCTGTTTCCTCTATGTAGGCTGTATAGGTGTAACCCGGCATCGGTTTTTCAAAAAATCCTGTCTTTCCCGAGCTGTCGCTTGATTTCTCTTCTTTTCCGATGCGGACTGTTACTCCAGGCGCGGGGTGATTGGTCTGGTTGTCAAAGTAATCGATCTTGTACACCGTCACGACAACCATTCCTTTTGTGTTCTGGAAAATACCCAGTCTGCCAGAGCTGGAATCAGGTCTCACTCCGGCCAAGGCGGGAGAAACACACAGGATCAAGATGGAAAAGGTGAGGATTAATTTGAGAAATTTTTTTTGACAGATTGAATTCAAAATTAAAGTAAGAGCTCTTGGTGATTTTTTTCCTTTATTCATATCCATTCTTATCTCCTCTCCGAGGATCGAAAACCTCATCCAAGATGAGGGTGCTGTCCTGATAATGAAGATCATCTCATGAAAACATGGAGAAGTGAACGACCTGGGCTGAAATCGAAGGCTTGATGTTTTTTCCGGACTTTAACACGAGCGTATTAAGAAATTAAAACTTGCTTGAGCTTTTGTCAAGGCAAAGTCAATAGCTGTCTGCCTCTTTCTTTTCAGGATAGAAGATCCAGAAAGAGGATTTAGATTTGATTTGATAAATTTATTGTGCTAAAAAGTATCCAAATGAAAACAAAACTCATCGTTGGGTTAACGGTTTTTTTTGTGTCCTTTGGTTTTGTTCTCGCCGAAAACGTCGAAATTCAGCTCTCTTACGGAAGATGGTCCTTGAGCCCGTTGACGACCATCGTCGAGCGCGAGAGCGAGAACATGATTCGAGAAACATACCGGCGGTTCGTCGAGGATTTTTTTCCGGGACTGGCCCTGTCCTCCTTCATCACCGCTATCGATCTCTCTTCATCGGGTCAATATTTCTGTTTTGGCTTTTGGTACAATCTTAAAAACACTCAATTTTCTCTGGGATTAAGAGGAAATTATGTTGATTTCCAGCTGCCTTATTCGATCGACGCCGATCAATCGATCAGTTTTCTGCAGTATGAGCTGGTGAGGCTCAAAACCTCCGGTGAGGGAGAGGTCAACATCAACTCATTGACAATCTCTGTTTTAGGGAGGTGGAAAGCGCTTTCACAGGGTCGAATCGGTCTCTTTCTGTACGGAGGTTTGATCTTCTTCCCTTATCAGGGAGATCTCTCTATTAACCAGAATACGATGATCCAGACACCCCTGGGCGATTTAGTGTATCAGGGGGCATTAGACCAGACAATAAGCCAGATACGAACCTGGAATGAGGACGTTCCTTTGACGATCATCTCCCCCGAACTGGGTATGCAGTTTCAGGTTAAACTTCTGAAGAATTTAGGACTTGTTCTGGATGTGGCTCTGTCCCAAGGAAGTCTCTTCTCTGCGGGATTATTCTTTATTCTCTGAAGAGTCTCCCCTTTCTTTCTCTGGATGGCTCCGGATTCTCGCTATTTAGAATTTCACCCCGACCATCACCATCATCGCCCTGGTCTTGACAAAGTCACCCGATTCGACTTGCTCGGCTCTATCGCTTGTTCCCATGATATCGGCGAGACCGTAATGATACCTGAATTCGATCATAATCGGAATCGGGCCGGTGGCGAGTTCGAAGCCGGCGCCAAAAACGATTCCGTAGTCAAGGTCTTCCGTGCCATCCTTCGCGTCTTCTGAGCCAGACTGGGTTTGGCCAGCTATGTTATCTGTCGCTGAATAATCGATTTTGCTGGAAGTCACGTAGGCGATCTCTGCTCCTCCCAAGACATAGGGGGTTGAACCGGGCAGGAATCTCACTTTGGCTAGGATAGGAACGCTGATTTCAGCGATTTTACTCGTGGCTTCGAAGTTGACATCGTATCCCTCTTCTTTGAACTCCCCCTCGAATTTAGCCCCTTTTTGCATGTAAAGAGCATTAATTTCTATTGCCAGATTGCCCAAATCCATTTCGTATCCAGCACCGACCGCGATTCCGATGTTGGATTTCATGTACTGGTCAGCATCAAACCCTGGCTCCTCAGAGACTTTGAGTTTTGTACTCATGAAGCCTCCGATGACTTTAAAACCACTCCGAGAAACACCGCCGTAGGATATCCTGGCCGGAGTCACATCTGCGGGCGGTCTCTGGGTCGGTGGAGTCGGCTGAGGTGGAGGAGGCGGTTCTGGGGCACCGACCAGGTCGACTACTCCTTCATGGATATAGGCAGAGACCACATTGCCTGTTTCATCGGTGACAACGATTTCATACCAGGCCCCGAGTTTTGATTTCGCCTCGAGGAGCGTGCCCTGGGGTATTTGCTTCACTATCATACTGTTGGCATCCGGTTCTGACCTGGCATTGGCTACCGTCACCTTGACTTTCAAAACCATTGTTTGCTGAGCAGACAGGCTCGATACCATAAAAAGCAACATTAACAATCCGATCGGAATTAGTTTTTTCATCGGACCTCCTTAATTTTAATTTAAGCTGATCTCCTAAAAACTTCTCATTGACAATCCATTTAGGTTTCATGAACATATATAGCGAAAATCCAGCATCATTTCAACAAAAAATATCGCTTTTAAAATTTTTGAATTATTTTTGACAAGTTCGAGGCCGGTTCGATATTATAGAAAATCTTTGACAATAAATGGAATTGAATCATAAACTGTTCATGAAAACCCTCCACCTGGGCGTCTCCTTGATCATAATAATCGTCGGCTGCTCTGTACCAGAGAGAGAAAATCAGGATCTGCTTCCTTATCTTCAAATGCCGACCGATTCCTCCATGTCCGTTTTGTGGAGAACATCCACGGAACAAGATGGAAGGCTTGAATTCGGGCTGACACCCCAGATGGTCAATGAAGTCTATGATCCGACGCCAGTTCAAAGACACAGGGTCACTCTTGATGGTCTTTATTCCCATACCCAATATTATTACCGCGTTTTTTCCAACGGAGTTCCTGTTGGGGATCTCAACACATTCCGAACTGCACCAATCGGTACTGTTCCTTTTCGATTTGCCGTTTTAGGTGATACCCAAGAGACCTGTGCTGTGAAGGGCAGGCTCAGGGATGGAATTATGAATGATGAGGTTAGTTTCATCCTCCATGTAGGGGATTTAGCCTCTGAGTATGGAGGATACAGGGAAAGTGACTGGCGCCTTAATTTTTTTAATGATTTTTCCAGCCTTTTAGTTTCAGCGCCAATAATGCCTGTTTTAGGCAATCATGAATACCAGGTTCTTAATAATGTTGTGATTCCCAGCAGTGCCCTGATATTCCATGACTATTTTTACCTTCCTAACAATGAAAGGTGGTATGCCTTTAACTGGGCCAATTGTCATTTCATCGCGCTTGACGTGAATATTTTTGGAGACTTAACCAAGGGAGGAAAACTCTACAACTGGTTGATCCATGATTTGGAAGAGACGAATGATAGGGTGGATGATCCAGACCATATCTTTGTCTTCTGGCATCAACCGTGCTTTTCAAGCGGCCTGGGTCAGCTAGAAAAAGTGAGTGGATCTCTGCGAAGAATATACGTTCCTCTCCTGGAATCTTTCAATGTGGATGTCGTTTTCTGCGGACATGATCAATTCTTTGAAAGAAGCTGGAAAGAGGGAATCTATTACTTTGTCGTCGGAGGCGGAGGTTGTCACCTCCATCATTCTATCCCCAATTTTAATCCCTATAGCCAAGTTGTCCATGTCACTCATCATTATCTCAGGGTTTCTGTCGATGGACAGTTCGTCCTGATTGAGGCTGTCGATGAAGATGGTCTTGTCATCGACTCTGTCATTTTGGATTAGTCTCTATAAATAGACAGTTATGTTTTATAGTCCTAAAGCCGTCAAGAATCTTTGGACAGAAGGAGAGAACTGAACCTGAAATAGTATTCTATGGTTGATGTCACGGCAAAGGCAATGACTAGCCAGAGACCCACCCGGGCTATAATGTAGAAATTCCCAAGTATTTCTTCTCCAAGAATCAGGGCACAAATCGTTATGGCTTCAAACCAGGTTTTGATCTTGCCCAGGTTGAAAGACGGAAATTCGGAAACCTTCGAGTAGATGGCTGCTCGCAATCCTGTCACGAAAATTTCCCTGCCGATGATGATGATGACCATCCACACCGGCACTGTTTTGAGTCCTGCAAAACAGATGAACGCCGATGAGACGAGCAGTTTATCGGCTATCGGGTCAAGATGCTGTCCGAAAGCAGTCACCTGGCTTTTTTTCTTAGCCAAATAGCCATCGATCAAATCAGTGGCCGCAGCTAGAACGAATACGGCAAAACCCAGGAGCTCTCGTCCTGTGAAGCGTGAGAGCAATATAAAAACCAGCACCGGAATGAGAAGAATTCGGAAGATCGTCAGGGCATTAGGGATATTCATCTTGGTTACAGATATAAAATGACTCCATAGCTTTGTCAATCAATTTCAGGCATGAGAAAGCGGTAAGGATGAGAATTTTCGAGCTAGTCTTTTCTAGATGAGGGTGGGAATTAAATTTTTTTTGATTCACCTCGATTGTCTTTTTGAATTTTAAGGATCATGTAAGCCAAAGCGATAGCAAAGTAGATGAGAACTCCTCCGAGGGCAACCGTAAAGCCTTCCCAGTTGTCGAAAATACTGGCCATAGAGTCTCGAGTTTGTCCGTTGAGGTTGTGGTATTGATCGTAGGTACCCACAAGCAAGAAAGCGGGGTGATGGAGCAGGATGACCATGATAACAGCAGTGGATATGATGATATAGGCGAAGCGAAGATATTTTAGATGGCCAGCCGTAATCCATCGATACCCGATAAAATGTCCCAGGTACGAAACCAGGATGATGGCTAAGCCGCAGAGTCCGGGAAGAAGGGCGTTGATCCCACCATTGTGCATGGTTTCCTCGAAACGCCTGCTCCAATAAAGCTGTTCCCAACCAGGCCATCCGACAACAAAGTAAATACAGATCGGAGTTATGACGAGACCTGCGAACAACAGAGATCGGGAAAGGAATCTATGATAGACAGCCGGATATCTCCCATCAGTATTTTGGGTCTTCTGCTTGATTGATTTCCTGCCCAGATCCAGAAAAAACAGGCTTGCCAAAAAAGCCGCTGGAAGATCTAGCTGGATCATCCGAACCTCCTTTTTGGGATTAAAATCAGTGGTTTTTCCAGAATTCGAGCTCATGAACAAGCTCATCCTTTGACCAAAGGCCGGAGTCAGCGCCCCGTAAAAGTTCGACTGCTGCCAGCGCTGCAGGAGACCGTCCTGTCATAAAGGCATAAGACTGACCATTCCACCGGACTTCTGTGCCTTCTGCCGAGGCGAACCCTGCCGAGGCAGACCTGGGAATATGAGCCTCCTTAAGGATGGCCAGGAGACGAACCCGTTCGGTTCGGGAAAGCTCGAGGAAAGCATTTTTCGCTTTATAAGATCGCCTAAAAATGGGTGTCCTGTTTCGATGGAATAGAGATAGCAGGCTGGCCTTCAATTGATTCGCGTAGAGGCCTAGGAGAGCTGGATCAAACAGGATCCGGATGACGTAGCAGATAGGAACCATGAAACGCATTATTCTGACTGTCGTTCGGTGCTTGAGTCGGAAGATCGGGTCTGTTCCCTGGGTGAACAGAGCCCCGGATATTTCGCAGGGAGAAAAGATGAACTTCTCGAGATTGTGGCTGAAGAAAGGAACCAGATGAGAGGCCCTTCTCCAGCCTGGCCAGAAACAAAATCCTTCCCTAATTTGGAACGGCTCCACCCCGATTGTGCAGGCGGTCAAACTGAAGAAACTGCTTATGAAAGGGTCATATTTCATCATCATGGCACAGGCTGCATCTGCGGCTAGCAGGGAAGAGCTTGCGATCAGAGTGTGAGTTTTGCATGCCCGAGCCTGCCAGGCCGCACCAAAGCATCCATCAGCAGTGTGATAGGCATCGATCAAGCTGAAATGAACAGGAAAGTTCTTGATCATGGCGGCTGTCAGCGTTTCCGCCAGACGATGTCTATGGTAGACAAGCGGTTTATTTTGGCTGGGAAGGGCGCCGAAGACATTTTTTACACCCAAGGTATAATAATCGAAGTGATGTGTTTTGGCCTTGGCGAAGCTTATCCTGTAGTCTGCCTCCATCCAAGTTCTTCCCAGCCACTGTCTTCCCAGATTGCCTCCGAAGTCGAATTCAACGGCTTCCTGGGTCATATCTCTTATCTGGATATTGACCTTCTGCTTCTTATCATAATAGACACTGGCAGATTCCGCGGGTTTGGAAGACCAATAGCCGAGGTATCCAGCCCACGCGGCTATCTGGCCGACGGACCGGTTCCAGTAGAGGTTGTTGTACAGATTTTGTGCGTCCAGGATGACCAAGTTTCGGAAACCCCGCTCAGCCAGGCGCCTTAACAGGTGCCGAACGAGTAGAGGATCGGTGTAGACGCCGTCATCCGAACGGCGCAGGATCATCGAGATATTCGCCTTGATAGCGATTTGGAAGTCCTCGTCCTTCTTGCCTGAGGCTTGAAGCTTTTTCTCGATGTTTTCCCAGAATCCCGAGCCATCCAGCACTCGATCCAGAAGGGCAAAGCGATCCTGTCCTTGGCCCTTTGCCACAGCTACCCTGGGAGCCACGCTGCTGAGATGAGGATTTTCCTGTGATCTTGCCCATTGCCGGGCAACTTCGAGATGGCTCAGAGCTTTTTCGACAACCGATTCTGGATATCTGCGGGGATCAATTTTTTCAGGCAGCAGCCAGGCTTTCATGCATCTTTGAGCCTTTCCCCTGAGTGCGATGGTGCTTTTGGCAATCATCAGCTCAGGAGAGCTGAGGTCACTGACGAGGCTCAATGCCCGCGTTGCCAGCCAGAAGCTTTCAAACCCCGGTTCCATCTTGATCCTACCCTCGTCCAGAAGAGACCACAACTCCAGCAGCGCAGCCAGCCTGGAGATGGACTCAGGATTTATCTTGATCCTTTCCTTGCCGAACTCCTTTTCAGATAGATGGAGGAAGGCGGTAGAAAGCAGGACAGATTCCCAGGCCATATCTCCTTTTTTTGCCTTGGACATAAAAAAAGGCATCCGTCAGGAGTCTAAAACTAGGATGATTCCTGCTCTTCTTGAGTTAAGCCTGAATCGTGTCTTTTGGATTAGTCCTGGTATTTGAAAGAAACGTTGACTTTTGTCCTGTAGGCTGTGACTTTTCCTCCTTCGACCTTCATGTCGAATTCGACCACTTCAGCAATCCTCAGGTCTTTGAGCGATTTGCTGGCCGTCTCGACAGCGTTCCTGGCCGCTTCTTCCCAGGAGTTGGGACTCGTCCCGATAAGTTCGATGACTTTGTAGACACTATCCATGATTTGCCTCCTTTAATATGATGCTACACCTGTGGTTATAAAGTAAGATGTCAGTATTGAGATGTCAATCTATGAATTCCTCCCAATGGTATCCTGAAATTCGTCCGAGGTCTATGCCTCCCGTTCTCTGGCGAGGCCTGGATCCCCTCGACGATTGGTCCCCCCCGGCGGGGCTCGTAGAACCGAGCATCAAATAAATCCCCGCCTTGATAAGCATATTGGATTTGACTCTTTTTTGAATAATTGCTATTCTTTGGGGCACTCCGAACATAGGGGAAAATTTTGAGTATTAAATGTCCAGAATGTCAATACGACAATCCCCCTGATACGGTGTATTGCGGTCAGTGCGCTGCTCTGCTCAAACGGTCAGAAAAGGCGCCTCCTTCCCGAACCGAAACTGTGGAGGTTCCTAAAGAGGAATTGACGACCGGAGAGACTTTTGCGCGTAGATACCAGATTATCGAAGAATTGGGGAAAGGAGGCATGGGCAAAGTCTATAAAGCCTTCGATACAGAAATACAGGAACGAGTCGCCCTGAAGTTGATCGCCCCCACTGTCGCTGCTGACAAGAAGACGATCGAACATTTCAGGAACGAGTTGAAACTGGCCAGGAAGATCAGACACAAGAATGTATGTCAGATGTATGATCTCAACAAATCAGAGGAGACCTATTTCATCACCATGGAATATATCCCCGGAGAGGATTTAAAGAGCTTCATGAGGAGATCAGAACAGCTATCTGTCCGTAAAATTATCTCTATAGCCAAACAGGTCTGTGAAGGACTGGCCGAAGCTCATAGATTAGGAGTGGTGCATCGCGATTTGAAGCCCGGAAATATCATGATTGATAGGGAGGGAAACACCCGGATTATGGATTTCGGGATCGCCCGCTCGGTAGAGGAAAAGGGGCAGACCGATACAAGATCGCTGATCGGAACCCCAAAATACATGTCCCCCGAACAGGTTGAGGGGAGGGGCATAGACCGGCGCTCTGACATCTATTCTTTGGGGATCATCCTGTATGAGATGGTGACAGGCCAAGTTCCTTTTGATGGGGACACGGCTTTGGCCATCGCTTTAAAACAAAAAACCGAGCCTACTCCCGATCCCAAAGAGATCAAGACGACCATCCCTGATGATCTCAGGCGGATGATCATGAAGTGTTTGGAGAAGGAGAAACAAAGACGTTTCCAGAGCGTTGAAGAGGTCCTGTCCGACTTGACCGAGATGGAGAGGGAATATCCAGCCCAGGAAATAGCCCTTTCCACCATCAGACAAGAAACCGAAATCTTAAGAAGAAGGTACAAAAGACTCTTCCTTCCAGGAATGGTTTTGTTGGCCCTGGTTATCCTTCTCATCGGCTATGGTTTAATCAGTCGATATTCAGGCATGGGGGAAAAAAAGTGGAAAAATTCTCTCGCAGTCCTGCCCATCGAAGATTTGAGCATGGAAAGGGATCAAGCCTACCTGTGTGAAGTCATGCTCGATGATATCATCACCAAGCTGTCAAGTATCGAGGGGATGAGGGTGGCGCCAAAATTAGCGGTCATGAAGGACGAGAGCCCGGAACAAAACCTGAAAAGGTTAGGAAAAGAGTTGAATGTTCAGCATATCTTGGAGCTGACTCTGCAGAGAGAAGAAAACACAATCCGGGTGAACGGCAGGCTGATCGATGCCGCAGAAGGTTTAACCATCGAATCCTTCATCTACGAGGAGAATTTTCTAGGGTCTTTCAAAATCCAGGACAAAATCTCAAGTGATATTGCCCGATCCTTAAAGGGCCGACTCATCAAAGAGAAATTTAATTCCATAAAAAAGAGAGAGCCTATCAACATAGAGGCTTATGAGCTCTACGCGATCGGGAAGCATTATCTTGAACGAAAGTATGGAACATCGGATAGACAGGAAGATTTTGAAGAGGGCGTGAGGAATTATCTGAAAGCCATCGAAATAGAGCCGAATTATGCCAGAGCCTATTGGGGATTGGGCAATGCCTATGAGTCGCGTTATTTCAAGGAAAAGAAAAAGACCGATCTTGAGTTGATGAAAACATATTATATGAAAGCCTATCAAATCGATCCGGATTTAGCCGAAGCGAATGTGGGGCTGGGATGGTTGTACTTCAATCTGGCAGATAACGATAAGGCCTATCAATACTTCAAAAAAGCCTATGAGATGGATCCTGAAAATGCAACCATTAATTTTGATATCGGCTCCTTTCTGAGGAGCATAGGCCTCTACCACCGGGCCAAGCATTTCTATTCCAGAGCTATCGCCCGAGAACCTTCTATGATCCTCGGTTATGAACTTCAAGCCACGAGCTGCATGTATCTTGGTGAATTTGAAGAGGCCAGAGAGTGGTTAAAAAAGGGATTAGAAATTGATCCGGATCATTTTGGACTTCATGTTTATTCGGCCATGCAGCTGATGATGTTAGAAGAATATGATGACGCAAAAGCAGAAATTGCTCTTCTGGAGAAAATGAGGCCGGGACTTCCTTATCTTCGGCAATATCGAGCCTGGGTCCTTGCCGCCGAAGGTGAGAGGGAGAAGGCCCTTGAACTTATCGAATCCCTGTCTCAGTTCCGATATACAGTGACGAGCGTTTATTCCCTTTTAGGGATGAAGGATGAGGCGATCAGGTACATCAAAGACGGGATCGAAACGGGTTTTGAAGAGATCGGCGATTATATGTATTCCTATCCTTTCTTGGTCAATAACCCCTATTACAAGAATCTGCGAGATGATCCTCGTTTTGAAGAGATTCTCAAGACAGAAAAAATAAAATACGAAGAGAAGTTGAAAAAATACAGCAGGTTTTAGCTGTCCTGATTAGGCAACGTTGTCTTCCGGGAGCTGTGACATCCAGAGCAAGGGAAGACAGTTCACATAAGAAAGGAGGAGATGATGATCATATCTTGGATTGGTCATGAAGGGCTGGAAGAAGGTCTTATCAGGGCCATTGAACGGGATAACGGAATTATGCGGAGGATGTTTTTTTACCTGAAGGAAAATGGAAAGCCTGATGAGAAAGAGATCGCAGCTTTGAGAAAAACGTATTTAAAATCCGTCACCACAGGCGAAGGAAAAGAATTGCGGGGATGGCCTCAAATCTTGAGTAAAATGAAGGCCGCCATTAGAGAGGGAGCCAAAGACATCCATTTTGAGACGATGTATATAACCGTTTCCTATGTTCCTAACGGCAGAAAGAAGCAGCAAGTTAAGGATGATTATGACTTTGAGGCTCAGATAACCACAAGAATCGCGTTTGAAGGAGCCGGGGATCCTCTTGGAGGGGGAAGCCTGCGCCATAGGCGGAACTGTGCTTGGTATTAATCGGTGGACTTGCTCTTCTTTTTCCACCAAAGACCTAGGAAGCATAAGCTATGAAATGTCCCTCCTGCAAGGTAGAAAATCCCAAAGATTCTCGTTTTTGCCGGAAGTGCGGAGTCCTGATAGACGTAACGGAAACCTTCCCCACCGCTCAGATGTGGCCAGTTATCAGGCTTTGAAGAACCAAAAGACCGAAGCCTTGGAATATTTGGACAAGGCCATGAATTGCGGCTGGCGAGATTGGCCTTTTTTCGAGGGTAGCGCTCCAATAACCATCGAGCGTTTCCTGGATGTCCTGCTGAGGGTTTAGGATCTAAAGACTTCAAAATCTGGCTGAGGAGAGATTACTTCCGTCGTCGATAGCGCTGTTCGTCGTATTCTTCCTTGGCCTTGGCCGCGTCCTGTTGGGCTGTCTGGAGTTTTTGGTAGGTGTCTCTTATCTCTCTCTGGATGCTGTCTCGGAGTGTCCAATCTCTGAAGGTGTAAAATTTCTGCTGGAGACCGTTGATCTTCAAGGTCAGCAGCTCCACGTATTCGTCGGCCTTTTTCCATTTGGCTTCCAGTTCTTCGAGGTTTTCTGGGCTTTGTCGGTCGATATCTCCAGAGGGTTCGCTCCGGACAGGGCTTTGAGCAGCCCGCCTTCGGATAGCCTCCAACTGAGACTCCGGGACCGAAACCGCGGCTTTCTTTTTGAGTTCTTTCAGGTCAGCGTTAGTCACCAGGATACTCGTTTTGCCCTTAAGCTTGGCCCGTCTTTCCTTTTCTTTTTTGGCCAGTTCGACCAGGCTTTGAGAAGACAGCAGAGTCACAAAAAATAGAGGTATCAGACAAGTTGTTATTAATTTTTTTAGGCCCATTATTCTCTCAATTATGATATCGGACGTGCAGAACGAAGTCAACTTGGAGGGGAACCGATCGTCCACTGCGGGCAAGACTGACCTTGATCATAAGATGCTGCTCTCCATCTTATTTTGTCGGAATAAGAGCCCGATCACAGTTCGGGCGAGCGTTGGAAGGGGACTCAAAGTCCCCTCCAAGCTGACGATCGGTTGATATGCCCTGCGGTTTGCCGTGGGGAACCGATCGTCGGGGGGATCCAAGGGGGTATGCCCCTTTGGTCGCAGGCCGGAGGCCGAGAAGGGGAGGCAGCGAGTCTTCGAGCGTTGGAAGGGGACTCAAAGTCCCCTCCAAGCTGACTGAGGATCAGGGTGATTTGATGCGGAACAAATGTCCCAGTTTTTCCTGTCGGCATGACAAAGCTTAACTTATCGTCCTGAAGCACTGCTCCCTCCACCTTCTCTAAGAATTCTGGATTCCACACCTGCAATTCATACTCTTCCTCAGCCAGTCCTTCCAGTTTGACTCTGAGTTTTTTATCTTCCCTCAGGATGGAAATGATTTTTAGACCTTTATTCCTCGCGCCGGCTTTTGTCTCTAAAACAGGCGGCAAAATCTCTGCTGTCGGCTCGAATTCCAGATTCAAGACCATTGATTCTCTTTCAACAGGGAGATCCGCTTCAGCTTCTGTTATTTGGTTCATGTTGCGAGGTTTGAAAGGAATTGTTTTCCCGTCGACAACAAGGGATTGAATCCGGCTTCCGATGCCTAGGCCAGGGGCGAAGTGAAGTCGATATCCCTCACTGTTTTTCGAACGCACTGAAACCATGATCTTGTCCTGGGTTTTCTCATAATCGAAAGAAAAAAGAGCTTCGCCTAATCGGTAGTTCTCAATCGAGACCTTCTCCCAGTCTGCCGGAAACCGGGGTGCAAAACGGATGGACTTCTTCAGGGCATCCCCTTCAAGCCCTGACAATCCACGAACCAGCGGTAGGACAACGCCGGCCGTTGAAAATCCCTGGTGGGAAACAGATTCCTGAAGCCTGACATTCTGGCTGCCCGAAAGGACCTCTGTCACACACCCCAGGGCTTCGTCGAACGTATGTTGGACCGTGGCCATCAGTGAGCTGAATCCTTGAAGATGGAAATAGTGCTGGAATTGGGCGGTGGCTGTCCAGCTCGTGATAAAGGGCCAGACAGCGCCGTAGTTGTAGCCGAGCGGTTTGTAATGGGGACTCTTTATGGAAAGGCTTCGAGTTCCCCAGTCTGTGGTGAGTTCGGATGAATTCAATTTCTGGAGGGAGCGAAGGCTTCCTTCAGGAGTTCCCAGATCCCACATCAGACCGACGGCACACCAAGGCGATATTTCCTGAATGCGTTCTCCGTCGGCGTTGAAAGCATAGACATAGAAGGCCTGCTCTTCATCCCAGAATTTCTGTTGGAACGCTTTCTTGGCCTTCTCGAAGTGGGAGGCAGCATTGCGGACATAATCTTCTTCTCCAACAACCCTAGCCAGATTCTGCATCACTTGAGCAGCTCTTGTCCAGATGGCAGCCAGGTAAACATCGGTCTCGATTCCGGTCAAGGCGCCGTACTCCATGGCTCCTAGCCCAGCCTTCCTGTTGTCCATCAGGCCGTCCCCGTTGCCATCCGTACTCAGACACCAATCATAAGCTCGCTTTAAAGACTCCCAACTCTCTTTGATGAACAGCTCATCGCCGCTCATCTTGAGGTATTCGTCCATGGCTATGATGTAATAGGGAGTGGTATCGGCATGGATATACCCGAAGTGATAGTCTTCCCACCAGTCTATGTATCCAGCCGCCTGGGAAAGCTCATGGGCCATTTTCCCGTCCTCTCGCTGCCACTTTTGGGTAAAAGCCAACGCATCTCTTGCCGTCGACGAGGCGCCGTAGGATAAAAGACTGAAGATGTTTATGTAGGCATCGCCTCCGAAGAACCAGCCAAAGCCCGGCCGGCCGCTCGTGCCTGAAGCTCCCAATCCAGCTACAAGTCCTCTTCCTAAATCAGGATTATCCACCACCAAGTTGTCATAAGCAACTTTTGCCCATTCAAAGGCGAGGTTTAGGTCTGCGCAAGGCGTCTGGACTCGGAGTGTGTTCTGGCTCAGATCTCGGTAATGATCAAGGTTTTTCCTGTAAAGTTCTTCGGGATTATTCTGGAGTCGTTTAAAAATCTTGAGGATTTCCTCTCTCTGTCCCTTTCCACCAGCGATGCAGATGGGGATGTATTGACCTCTGACTTTCTCTGGTTTTGGGATTTCGATCTTGAATTCGTTCGGGGCATCGGAAAGCATGTGGGCTGGAGTGGATGATAACCCGGAGGCCGCTGGAGAGCCGATGAGACCGTGGTTTTTACCGCTGGACTCTGAGATAATGTAGGCTTTCTGTTTCTCGTCCCAGTAGGCGTATTGACCACCGAGACCCGCAGGCCACATCGGCTGCAGGACGGGTAAGAATCCACAGACAATGCTCAGGGGTACTGTAGAATCCACCTCGAGGAGAATCACGGCTCCTGGTTCTTTGATTGGTGTGATGTAGATTGCTTGCACAGTGAAGGATTGATAGGTGTAGGTAAGGGTTGTCGCTTCTGGTGAGACAGAGATGGTGCGGACGATGTCTTTGGCCAGCAGAGGGCGGGTGGAGCTTCCCACGAAGAAAGAGAATTCGAAGTTGCGCAGTAGCTTCAACGGATAGGCCCAGGCTTCGAAAGAGCCGCTTTCCTCACCCAAGAGAGCGAATTTCCGGCCCAGCTTGTCAAAAGGCGTGCCCGGCTTAGCCAGACGCTCTAGGGCAAGCGGATTTTTTTCGATCTTAAAGGCGGGAATCAACCCCTCTTGAGCGCTTGAATATTGGAAATTTGTGATCAGGATAAACAGGATAGAGGCTAAAATCATAAGTGTCTTTCTCATAGTCGTTTTTTCCTTCCCATCACATCGATCATCATCCAGACAATCATGCCAGACCGGATGAACTTATACCAAAGGCAAAAAATGTTGTCAAATCAATCAGTTTAAAATACCATTGAAAAAGCCTTTTTTAGACTGGGCACTGGTGTCTGAAAACTAATGTAAACGCAGTAAATAGGGTTACATCTATGGGAGGCCTGAAGCTGCCCTCGAGACCCCGTAGCGGAGGGGGGATCCGTCGGTTTTCCGA
>SMTZ1_10001842_pt1 | contig 21384 bp, 14 predicted proteins | sample DeeMarSWOR136_30_FD_25667 | JGI IMG/M metagenome (IMG submission 25667) | reverse complement strand
AAGAGTTGCCGTCTGATCGTACGATCAGCCCGCCCATGGTCCGGTATCTGGCCGCATCGACGATTTCAGGATATTCGCTGATCAGAGTGGGCGCCAACTCCGGGGGATTGACCGAGAAGTTCAATTCATCCCCGTCGGCATATTTCTCATAATCGGTGACCAGATACAATCTGTCTGCTTTTAGATGAAACTTATCATAGCTCAGCTCATCTCGAACCCACAGCACTATCAGAATGAAGCAGGCCATGCCCACGGCCAGGCCAGCCACATTGATAAGCGAATACCCCTTGTGCCTCAGCATGTTTCTGAGGGCGACCACAAGGTAGTTCCTTAACATGATTCTTCTCCTCCAGAGGCGTGAGTCTCAAAACAGCCGGTCATTCATATCTCAGAGAGTCCACCGGGTTGGCCAGGGCGGCTTTGACGGCCTGGAAGCTCACGGCAACCAGGGCAGTCAACAGCGCGAGAAATCCCGCAAGAACGAATGTTGTCCAACTGATGCTTATCCTGTAGGCGAAATCATCCAACCAGCGGTCGACCAGCAAATACGCCGCCGGCCAAGCTATGATGTTGGCTACCAGCACCCACCGGGTGAACTCCTTGGAGAGAAGCAGAACGATTCCGGTTACGGTAGCGCCCAGGACCTTGCGAACGCCAATTTCCTTGGTGCGCTGCTCGACGGTATAGGAGGACATTCCGAACAACCCCAGGCAGCCAATCAAGATGGCCAGCAGGCTGAAATAGAGCGTGATGGTTCCCAGTCTCTCCTCCGCCCGGTATTGGCTGTCGAACGATTCATCCATGAAGAAATAATCAAAGGGACGCTGAGGATTGATCTTTTTCCATTCGTTCTTCAACAGGTCCATAGTGTGGGTGATATTTCGGGGAGCGATCCGGACGGTGATGTTATTCACGCTGCTTATGTCGTAGAAGATGATCTGCGGTTCGATCTTCTGACGGAGGGAGGCCATGTGAAAATCCTTCACCACGCCGATGACGGTCAAAGTGGCGCCCTCCTGATCGGAGCCCGGAAGGCTGAGCAATCTGAAGGTTTTCCCGATGGGGTCGTTCCACCCAAACTTTCTGACCGTGGCTTGGTTGATAATGACCGATTCGTCGGGATCGGTTGGCAGATCGGCCGAGAAATTCCTGCCCTCTGCCATCTCCATGCCCATGGTGGGAATGTAGTCAGCATCGACTATCAAATAGTCCATGGCTTGAGGCTGGCTGTCGCTGAATCCTTCGGGAAAGAAGACACTCTTAGTGACGCCCTTACCCGGCATCATGGAGGATGCGCCGACTGCCATTACGCCAGGTATGTTAAGCAATTCATCCCTGATTGAAAGATACGATTCCCTAGTAGCCTGGTTCAGATTGGGTATGACCAAGACATGTTCCTTGTCGAACCCCAGCTTCTTGTTTTTCATGAAGTGGATCTGGTTATAGATGGTGATGGTTCCGATGATCAGGGCGATGGAAATCACGAATTGGGCCACAACCAGCGCGCGCCGAAAAGCCGAACCGGACGCAGTCGTGCTCCACGTACCTTTCAGCACTCTGACCGGCTTGAAAGAGGAGAGGAAGAACGCCGGATAGCATCCCGCCAAAAGACCCACCACCAAAGCCAATCCTGCCAACCCCGGAATCAACCAGGGTCTCTGGAAGTAATTCAGGCTCAGCTCACGCTGGGCCAGCGAATTGAACAGAGGCAGCGCCAGTTCCAGGAGTATGCACGCCAGAACAATCGAGATGAAGCTGTAGATCACCGATTCGCCGAGAAACTGCCCTATCAACTTGCCCTTGCCGGCGCCCAGTGTTTTTCTCATCCCCACCTCTCTGGCGCGCGTCGCTGAGCGGGCGGTGGCCAGATTGACGAAGTTGAAGCAGGCTATCAGCAGAACGAACAGAGCTATGGCGGAGAAAAGATAAACGTAGGTGATATCGCCGGTGGCGAACTGTTCACGCTCGAAGTCCGAATACAGGTGAATTTTGGTCAGGGGTTGAAGGAAAAGCTTCAGGGTTCCCCCCATGGCACTTAGTACCCCCCCCATGTGCCGGTCAACGAAAGCTGGAAATTTCTTCTCGAGCTCGGCGTAGTGAGAGTTTTTGTCGAGCAACAGATAAGTGTAGAACCTGGCGGTGATCCACGCCTCCACCAACTGCGGGTCTGCCCTATAGAGGGTCTCAAAGGAGCGGAGCATGTTGAAGCTGAAATTCGAGTTGCTGGGAAGGTTTTTCACCAGGCCGGTTACCGTGAAATCGGCTTCGCCGCGTTCATCGTACAACCTCAAGACCTTGCCCACGGGCTCTTGATCTCCGAAGTACTTTTGGGCCATATCCTCGGTGATGACCACGGAATAAGGGGTTGACAGAGCCGTTTGCCGATCACCGCTGATAAAGGGAAAGGTGAAAATATCGAAGATGGAATTATCGGCGAAGCCTACGTTCTCCTCCTGAAACGTCCTGTCCTCATATTTGACCGACACTCTCTCGGGTCTCACCATTCTGACTGCACTGACCACTTCCGGGAATTCGCTGATCATGGCAGGGGCGACAGGAGCCATGCTTACCGGCGCACGTAATTGCGTACCCAGGTTGGCATCGATGCACAGACGATAGATGCGATCCGCGTTTTCGTGGTAACGATCGTAACTCATCTCGTCCTGCACCCACAACAGGATCAGGATACAGCAGGTCATGCCGATGGCCAGGCCAGCGACATTGATAAATGAATAACCTTTCTGACGGATTATGTTTCTCAAAGCAACTTTGAGATAATTACTGAACATAACCTGTTACCTGGGGTCATTGAAGTGATCACTACTCATATCGTAAGGCCTCGACCGGGTTGGCCAGGGCAGCCCTTATCGATTGGTAACTGACCGTGGCCAGGGCAATGATTAAGACCAGAAATCCAGAGAGCAAAAATAAGGTGCAGGTGATTTGGGTGCGATAGGCGAAAGTCTCCAACCAGCGACCGATGGTCAGATACGCAACCGGCCAGGCTACGGCGTTGGCGATGACCACCAGTATCACTATTTCTTTACATAACAGTCGGACTATACCGGTTACTGATGCCCCCAGGGCCTTTCTGATCCCTATTTCCTTGGTCCGCCGCTCGGCGCTGAAAGCTGCCAGGCCGAACAGACCCAGGCAGGCCACGAATACGGTGAGAAGGGAAAACGTGGTAAAGAGCGTGCCCAGCTTCCTGTCGTCCTCGTAGTTCTTGCTCATCACGTCTTCCAGAAAGGAGTACTCAAACGGAACTTCCGGTACGATCCGGTTCCAGATCTTCTCAACTTCAGTTATGCTCTGGCTGGTGAAATCCGGCGGCAGTTTGGCGGCAACCAGCCGCCTGTCCTTTGTGGCAGCAAAAAGCGCCATAGGTAGGATCTGCTCGTGAAACGAGTGAAAATAGAAATCCCTCACCACGCCTATTACCTGGTATTCTTTATCGCTTAGGTAAAACTTGAATCCGATCGGTTCGTCAATTTCAAATTCTCTTACCGCCACCTGATTAATCAAAATTGAGTTGCCAGCGTCCGCTCCAAACTCCCGGGAGAAGTTCCTTCCTTTTACCAGCTGTATGCCAAAGGTCGAAAGGTAGTCCGGGTCGACCCGCATACCGTGCAAAAGTATTGGATCTTGGTCCAGCTTATCTTGAGGGCGGAGGCCGAAGAGATGGTGTCTTGGCTCTCCGGGAGCGCAGTCGGTAACGGTGACCGATGAGGCCAAGCCGCTTCCCAGGATTTCGGCCTTAACCAAATCCTGTTTCTCCGGGGAGACTTCTCCTCCGGCGTCTATTAACAGGATATCCTTATTGTCAAATCCCAATTCGGCAGTCAGGGCATAGTCGATCTGCTTAAAGACGGCCAAGGTCACGCACAAAAGGACGATGGCGATTACGAATTGAAAAGCAACCAGGAACCTTCGGAGAAAGGATTTCGATCGGGTGCCAAAGACCTCACCTCTTAGAATGGAGGAAGGCTGGAATCTGGACAGCACGAATGCCGGGTAGCTTCCGGACAACAAACCCACGATCACGATCATGGCCAACATCGACAACAAAAGCAGTGGATCGCCGAAGATGCTGATCTCCAGTTGCTTCTCTGTGAAAGCTTCCAGCTGGGGTTTGGCCATCTCAAAGAGAGCGACCCCGAAGACCATCGAAATGAGGGTCAGCAGAATCGATTCGCTCAGGAATTGCCTGACCAGCTGAAACCGAAATGCCCCCAGAACCTTTCGAATCCCCACCTCCCTGACCCGATGAGAAATCCTGGCAGTGGAGAGATTGACAAAGTTGATGCAAGCGACCAGCAGGATCAGAAATGCCACACATCCGAAAACGTAAAGGTAAACCGGATCGCCGTTTGGGGGCAGCTCGTAGCTTAAGTTTGAGTGCAGATAGATGTGCTTTAATGGCTGAAGTTGGAGCAGGTAGTTCTTAGCTTCGTCCTCGCCGATATGTTGCTGCAAAAGTGCGGGGATCTTCTTCTCGATTTCCGCAGGATTGGCGCCTTCCCTCAGGAGCAGATAGGTGTAGTCCTGAAAGAGATCCGTCCACGACTGGGTGTCCATGCCAATTTTGTCCAGAGTTGAGTAGGAGATCACAAAATCCGTTTTCAACTGGGTGTTGGCAGGAATTCTTTGGAACACGCCGGTTACCTGTAAATCAAACTCGTCTCTGGCCCGGATCGTCCGGCCTAAGGCACTCTGATCGCCAAAATGTAGTTTTGCCAACTCCTCGGATATGATAACGGAAAAAGGTGCCTCAAGAGAGGTCTGAGGATTGCCCTCCTTTAAGGGCAGGGTGAATATCTTCAGAAGATCATCTTCAGCGGCAAGACCTTCCCTTTCCTCGGAGATACCATCATCGATGAATTCTATGGGCACGGTCCATAACCGCCTGATCCTCACCACCCGTTCGATCTCGGGAAAAGCTTCCTTGACGGCAGGGCCGACAGCTGGCATTATGCTCGCCATGGACACTTGGGAACCCCCAAGAGCCCATAGACCATCGATTCGGTAGATCCGGTCCCTGTTCTGGTGGCAATTCTCGAAACTCAATTCGTTGTTTATGTAACCGATGATAAGCAGGCATCCGGCCAAGCCGATGGCCAAGCCGAGTATATTGATCGCCGTATAAAGTTTCTGTCTGGTCAGATTTCGTATGGCCGAATTGATGTAATTTCTAAACACGTCTTTTCTCCTCCTTATTCATGCTATTTCGCTTCCGCAAGGTTAGCCAGGAGACCCGGAGGCGGCGAAAGCTCCGTTAAGCGCTCGGCACTAGAGATGGAACTTTTCCCTGATGTTCTCCGTCACAATGTGTCCGTCAAAGAGGTTGATGGTCCTTTGCCCGTACTCGGCGTAGGCGGGTGAGTGAGTTACCATGACGATGGTGGTGCCCGCTTCGTTCAGCGAACTTAGAAGCTGCATGACCTCATCGCCGTGCTTGGAATCGAGGTTCCCGGTAGGCTCATCCGCCAAGATCAGCCTGGGACTGGCCACCACCGCCCGGGCCACCGCCACCCTCTGTTGCTGCCCACCAGAGAGCTGCTGGGGGAAGTGATTCCGACGAGCCATGATCTGCATCTGCTCCAAGACCTCCTCTACCCGTTTTCTCCTCTTAGAGGAGGAGATTCCCAGATAAAGCAAAGGCAGTTCCGTATTCTCGAACACGGTAAGCTCGTCGATCAGATTGAAACTCTGAAACACGAAGCCGATGCTTCCCTTTCTGAGATTAGCTCTCTTTCTCTCGGAATACCTGGACACCTCCGTCCCCAGAAGATGGTACTCGCCCTCGGTGGGATTATCCAGAAGCCCCAGAAGATTCAAAAGGGTGGATTTGCCGCATCCGGACGGACCCATGATGGCCACGAATTCTCCTTCCTTGATCTCAAGATTGATGCTTTCCAGGGCGGTCGTCTCGACCTCGTCGGTGGTGTAGATCTTCTTCAAATTCACTACTCGAATCATGGAACGCTCCTTTATCTATCTTTAAAGGTGAGCCTATCGAAATCTCCAAAAGTGTCATAAGATGAGGTGATAACCTTCTCTCCTGGCTCCAGGCCCTCCAACACCTCATAGACCTGGGTATTGTATCTGCCCAGCCGGATTCTGTGTTTGGTGGCGAACTTCCCTGACTCATCCACCACATATGCCCAATTTCCCCCAGTGTCGTTATAGAATCCCCCCCGGGCAAGCATCACCGCCTGAGATAACTCGCCCAGGGCAAGCCTGATCTGAACGCTCTGCCCCCTTCTGATTCCTTTAGGTTCCGTATCCACGAACTCCATGTCCACCTGGAATCTTCCATCCTTAACCTCCGGATAGACCTTTGAGCTTACCACCCGATAGGCCTTTCCCGCGATCTTTACTTCCCCCTCCTGTCCCGTGCTGATCCTTGAGATATAATATTCATCCACATTGGCGCTGATCTTGAATCCCTCCAGCACGTCGATCTGGCCCAGCCGCTCACCCGCCACTTTTAGCTGACCCACTTCCGCGCTGAGAGAAGTGAGATGTCCGGCAATAGGAGCGGTGATGACTAAATTCTCCAGCTTCTGCCTGATGATTTTCAAATTGGCCTGCATCCTGTTGATTGATGCCTCCAGCTGCTTTATCTGGACAGCCCGAAGGGTTGAATCCTGTTTCTGGGTTTTAAGAGTTAATTCTCTTTTTCTGTTCCAGTAGTCATACTCATCTTGCGCCTGCTCAAACTCGTGCTGCGAAACCAGTCCCTTCTCCTTCAGTTTTACGCACTGCTGATGTTTTCGTTTCGCTTCCCTGATCTGGCGATCGATCTCCAAAAGATCTGCCCGAAGCATGAGAGTATTTTGTTCCATGAGAAGCCGGGTGTTACGCAGGTTGTTCATCTGTTCGAAGAGCTGGGCTTCCCGGAACATGACGTCAAGATGGAGATCGGTGTTGTCCAGCTGGAGAATCCTGTCCCCTAAATTGAGGTAGCTTCCCTCCTCCAGAAATACCTGTATCACCGTCCCTCCCTGGGTGGCGTCAAGATAGAATGTTTTGATGGGAACTATGGTCCCGCTGACCGCGATGAACTCCTGAAAATCGCCGAACTCCACCTCTGAGATGGTCAGCTTGCTGGCCTCAATCCTGAGATTGGAGCTACCGCCGACCGTCAAAAGCCCGTAGGCCAAAAGGAGGACGAAGATCGTCGTACCGGATATCCAGGCGATCCTTTTGGGCGTCCATCTCTTCTTTGGTATTATGCGATCCATCCTTTATCCTCAATTCAAAGAACGAGTCATCAAAAACATCAATCTCCATCGAGATCGTCACCTGACTGCATTCTAACCTCAGCGTCCAACTCCCGCCAACCAAAGCCAGGGTACAGAATAAAACAAGGAGCAGGAGAGCTGCACCAGAAATCCAGACCAACTCAGTGGGAATCATTCTTCTGTTCTCTCTATCACCTTCCATTTCCGACTCCAAATTAGGGCTATCAAAAAAACTGCTTTTCAGAACCGAATTTCTCCTTCGTTTTTCTATTGCGCAAATAAAATGCCGAAATGGCTAAGTTGTTTAAAGTCAAAGAGATCGGCAAAGCTGCGGTAAATATAAGTATCCGGTTATGAAACAATTGCTGTTCGATTCCGTACAGTATAATAACGGAGGAGAAAAAGTCTGAACGTTAGGTGACAGTTTTGAATCTGGGTCTGTATTACAGGCTGCCTGAAATCATTCAGGCAGTGATATTTTGAGAGAATGGATGTGACTGATATCAGATCAGGCAAGATATTGGTAATTGATGACGATGAGGACGTGTTGAGGGCAGCCCGGCTCCTTTTGAAACGTCACATGTCACTGGTTCATACTGAAAAGGAACCTAAGAGGCTTGCCTCTCTTATGGAAAAGGAGAAATACGATGTGATTCTCCTGGACATGAATTTTGCCCGCGATGTCTCAAGTGGCCAGGAGGGATTTGACTGGTTGGACAGAATCCTGGAGATCGATTCGGCTGCCGTGGTTATCCTGATCACGGCGTACGGAGACGTTGAGATGGCGGTGCAAGCCATAAAGGCCGGAGCATTCGATTTCGTGCAGAAACCGTGGCAGAACGAAAAACTGTTGGCAACCATCTCCGCAGGAATGAAACTTCGATGGTCACAAGTCAAGGTGGAGAGTCTCAAGTCCAGAGAGAAACAGCTTTACGCTGATCTCGATCAGAAATTTCAGGATTTCATCGGAGACTCAGCAGCAATGCACCAGGTTTTCTCAACCATTCGAAAAGTTGCTAAGACCGATGCCAACGTTTTGATCTTGGGTGAGAACGGGACCGGAAAGGAACTGGTGGCAAGGGAGATTCATCGACAATCCTCCAGGTCTGATGAAGCCTTCATTTCCGTGGATATGGGAGCGATACCAGAGACCCTTTTTGAGAGCGAGCTGTTCGGTCATCTGAGGGGAGCGTTCACTGATGCCAGGGAAAACCGAGCTGGCAGATTTGAGATGGCATCAGGAGGCACCCTCTTTTTAGATGAAATAGGCAATCTTCATCTTCCCCTTCAGGCAAAGCTTTTGGCCGCTCTACAGAACCGCATGGTGACCCGGGTGGGTTCCAACACGCCCATGCCAATAGACATCAGGCTGATCTGCGCCACCAACATGCAAATCCATGAGATGGTGGGGGAAAACCGTTTTCGCCAGGATCTGCTTTATAGAATCAACACGGTGGAGATAGAGCTTCCCCCCCTCCGAGAGCACACCGAGGATATTCACCTTTTGGTCAGTCACTTCCTGGACATCTATTGCAGGAAATACAAAAAGGCAACCAAGAGGATTCAGGCATCGACTTTAAAAAGACTTGAGAAGTACAACTGGCCGGGAAACGTTCGGGAGCTGAGGCATGCAGTGGAGAGAGCAGTGATTATGAGCGATTCGGACACGCTGGGCCCGGAGGACTTCTTTCTCCCAGATTCAAAAACCACACGAGATGGGGTGGCGCTGGACACTTATAATCTGGGCGAAGTTGAGGAGAAGGTAATACGTGCGGTTCTGATCAAGCACCAGGGCAACGTCTCCCATGCAGCAAAGGAACTCGGCCTGACCAGAACCTCACTTTATCGAAGAATGCAGAAACATGGTCTTTAAATCCTTTCGCCTAGTCTGCGTGGTGAGGATCATACTCCTTGCGGCTACTATTCTCCTATTGGTTTACCTCATCAGTGAGACCTCGCTTCTGGCGACCAGCCTCATCGTCGGAGCGGCAATCATAGCCCAGGTAGTTTCAATGGTTCACTACGTGGAGAAAACCAACCGGGATCTGACCAGATTCCTCACTTCCATAAAGTATTCTGACTTCTCTCAAGCTTTTACCAGCGGTCAGAGAGGTTCCTCCTTTGAGGGGCTGAATGCTGCCTTCGCCAACGTAATCTCCGAGTTCCAGAAGGCTCGAGCGGAGAAAGAAACTCAATACCGGTATCTTCAAACCTTGGTCCAACATATCGGATTGGGGATTTTGTCTTTCGATCAGACCGGTAAGGTCGATTTGATCAACAACGCGGCAAAGAGACTGCTGCGGGTAACTCATCTTCATAACATCAATTCACTGAATTCGTTTTCGACGCATTTGGTGAAGACTCTCGTGAGTTCCAAGCCGGGAGAGAAAGCGCTAGTGAAGATTGACCAGGCTGAGGTGAATCTTACCCTTGCCATATATCCAACCGAGTTCAGAATTCCCGGCCGGACCATTACTCTTGTCTCCATGCAGGACATAGAGAATGAGCTGGCCGAGCAAGAGATGGCCGCTTGGCAGAAGTTGATCCGGGTTCTGACCCACGAGATAATGAACTCGGTCACGCCCATAGCCTCCCTCGCCTCGACGGTGGGCGATTTGATCAGGCAGCCAGGGAAATCCGAGCCCGAGGGTTCAGAGCAGATCAGCGCCGAAACCAGGGAGGACATTCGAGAAGCCGCGGCTACTATTCAGAAACGGAGCAAGGGGCTTCTGCATTTCATCGATGCATACCGAAACCTGACAAAAATTCCAAAACCCAATTTCGAGATATTCGGAGTCTCAGAACTGCTTGAGCGAGTGGCACAGCTTTTCAAAAATCAGTTGGATGAGAGCGATATGAACTTGATCATCAAGGTCGATCCGAAGAGTCTTGAACTGACGGCTGATCCACAATTGATAGAACAGGTTCTGATAAACCTGATCCTAAACGCTATCGAGGTGTTAGAGGGGAGATCGAATGGGACAATCGAGCTCAGTTCCAGACTGGATGAAAGGGGGAGGGTGCTCATCAGCGTAGCAGACAACGGCCCTGGTATCTCGGAGGAAGTCAAGGAAAGAATCTTCACACCCTTCTTCACCACGAAGAGAGGCGGCTCAGGCATCGGCCTGAGTCTGTCCCGGCAGATCATGCGACTCCATAAGGGAGGCATTGCATTCAAATCGACTCCTAATGAGATGACAATGTTTACACTGCGATTCTGATGCCTCCGCAGCCGTTGCGTCTTAGGAGGTGAAACATGCGTCCATCCCTGTTGCGTCTTTTTCAATCTCGCTTCTTGTCATTCTTCCGCTTGTAAATGCTGTTTCTCTGCGCTCAGAGTTTCTTTGCCAGGTCCTCATGTACCAACTCCTTTCTTCACCTCAGTTCTCTTATGAGTTACCCTGAGGCCTCCGAGAGATGTTCAGATGCAGTGAAGACGACCTTCAGAGACTGTGGGTTTTTGGAAATAGAAACAACATGGACATGCATTTAAGACTTCAACTCTTATGCTATCGAGACCCATGGGAAAAAACCAATATCTGGGTGTGCAGACTACGTTTAGTTAAAAAGCTTCAGGTGGAAGCATAGCGGCGATACTCGGATAGCCACGCAAAAAACAGAAAATCTTAGGAAAGGCGATCAAAAAAGGAAGAGCCAATCATGGCAAGTCGATTCGTGTAGGATATCGGACTGCTTCCTGGCGGGATCAACGAGACTTGAACTCGCTATCTTCCCGACTTTTTCGAAATTCATGTTTCCAGACGGATTTAATACATGACATGCGGTACGAATTTACAAAAACTCCCACCCTCTCAGCCTTAACTTAAGTGTAGTTAAACTTTCTTCAAAAACTTTAGGGCAATTCATCAAAAGACTGAGATTGGAGAAAGGTCTCACACATAAAAGTTTGGGAAAAAGTCTCGGTAAGTGAGACGAGGTGGGTTCCTAAAGCTTGAATCAGAGGATGTCGATTTAAATCAAGAGATTATCTTTTCTAGAAATACGAAAAACAGTGAAGTTAGAGAAATTCCTTTAAATAATTTGTTGACAAATGTCCTCAGGAGTATTAAATTCACATCGCCATACGTATTTTGTAGCAAGGATGGCAAGCCTTATGGTTCGGTCAGAAAGTCTTTTCAGACCGCATTAAAGAAAGATGGAATAGAAGATTTCTGCTTCCATGATTTGAGACATACATTTGCCTCCCATCTGGTGATGTCCAGAGTTGATTTGATCACAGTAAAGGAGCTTCTGGGACATAAGACGATCAAGATGACCTTGAGATACGCTCATCTTTCTCCGTCTCACAAGAGGAGAGCCATAGAGTGTCTGGAGTATTTTGATGGACACCCGGATGGACACCAGCGCGCACTGGAGGAGAAGGCCCAGACAGTTAACTCTTTGATATAGTTAACCTTGCCGCCCTAGCTCAGTTGGTAGAGCAACGGACTGAAAATCCGTGTGTGCGCAGTTCGATTCTGCGGGGCGGCACTTTAAAAACAGTTAACGGTTCATAGTCAATAGTCAACGGTAAGTGACTTTTCGCTGTTTAATCTTTAGAATTTATTTTCTCTCATAAAGAGTGCCTCCTATGTGATAGGCACCTAAAACCCTCACTTGAGGAACGGTTATTTTATAATATCCTTCCTCCAAAGTCGGCATTCACAATGGTGCTAATAATGGAGTCAAAATGTGAAAATAAGAAATGAAATCGAGAGGAGAACAAAAGTGAAGAGCAAAGCGAAAATTCTGATCTGGGGTGGTTTTATTATTCTGATGAGCTTTTTTCTATTTTACACCTGGGGATGCAAGAAAGAGAGGGGTAAAGCAAAAAAGCACTATAAGCAAGGAGTAGAATATCGCAAGCAGGAACTTGATAATCAAGCTATCCAGGAGTTTCAACAAGCCATAAAAATTGATTCCAACTATGCCGAGGCTCACTATGAGCTTGGAGTTTTGTATCACGCAAAGGAAGATTATAAAGCTGCTTTCCGAGAACTTAAACAAGCTGTAAACATAAATCCCGACTATGCCGATGCTCGTTTTAGGTTAGGGTTTCTCTACCATGGCTTGAGGGGATATAGCCAGGCCTTAACTGAATTCGAAGAAGTGTTAAGAATCGACCCCAACTTTCCACGAATTCATACAGCCATCGGAAATGTTTATTACGAGAGAGGGCTAAGGGCGTGGGGGAGGGCGATCAGACTTGATTGGAGTTACCTGCTCGCGGATACCTTAAAGGAGATTTCTTACAAGGACAAAGATGAATTAAAGAAAGCCATTGACGATTACATAAGCGGCATAGAATCCGATACAACCAATCCCGCCCTCTTTTCCAAGCTCAGCCAGGCATACTATACTTGTGCTCAGGACGAATATCAGAAAGCCATAGCCATAGATTCCTTGGATACGGCTGCCCAGTTGCAGTTGGGCTTGACCTTTTCAGAAAAGGGATATCAGAACAAAGCGATGAAACAGTATGGGGTTCTGAAGAATATAGACCCTCAGGCTGCGGATATGCTTTTACAGGTAATCCGGCAGAAAGAAGAGGAGGAGAAGGACTTGAAAAGACGTGGACTGAGGAAATGAGTAATGACGCATGACCAATGACTAATTACCGATGATTGTATTTTCGCCACCGTAGCTCAGTTGGTAGAGCAAGGGTTTCGTAAACCCTAGGTCAGCGGTTCGAGACCGCTCGGTGGCTTTGTTTTTGTATGGATCCCGCCATTGGCGGGATGGTTGTCCCGTTTTACTTGACATCAATTCGAAGTTCTCCTTATATTAAAAATGACCTAAAGCAAGGATAGTAAAAAAGGAGCATTTTGTGTCATCTCCAGCAACTGTAACTCAGGGGCGTCCGAGAATAAAGTTGGAAGATTCGGTTCAGTATCTCAAAGGCATAGGTCCGGAAAAGGCAAAGGTTTTGAATTCGGTGGGAATAAAGACCATAGAGGACCTTTTGTATTATATCCCACGAAGATATTTGGATCGAAGCACCATCCTTCCCATGAACAAGTTAAAGGTGGGATCAACTGTGACGGTGATCGGGAGGGTGGAAGCTTTTGGAATGGCAAAAACCAGAAGACCTCAATTCCAGGTGATTTTGAAAGACAACACCGGTTTCATTCGGCTGGTTTGGTTTTCCAAATTAAGGTGGGTTAAGAATCTTTTTGAAGAAGACGATCTGGTGGTTGCCTCAGGCCAGATCACACTTTATCGGGGCTTGCAGATGGTTCATCCGGAGTTCGAGATAGTATCCAAGTCCGATCGAAAGGGAAATGACGAAGAGCTGATCCATACCGGGCGGATCATCCCCCTTTACCCTTCCACCGCTGAGCTGAAAAAAATTCATCTGGATAGCCGGGGATTAAGACGAGCTTTAAAGCCCTTATTGGACAACCTCACCAATTTAGTGTCCGAGACCTTGCCGCAAAGGATCGTCTCAGATTCGAATCTCTTGCCCCTTTCGAAAGCCTTGAAGAATGTTCACTTTCCTGAAGACCTTGAGATGACCGATCTTGCCCGATCTCGGCTTGCCTTTGATGAGCTTTTCTATCTGGAGCTGATGTTAGCCTTGAGAAAAAAGAGGATACATAGAGAAAAGGGAATAGCTTTTCAAAAACCAGGGAATTTGGTCAGGTCAGCTTTGAAGATGCTTCCCTTTGAGTTAACCGAAGCTCAAAAGAAGGTATTAAGGGAGATCGCATCTGATATGATGTCGGAGGATAGCATGCATCGGCTTCTTCAAGGAGATGTAGGTTCAGGAAAAACCATCGTGGCTTTGGTGGCTATGCTTATGGCAGTGGAGAGTGGCTATCAGGCGGCTCTTATGGCGCCCACTGAAATCCTGGCAGAACAGCATTACATCACCATTCACCAGATGCTGGAATCCTTGGGAGTAAAAACCGTCTTGTTGACCAGCTCAGTGGTTGGCACCGAACGGGAGATCATCCTTGACCAGATAGCTAAAGGAACAGCAGGAGTTATGCTCGGCACTCATGCTCTGATCCAGAAGAAGGTCGATTTCTTCAAACTGGGCTTGGTGGTGATAGACGAACAGCATCGTTTCGGGGTTATGCAGAGGGCTAAGTTAAAACAGAAGGGAATATCTCCGGATGTTTTGGTCATGACCGCCACCCCTATTCCTCGCAGTTTAGCTTTGACCCTTTACGGGGATCTGGACGTCTCGGTCATAGACAGGCTTCCTCCCGGAAGAAAAACGATAAAAACTTTTCTGTATAACGAAAACTTAAAATCTGAAATTTATGAATTTTTGGAAAACCAGCTGCAAAAAGGACATCAGGCCTACATAGTTTATCCGTTAGTGGAAGAATCGGAGAAAGCCGATCTGAAAGCTGCCACTCAAAGCTATGAATTTCTGAAGAAAGAAATCTTCCCTCATCGGAGATTGGCTTTGCTTCACGGGCGCATCAAAAGCAAAGAAAGGGAGAGCATAATGCAGGCCTTTCGTGACGGGGATTACGACATCTTGGTCGCAACAACGGTGGTTGAGGTGGGGGTTGACGTCCACAATGCCACGGTAATGGTTATTGAACATGCAGAACGATTCGGGCTTTCCCAGCTGCACCAATTAAGAGGAAGAATCGGAAGAGGGGAAGATCAATCCTTTTGTCTGCTTGTGGCAAATCCCCCCCTGTCTGAAGAAGCACAAAAAAGACTAAAAGCTATGACCTCCATTACGGACGGTTTCAAAATTTCCGAGATCGACTTAAAGCTCCGGGGACCAGGTGAATTCTTTGGGACTCGGCAGCACGGCTTGCCCGAACTTAAAATTGCCGACATTGTGGCTGATGCGAAACTTTTGTATCAGGCACGAAATTGGGCCTTTAAGATAATAGAGGAGGATCCAAATCTTACCCAAAAAAATAACCTTTGTATAAGATCCAATTTCATCCGAAAATATAAAAGGAGATTCTCTTTGGTGGACATAGGATAATTAAATTTAGAACCAAAAGAGTGTAATTATTGATTTTTGTATCAACAATGGAAGATCTTCCATTTTCAAGCCATCGAACGTCCGATCTCAAGACACAGGAGTCGTGCAGAAACGTCGGACGCTACGGTTGCCGTAGCGCCCCACCTTTGTTTACCCTGAGCATAGTCGAAGGGTGTCGGGCGTAGATTTCTCAGGACCAAGTGTCAAGGGAGAGGTAAATTGTTCCTTTACGCATGCAAAGGTCAATAAAAGATTCAAGAGAATTCAATCAAGCCTAAGCCTACTCGGAGAGCCGTAAGAATACAGTTTTGAATTTTCAGTTGCAGTTTTTCGTTTTTCTCTTTGCGTTTTTAAATTTGATTTTGTATTTTTTCCAGGAACAGATAAAATTTAACGTCAGTCGAGAGGCGTAAATTATGAAATCACTTTTCATTCAAGAGGAGATCTTGTTCACCGGAGAACAGCTCTCCTCCTTCTGGGCTTATAAAAATTACGACATTCAGGGGGATAATATCGTTGCTTTCATCGGACCGTGCGAGATAGACGAAAAATACATCATTGGAATTGATCATTTCAAGAAGAAGACCAAGATCAAAAGCGAGCGCATGCTTCATTTCTTGGTGGAGCATTTCGACATGGATTTGGAGAAGGCGATTTTAAGGCAGAAGCTTCTGGTGGACATATTGAAGGATAAATTAGACCATCGTTTGAAAGGAGATATCCTGCAAAGATGGGGAGACGACCTGTTTGATACAGATTATAAGCTCACCGTCTCGGCTACGGTCAGAACCTCGGTCTCCACCAAGATTCATCTGGGGATTAACGTCTCCAGTCGGAATACTCCAGTCAAGACCAGGGGATTGGAGGACTACGGCATTGATCCTCACGAAATTGCTCAGGCGGTGATGAATCAATATCGTTTGGACATGAGGTTGATCTCACAGAAGCTCTGTAAGACCAGAAGTATCGAATAAAGAAAACCAAGAATTGAGGAGAGCATGAAGCAGGCGGAGAAAATCAGTCAGGCTTTGGAAAAGGCCGATAAGCTGGAGAAATCTATCGAGGATCTTGTTCGCGAGATCGACGATTACGATCTGCAAAGGCTTTTAAAAAAGATCGATGCTCAGCTGATGGACGCACAGCATAATTTGATTTTGGCTAAGAGATTGGCGGAAGGAGTGTCTCCTACGAGAAAGAGAAGGAGGAAATAGCTGCCCTGCAAATACCTTTGCATTTTTGTGCGGCTCTCTGAAAAAAATGCTGTAGAGAATTAGTTCTGAACGGATGCCTTGCGAGATCCCAGAAAGCATCACCTCTCCTGCCCTAATGTAATACCCAATCATAATACAAATCAAGTCAGGCGATAAGGACACTCTGACCAACAGATTACACCCTGCAGAGGTAGCGGTCAACTCTTCCTAGACTGTTCTTAACTTGCCCTGCAAACCATAAGCGCAGTGGTCGAACTCGATCGACTTGATGTTCAGTGCAAAGCAAGTTTTGCCACCACAGTCTTCTCCAAATTTTTCTCTTTGAATTTCTCACGCTTCGTTTTAAATTAAGTGCATTATGAATGAAGTTTTAGCTAAAGTCTATAGAGGCAAAACCATTGAGAGCATCCACTTTGGATCGGTGGTGGTGGTGGATTATTCGGGCAAACTCATTTACCGAATTGGCGATCCTAATTTCGTGACCTTCTTAAGATCATCGGCCAAACCATTTCAAGCCATCCCGGTGGTGGAATTGGGGGTGGCGGAGGCATTCGGTTTCACCCAGAAAGAGATTGCCATCATCGCCGGGTCGCACAACGGTGAGAAAAAGCATGTGAAATTGGTGCAAAGCATTTTGAAAAAAATCGGCTTGAATAAAAGCTTTCTGCAATGCGGCACCCACGTTCCGCATTACTACACGGCTCTGGGCATAACTCCGCCCAAGAAGAGATTTTCCCCCCTTCAACATAATTGTTCTGCTAAACATGCCGGAATGCTGGCGATATGTGTTTATAAAAACTGGAATCTGAAAAATTATCTAAAGTCCAATCATCCTGTGCAGAAGCTGATCTTGAAAACAATTTCTGAGCTTTGCGAATATCCTGAAAAGAAGATCAAAATTGGCATAGAAGGATGTGGGGCGCCCACCCACGGCTTGCCACTGAAGAACATGGCCATTGGATTCTCGAAGTTGGTGACATTCAGATCGAAGAACGGAATTACTTCTCAAGCTTTACAGGTGGTGGCAGACTCCATGTGGAAATACCCGGAGATGGTCTCGGGCAAGGGAAGGTTGGATTACGCCTTAGTTACTGCCAGCAAAGGAAAACTTATCTGCAAAGCTGGGGCCGAGGCTTTACATTGCGCAGCTGTATTGGACAAAGGATGGGGATTAGCAATCAAGATACTGGATGGCACGCGAAGAGCAGTGAATCCAGCATCGGTGGAGGTCTATCGACAGTTGGGAATTTTAAAAAAGAGCCATTTGCGTTTGAGAGATTTAAAAGACTTTGCCTTCCCCTCTATTTATAATCACAAAAAAGTCAAGGTGGGATTCATCAAATCAGATTTTCGACTTAAACGAACAAAATAACCTCATTTTTACTTATAATTTCTTGTTGGTAATGGACGCCTCGCCCGTTACCGATTGAGTCTTATCCCCCTCACCTTAATCCTCTCCCCAAAGGGGAGAGGAAAAAAATCTCTTCTCTCTGAAGAGGAAAAGAAAAATAAATCCCCTCTCCCCACTGGGGAGAGGGAAAACCTGTGGGCACAGACTTATTTCCAGCATTGAACCGAAGCAAACATTGCGGCCAGTGACAAAAAAGACATGAGGAAGCATATGATTTAAACAGATTCCACTCTGATGCTACGGCAAGGAAGTTTGCTTTTCCTTTTCAAACCAGTTATATAAAGCAGGTAAAACAATTAAAGTGAGAAACCATGAAGAAATTAAACCTCCAAGAACAACCACCGCCAGCGGCTTTTGTATTTCTGCTCCCGGGCCAGTGGCCAATAATAGAGGTGTTAATCCAAAGATTGTAGTCAAACTGGTTAAGAGTAATGGTCTTAATCTCAGCTGACACCCTCGTATTATAGCCTCCTCTAAATTCATACCTTCTTTTCGCAATTGGATGAAGAATGTAACCAAAACCACTCCATTTGTAACCGCTATTCCAAAAAGGGTAATAAAACCTACAACTGCTGACACGCTTAAAGTCATCTTGAAAATCAACACTGCCAAAATTCCGCCCACCAGAGAAAAAGGCAGATTTAATATGACTAATATTGCCGGTTTTAATGAACCAAAAGCAGACAACAACATCACGAAAATAAGAAAGATCACTATGGGCACAACCAGGGACAAGGTACGCATTGCTCTTTGCTGATTTTCAAACTGTCCTCCCCAATCAATGAAATATCCAGAGGGTAGAGTGTGTTCTATGGATTGGATTTTGTTCTTGGCTTCAGAAACAAAACTGCCGATATCCCTCCCCCTGACATTGGACTCCACCACTATTCGTCTCATGCCATTTTCTCTACTTATCTGATTGGGAACTTCAATTAATTTCATTTCCGCGAGTTGTCTCAAAGGCACCCGGTAACCTTCGGGAGTGGAAATGAGAATATCGCCAATTATTTTCTCGTCATTTCTTCGTTCTTCAGGAAACCTCATAAACAGATTGAATCGTCTGTCTTCCTCAAATACTGTGCTAACAACTTTTCCACCGACAGCCGTTTCAATCACCTGATTAACATCGCTAACATTTATTCCATAACGGGCGATCTCTTTCCTGTCAATATCTATATCCAGTTGAAGAAATCCAGATATCTGTTCTACCTTCACATCGTGAGCACCTTCGATTTCAGAGATTATGTGTTCAATATCTTCTGCCTTATGTTTAAGCAAATCCAGGTCATAACCGAAGATCTTGATGGCGATATCGGATTTTATGCCAGATATAAGTTCATTCACTCTCAGGGCGATGGGCTGGGAGAAGTTCAGTTTCAGCCCCGGTATATGGGATAATTTTTGCTCCATTTTTTCAATAAGTTCAGTCTTTGATCTTGCTTGCCAGAATCTCTTCGGTTTGAGCATTATGAAGAGATCATTCTGTTCAGGCCCCATAGGGTCTTCGGCCACCTCCGCCCTTCCGGTCTTGGTGATCACGGTCTTGACCTCCGGAAATTCAAGCAATAGTTTTTCCATGGTACTTCCTATTCTTTTTGATTCCTCCAATGATGCTGTGGGAAACTTTACCACATTTAAGGCAATAGAGCCCTCATCCAGGTAGGGCAAAAACTCTGTTCCCACAAATCTAAAGAGAAAAATCGAAACAAGGAAGATGATCAAGGAGAGTATTGCGGTAGTTCTCTTGTATTTAATCGCCCTCTTCAAAACAGGAAGGTAGAGCTTTTTGGCAGTCCTCATTGCAAGATTGTCTTCATCTCTTTTTCTCCCTTTGATAAATATGGAACCTAACACGGGGTTAATGGTAAGAGATACAAGGAGCGAACCTGCCATAGCAAACATCAAAGTCAACGCCAATGGTTTGAACATCTTACCTTCCTGGGCCTGTAAACTAAAAAGAGGGATAAAGACAAGAATAATAATCATAACTGAAAACATCACCGGTCGGACCACTTCGCCGGTTGATCTGGTACAAACTTCCACTGTATTCTTAGACCCTCTTTTTTCTGTAAGATGTCTGAAAATATTTTCACCCACAACGATGTTGGCATCAGCGATCATGCCAATGGCAATAGCCAGTCCACCTAAAGACATGAGATTGGCAGTGAGTCCAGTGAATTTCATAAAACCAAAGCAGATCAAAGCCGAAAATGGAAGAGAGAGACAAACAATGCCCGCTGTGCGGAAGTCACCTAAGAGAAAGAACAACACCATAACTACCAGTATTCCACCTGCCAATAATGCTTTCGACACCGTATTTATACATGCTCGGATTAGCTCAGTCCGGTCGTAAAAGGTGTTTATTTTGATTTCAGCCGGTAAACGTTCCTGAATTTTTTCGATCTTCTTTTTGACCCTATCCGCAACCTCTTTTGAATTAGAATCTTTAAGCATGATTACCATACCACAAACTGTCTCACCTTTACCATCTCGCGTCACTGCTCCCCATCTTATTTCATGTCCGACTCCTACATCGGCAATATCACCAACATAGACCGGAGTGCCTTCATGGGCTGCAACTATTATATTCTCAATATCTGAGGTGGTTTTAATTAAGCCCACCCCCCGGACAATCATTTGTTCCGGTCCTTTTACAATGTAGTTGGCTGGTGATGTGGCATTGTTTCTTGTCAAGGCTTCGGAAACTTGTTCTAGAGTCAAATCGTATTTGAGCAATTCATCCGGATCAACGATTACTTGATATTGTTTAGCAAATCCACCAAAAGAATTGACCTCGGTCACCCCCGGAATGGAGCGAAGTTGGGGTCTGATGATCCAGTCCTGAATTGTTCTCAATTCAGTTAAATCGGCCTTTTCGCTTTCCAATGTGTATTGATATATTTCTCCCAGGCCTGTGCTTATTGGGCCCATCTCGGGTTCCAATCCTTCGGGCAATTTCTCTTTTGCTGTTTGAAGTCTTTCAAAGACTAACTGGCGGGCAAAATAAATGTCCACCCCATCTTCAAAAATCACCACCACCTGTGAAAGTCCAGCTTTGGAAAGGGAACGGATCAGCTTGACATCCGGCAGGCCATTCATTTCGATTTCGAGGGGAAATGTGATCAGCCTCTCCACTTCTGTAGGTGCTAAACCTGGAGCTTCGGTGAGGATCATCACCTGAATATTTGTTACATCGGGGAAAGCATCTATGGGTAATTTTTTCCACGCCATTGTGCCACCAGCGATGAGTATCATAGCAAAAAGAATAACTACCAGTCTCTGTCTTAACACAAAAGATATAAATTTGTCCATATGATTATCCATCCCTCTTATTCAGCACAACCGGCGCCTAATTTGGATTTCAGCAGTTCTGATTTAAGAAGAAAATTTCCCTCAGTAACTACGCTTTCACCTTTCTTCAGGCCCAGGACAACTTCCACAAAGCCGTCAGCTTCTCTCCCAAGTTCTACTTCTCTCCGGTTATAGGCATTACCACCTGAGGAGACAAAAACAATTTTATGATCCCCCTCAATAAGAACTGTTTTTTTAGGTATG
>SMTZ1_10001841_pt1 | contig 21386 bp, 16 predicted proteins | sample DeeMarSWOR136_30_FD_25667 | JGI IMG/M metagenome (IMG submission 25667) | reverse complement strand
ATTTATCCCTATTCCTGCATCATCCTCATTGCTTCCACTATTTTGAATTGTAAATCCACTGATATATACTCCATCTGCAGAAATATATACAACATTCCCCCAATTATTACCATCAATAATCGTTGTATATCTATCTTCTCCAATCAGATTAATTGTTTTGTTTACTACCACATTCTCATAATATGGTGATGACTCATCATAGACAAAAACAGTATCATCATCAGATGCATCATCAATAGCATCCTGAATCGTGGTGTAGTTTCCAGATCCATTACCACCTACATAGAATATATTGCCACGAAGGTTGAACCCTATAAAAGATGATTTATTATTTTGTGAGACATATCCATCTAAAAAAGAACCTCCAATAGATGGAATGATACCAGCTAAAATAAATAAAAAAATGATGCCTAGAACAAGCCCATTTCTTGCTAAACTATCTTTCATATAATTTCATCTCGTTATTATGAATATATAATATTATCTATTTATATAAATTTATCTAATAACATTTGCCAATTCTAATTTAATTTCAAATATAAAAAAGAATAGATGGACTTATAGATTGCTATAGCCCTAGTAGATGTCGGAAAAACAAAAATACATTTGGAAAGCTTTCAAACAAGCAAAGAAGCAATGGATGATATACTACTGTTCTGAATCGTGGTATGGTTACTTTTAATGTATTCTTTCCGCTTGCAAGTCCTTTTTGATCTTCAGATGAAGCTTCAATGATATAATCTCCTTCTTTTCCATAGATATGGCATATTTCTACTGGTTGGGAATCTGAATAAAAATCTGTTTCATCAGAGGTTCCATCTCCCCATTTGATTATGTACTTGATTAGGTCATTATTTGGGTCATCTGAATGAAATGTCCAACATAACTCTACAAAAGTTGATCCCTTGGATGGACCATCTATATCTGGTGCTGTTGGTGGAAGATTTAGGTATTCTGTTGTAAAATGCCATATTGGGCTAGTTGCGGTTAAACCCTGACTATCTTTGGCAACAATCTTCCAATAATATCTTGTATTATAGTCCATTGTACCCGGATCATAAGCTGTTTGAAATAGATTCTCATCAACCAGTGGTGGAGGACTATTTTTTCCATAATATACATCATATGTCACCTTATCACCAGAGTTGGGATCTCCACCAGTCCATTTGAGTAAATCTTCAATGGAAATATCAGTTGCTCCATCTTGCGGATCAGGATTACAAGGATTATTTGGGGGAAAGTTATCTTCTGTTTTGAACCTCCATATTTCTCCTGTGGATTTTAATCCGTATTGGTCCCATGCAACAATTCTCCAAACATACCATTTCTCAAAATCAAGTACATCATCAGGGCAATATGTAGTTTCAGTTTGATTGTTCGAGACTAGTGGTGGGTGCTCATCTGGTATAAATTCTCCAAAAAACACATCATATGTTATATCATCTCCATCAGGATCCTCACATGTCCAGCTTAAACAAGTGTCAATAGGCACACTAGTTTCATTATCTTCAGGATTTGGGTTATCTGGTGTATTTGGAGGTACATTTCCCCTAGTTGTAAAACTCCATACCGGTCCTGAAATTGAAGCCCCTTGGTTATCCCATACAACAATCTGCCAATAATACGTTGTGTCAAATTCCAGATTGGATGGGCAATACCCCAAATCAGATTGATTACTGGATACTTTAGGAGGAGGATTGCTTTCACCAAAATATACATCATATGTTTTCGGGTCAGTGTTATTTCCTGCAAGACATCCTGCAGTTTCATCAACGTAGTATGCATCAAATGGATTTTCCATTGGTGGATAGGAATACCCTTGGTGCCATTCATCATCAAATACTGCACCAATCACCATTACATTTTCTTGAGTTATTTCTCCAAAATCATTCCCATAACCATCATTATAATCTTTACCATCCCAATCAGTGGAATCTTCCCATGTTTCCCCAGCATTTATGGATATTTCCTCATTATATGCAAAATCTAATAACGGAAAAGTATAGAGATTACCTGCATAGTCATACCATCCCATGGAAGATACAACTTCAGTTACATATACATTTAAAGTACCGTCATATGTACTTTCATCATTATTATCTATTGAAACTGAAATTTTCATCTCTGCATTTGTCCAGTTAAGACAAACATCGATAGGCTCATCAGTTGCACCATCATTAGGGATGGGATTTCCAGGTCCAAGCCATGAAACATCAAGGGATAAATCTATATCATTAACAACTCTATTCCCACAGGAAAGTATGCTCGAATTATATGCAGCTTGAGCAGATGCCTCACTGCTTGCACCGACATTAACTTTATAACCACCATCAAACCAAAGAGTTGGATATCCATAGAAATTATAGTCGTTAGTTAATCTTTCATATGAATGTGTGTTTTTATCTCCTATCAATGTTACATAATAAAATGGATGCCATCCACCAGCATAGATGTTTTTTAAAGCCCCATGAGCATATATACACCAACTACACCATGTCGCAGTGCCAAATTCCCCAAGTATTGTATGAGTATAATCTCGTCCTTTTATAATAGGTGTTTTAGATTCAACGGCATTTAATTCAAGGTTTTCAAAATCATTTTGTAGTGCAACAGCTCCAAATCCACTAAGAACAAAAATTCCAACTATTAATAGTGATAAAATTTTTTTCATTTTCTACCCCCTCTTATAACCTAGTATTAGCAACGCTCTTGGAAATCGTTCAAACAACCAACCAAGCAGTTTAAAACTAAATATGAATTGTTTACTCCTAGGCATGGTAACTCTAAATGGGTCTGACCAATCGATTTCTAAACCCCTAGTATCCTTTGCTTTTACTCTGATATCAAATATACCTACACTCCAACCATGAGAATCTGAACCTTCAGTACCTGATGAATATGGACCAAGCCAATCACTATACGACCCATCACCCCAGTCAAACTTGTAATAAATCGGATCATCATCAGAATCATTCGCACTAGCAGTATAAGTATATTCATCACCAACTTTTCCATATGTACGTCCATATAGTGTAAGGTCTTGAGGTGCTTCATTTGACCAACCATTAGGATACATTACTGGATAAAAATCTGTCCCATGCTCACCGGAAATTTCATATGGAAAATCGCCAATTCTATCATGTCCTGATATGTCCTGATTTGGTCCATGATAGTCATCATCACCAGTATAATCAGACCAGTAGTTTCCACTGGAGGGATAACCATTATCCCAGATATTACCGCCCTCATCATTTGCATTTTGAAGGTTGTTAATGAAGTTGTTATGATATATGTAATTATTTGAAGAGTTAATATATATGCCATCTTTATTGTTTGAGAGAATGATATTGTTAACAATGATATTGTTATGACTTGGATTGTAGATGACTACACCTTTTTCATTATTAAAACTAATTTTATTATCTGAAACAATATTGTTGTTTGCATCATATAGTACTATGCCATCAAAACTGTTTGAACTTATGGTGTTCTTTGAAATGATATTGTCATTAGAGAAATCAAGCCAAATGCCATCCAAACCATTTGAATTAATAACATTGTTTGTAACAATATTATTATTGGAGTTATCAAGCCATACACCAATCTCATTATTAATAGTAAAAATGTTACCTGTAACTTTATTATCATCTGAGGTAATATGGATACCTGCATTGTAGCAGATGCTTCCACTATTTTGAATAGTAAATTCACTGATGTTTACTCCATCAGCAGAAATGTATACAACATCTCCCATACCATTTCCATCAATAATAGTAGTATTTCTATCCTCACCTATTAGATTAATTGATTTATCTACAAATACATTTTCATAATATAATGATGAATAAGCATAGACAAAAACAGTATCCCCATTGCTTGCATCATCTATTGCATCCTGAATTCTACTATAGTTATCTCCTCCAGTTCCACCTACATACAATGTTTTGCCATTAGTATTGATTTTCAGAAAAGATGTATTATTGGGCTGTGTAAAATCTCTATCTACAATATTTACTCCCATTGAAGGTATAACACTTGCTCCAATAAATAAAATAATTATGCCAAATATTAGTCCTTTACTTAATAATATGTTTTTCATATTTTTACCTTCCCCAATTAACATTTTAAGAATTCTTATATAATAATTTAATTTAAATATTTCCTTAGTAATATTCAATTATAATATTTAAAATAGATTACAAAATTTAGTTAATTGATTTTAATTCCAATAAAAAGAAAAAAGAAAGAATAATTTTGACTACTAAAGACCCAATAAGTATATGATTAGTGGGAATGTATTCGTAAAGCGTTCAAATAACCAATTTAACAAGTTAAGGTTAAAAATAAATGCTTTATTCCTAGAAATTTCTATAGGATAATCGCTCCAATTACTTTCAAAATTATAGATATCTTTTGCTTTACAGCGGATAGGATAATGATCTATTTTATTCCAAGAATGGTTAATCGTTAACTTCCCCCCCGATTCATAATAATCAGTCCATCCACTATTTGTCCCATCACCCCATTCAACATAATAAGATACATTGTCGCCTTCTGGGTCTTCAGTGTAGAATGTATAAGTATATTCCATACCTGGTTTTCCAGTTATAGGTCCATCAATTTCTGTTATTGAAGGTGGATTGTTAATAAATGGGATAATGTGTTGTATTGCATCAATATCAGCTCCAGGAGTATCTTCATATGGATCACCATTATTATCATCAATTATTTTTATGAATTGTGCTTCCTTAACTGAAAAATCATTTAAATCAAACTCAGTTGTTCCAGTTGCAAGTCCTAAATATTTCCATGGTCCTGACCAATTTGATGAGACATATACTTCGTAACTATCATCAGATTCATCACTTTCAAATATTTTAAAATCAACATAATCCTCATGATCCATTATTATCCCTTCTTCTCCCATATCTAAAACAATATATCCCCCTTTTCCTAGAGATGCACATGTATCATCTGGTGGACCAAGTGATGAGATTGCTTCGGTTGGATTATTCTGGTAATTATTTGGCCAACTATATGGATCATAAAAATTACATAATGTTACTTGTTCTGCATAAAAATTATCTTCAGGGATTAAAGAAACATTTAGAACTGTTGGACTACCTTCAGTTACTGATATTTGATGTGTTTGTTCTTGATATCCATTTGCTCTGATAATTATATTGTATGAACCAGGCATTAAAGGTTTATGAAAGTCTCCAATTGTTGGATCAGAAAAACAAGGCCAATAAACTTCCTCGGCCCAGATGGTTGCTGCAACTGGAAGGCCAGTGTCAACATCAGTAATTATTCCAGTTAAACCCATATCAGCTGCTTCAATTATTTCTAGCATTGCTTCTCGATTTAAATCCCATGCTTGTGGAATGTTGTTATTTTGAACTTCAATAGTCCAGTCAATATCTCCTCTACAACCATATGAAAAATCATTTGTATCCCCCTTTGTTTGATACCAATCATATCCCTCGACAACCCAGTACCCATTATGAGAACCATATTGATCTGAAAGAGCAACAACTACATCATTATCAGCAACAGGTTCACCTTTGTAATTCCAAATGTAATTAACTATATCTCCTGAACAATGAAAGGAAAGTGAAAGAACAAAATTATTATCAAGTGCATGATCTCGAATAATCCTTGTTTCAGGTTGAGAATATGGTGCAGGACTTCCACCTTCACCATCCCACATATAACCATAATCTCTATTCAAATCAACACCATTTGCATTATATCTTGAAAGAATCTCCCTTCCATCTGGATTAACCATTGGTATAATCCAAATTTCTCTGTTATCAACTAGATTTTTAATATAAGGGTCTCTCTCATAATTATCTACTATATACCAAGCAAGCATAAGTGGAAGTTCTACAGACATTATCTCGTTTCCATGATGACATCCACAAATTCTAACCTCAGCTTCATTTTCTTCAATATTTGGATTATCAGATAATTTAAGACCCCAAATTGCTCTTCCTTGCACACTGCTTCCAAGATTATAGAGTTGAGCAATAAAAGAATAAGAACTAGCAATATTTTTTAATTCAGCTGTCATCCCGGAATAACTATGAAAATCATCAAGAATCTCCGGATTCTTTTTCCATCCCATCATTTCAGCATAATCATTATACAAAATTTTTGGATTTAGTTTTAGTTCTTCAAGCCATTTTATTTCTTCAGATGATGCAAAAATAATTACAAAATTTTCATTAATTTCAAGAATCGAAAAATCATTATCAATTATTTTACCTAAAGTATCAGATTCAGTTAAATATATTTGAACAACAGCAGGATTAAGTCTACTATATTTTTGATTTTTAAGACCTGTAGATCCTGAAAAAGATGTAACAAATAATAGAAATGATATTATTACTGTCAAAATTTTTATTCGAATTAAATTACTCATAATTTACTCCCTCTTATTAAGAATTAATAACAGTTAGATATATTTAAAAATTTCATTACCACAATAAAAATTATTTTTATGTACAATATTCCCTTATAAATCATTAAAATGAAAACAATATAATAAACTAGATATGTTAGATTATTCCCATCTTTTATATAGAGTATGTTTAATTTTTAATTGGTCTAAGATTTTACCAACTATAAAATTAACCAAACCATCAATATTTTTAGGTTTATGATAAAATCCAGGCATAGCTGGTAGAATAGTGGCTCCAGCTTGCTTTGCAGAAAGCATATTTTTTATTCCCGGTAAATCTATTGGAGTTTCCCGAATAACTAGAACAAGTTTTTTCTCCTCTTTTAAAAAGCAGCATGCAGCACGGGATGTAAGAGTATCACCAAATCCATTAGCAATGGCAGAAAGAGTTTTCATACTACAAGGTGCAATAACCATAGCATCAAGTTTAAAAGAGCCACTTGCAGGACCTGCAAACAAATTAGAATCATCATAATAAATGCTAGCTTTCTTTTTTAAGTCCTCAGAAGTGTAATCAGTTTCATGTTCCAAGATTTTTTTTGCTCCCTCTGATACAATTAAATGAACTTCAACACCTGATTTTAATAATTCTTCAAGTAGTCTTATACCATAGATACTACCAGATGCTCCTCCAATACTATGTAAAATCTTCATAGACCCTTAATCCTTTATTGATTCGATAATATTAATTAATGCCTTTTTTAAATTCTTCTCTTCCTCAAGTTTTGTACCAGTAACAACTACATCTGCACCGGCTTTTACCTTTTCACGAGCAGTCTTGGCATCTTTTATTCCACCACCAACAATTAGTGGGATATCGATGTTCTTTTTAACCGCAGTAATCATTTCATTAGAAACTGTAGTAGGCGAACCAGAGCCTGCTTCTAAATAGAAAAAGTCCATACCCAAATACTGTGAAGCTAGTGCATAACCAACAGCAGTATCTACATCATCTTTTTTGACCAAATCAACCTCGCCAATTCTACCAGCAGTCATACCAGGCTCTACAATTACATATCCCATTGATATTGGTTCTAATCCAGAATGTTTTATAAAAGGTGCACCTTTTACATGTTCTCGGATTACATATCCTAAGTTGCGTGAGTTTAATAGACTCATAAAAAATACTGCGTCAGCATATTTACTTAAAAATTTTGCACCAGATGGAAACAAAATTACAGGTAATTTAGTTTGATTTTTAATTGCCTTAACAGTTTCATCGACCTGCTTTTGAGAAACAAGTGTAGATCCACCCACCATTATAGCACTACTGCCTGCTTCCTCTGCAGCTTTTGCAATATCCCCTGCAATTTTAGGTGTCTGTTTATCAGGATCAAGCAAGGAGAAATGCAACTTTTTTTTACTGCTTATTTTTACAATTTTTTTAGCAATGGACATATCATCTGCAATAAATCTCAGTTATATAAAACATTTATGATAAGATAAACCAAAAAAATGAATTATCAATAACCGTTTCAGGATAATGGGAGATTAATTTTGATTTATGATATCCTTAATCCCGCCCCATCAGATGCATTAAAATTTATAGAAAAATATCACAAATCAAAAGCTGATAAAACTATTCTTTTAATTATTGGGGATTGTATGATCGATTACCGTGGAAGAGCACGATCATTTCTAGACTGGGGTGAACGGATTATTATGATTAAACAAGATGGATCTGTCCTAGTTCATCAACCAATCATGCGGGAACCAGTAAATTGGCAACCATCAGGAAGTAAAACTGATTTTAGTTTTAAAGAAAGTAATCTAATTATTAGATCACATCATACTCGTCCACCTGAAAAAATGAAAATAACCTTCAGAAATCTCAAACTTGTTGCAACCTCTATGCTTCATGATAAAGCAAAATTAATAATATCAGGTATGGAAACTGACGTTGTCAATGAAATAATCAGTAATCCAGAAATAATTGAAAAGGGACTGCGAATTAGTAAAAGAGAAAAACATGTGAAATCAGGATTGATTGATCTTTTTGGTTATGACTATAATCATGTTCCTGTGGTAATTGAAGTGAAACGTAGCTTAGCAAATATTAGTGCGGTTCAGCAGCTTAGAATGTATGTTAATGATATAAAAAAAGATATAGATACAGCAAATGTTCGGGGGATTCTTTGCGCTCCTCGTATTCCCGATATGATTAAAAAATTATTAACCGATTATGGTCTAGAATGGCAAGAGGTTGAACGGCAAATTATTTTACCAGATGACTATCAGAAGACGCTAAAGGAATTCTCAGAGCAATAAATTTTTTAATAAATAATTGTTATAGTACTTGGGGAGGTCTGGATTAGTAAAGAAGGGGGCAAAGTCCCATCCGATTCCGCTTTTTCCAGACTCCCTATGATATAATTTTTTGAATTAATTCCTCATTACAAGCAGCAACAATACTAGTTCTATCATCCAAATTAAAAGGCATGTCAAGTTCCTCTCCAAATATGTTGCTAACAATCCCCCCCGCCTCTCTTAAAATAAGGGTTGCAGCAGCAATATCAACAACACGAATATATTCTTTCCCAACAACATAAAAATCAAGAGCTCCAATAGCAACCATGCACATCTCTAATGAAGCTGAACCCAGAGAGCGAACCTTTTCCTTTTTTGCAAGTGTAATTGTTAATTTATCAAAGTTTTTACCAAGGGCAAGCGATGAGCATAGTTCTTTATCTGGAACATCTGGTACACCTATTCTCTTTTTGTTTAAAAAGGCACCATAGCCTTTCTTTGCAGTAAAAATATCACCAGTTGGTATGTTTTTAACAATTCCATATTCGATATCACTTATTTTTGATTTACCAATTGCCAATGAAACAGCAAAAAAAGGAATTCCTCTATATGCATTTCTAGTACCATCAATTGGATCTAGAACAAAAGTGTAATCGGCGCCATGGTCAACAAAACCAATTTCTTCACTTAGTAAATTTACTTTTATCTTTGACTTTTCAAGAACATTTAAAGCGGCATCCTCAGCAATTTTATCAACATATTTTGTAACAGAGCCATCAGCACCGATTCCAATATTATTACCAAATTTATAAAACTCTGTTGGTTTAGCACGTCTTATTTTTCTGTATATACTGTTAACGGTTTTATGAGCTAATATTTTTAATTCTTCATTCATAAACATACCTGCAAATTATCTACCAAATGTAAACCAGATATACTGCCCGGTAAAAATTAGAACTATCATGATAAACGCAGCAATAATAACTCCAATAAATATTGTAACAAGTGATTTTGAAAAATTTAAACCAAATAAATAAGCAATAAGAGATCCAGTCCAAGCTCCAGTAAAAGGTAATGGTATAGCAACAAATAATAATAAACCAAGGTACTCATATCTGCGTATCTTTCTATCTGCTCGCTTTCTGGTTTTTGCAAAAAGCCAATCCATAATATTTGTCCAAAACTTGTAATTTCTTAAAAACTTCTCAACAAATTTAAAAAATAATAAGATAAAAGGAATAGGAAACATATTTCCAATTACTGCTATTGGTAGTGCCTGCCACCATTCCCAACCAAGAAAGTTTATTGCATAAACCATGATATAGCGTGCTTCTATCCAAGGAATCATAGATCCAAAAAAAATCTGAAACCATTCAGGAAATATTTCAAGCATAGCCTAATCTCCAATGCAACTACCAAATCCTTGATTCACCTGGATTTCATGATCTTCTATAAGCTTTTCTCCTCTAATAAAAACATGAGTTGGAAATATTGCAGACCAATCCTCAAATGGAGTCCAACCACATTTAGAATGGAGGTTATCAGATTTAATTCTGCAATCATCTTTTAGATCTATAACAATAAAATCTGCATCTCTACCAACTTCAATTCTGCCTTTAGAAATACCAAGTAATTCAGCAGGCCGCTCGCATATTAATGAAATGATTCTTTGAAAAGGGATTACTTCTTTTTTTGCTAAGAATAAAAAAATTGGAAATGTTGTTTCAACACCTGGAAGACCAGATGGAGCTTCATCAAAATCTACATTTTTTTCTTCTCTTGTATGTGGTGCATGGTCAGATTCTATAATATCAATTAACCCATTTTTTGCAGCTTTAAATAAAGATTCCTTATCAAAACTTGATCTGATTGGGGGATTGACCTTGTAAAATGTAGGTGATCCCATGTTTTTTTCTATACTTAAAAGACAATGATGTGGTGTTACTCCACATGAGATATTGTTCGGCCTTTTTTTAAGAACCTCTAATCCTTCAATTGAAGAAAGATGACAGATATGGGATTTTAAGTGCAAGCCTTGCAATGCAATGATGACATCATTTATTGAAATTTCTTCACAAACTGAAGGCCGAGATTCAAGATGATCTACTAGATTTCTTTCATTACTTTTGTATTTTAAAAGTTGTTCATCATCCTCTGCGTGAAATAAAACAGGTTTTTTACTAAATGAAATTTTCCGTAAAGCTTTTCTCAAATTTTTTTTATCAAACTTTAAACTATTTGTAGTATTACCAAGATAAATCTTAAAACCATTACACTTCGTAGCTAAAGAATCAATGTTATCCAGATTATTATTAGTAACACCAGCATAGATACCAAAATCTACATATGATTTTTTTTCAGCTAAGGCAATTTTATCAGAAATATTTTCCAGGGTTGTAGTTTGAGGAATTGTATTAGGCATATCAAAAACACATGATACACCGCCAAAGCCAGCAGCCATTGAGCCAGAAGAAAAATCTTCTTTATGAGTTAAACCAGGATCGCGAAAATGAACATGTATATCTACCCCAGCAGGTAGAATTAATTTATTTCCAAAATCTATGTGTTCATTTCCCCTTATAATCTTTTTAACAGCAGATATTTTACCATCTTTAATTCCAATACAACAATTTTGAAAAACACCATTTACATATGCTTTTCCTTCAGCAGTGAGATCCATCTAATTTTTTCTCCTCAATTTTTCCCCTAGGTTTAATTTCAGTAAAAATTTGACCACTAAACTTTGATATCTTCGTGTTTTCATTGAACCAAGCATCTGGCATAAGACCTGCCTTCATACATGCTTGAGATAAAAACTCTTCAGCATCCCATCTCTGTTCTATCGGCACCTGAGGTAAGAGCAAACCCTTAAAGATTCCTTGTTCAACAATTAGTCCATCTCTACCAATTTTTATTTTAGACAGATATTCCTCGGGTTTATCAACCTCGATTAGTTCAGGTTTTGTTAAAATTGTAACCTCAATTATTATACCATCAAGCTCACTTTCCTCAAGTGGTGGAAACCTTGGATCTCTGGTTGCTGATTTTGCCCCCTCAACTATTGCTTCTTTTAACGGCATAATTGGAAGAGGTATTCCAATACATCCACGTAAATCGTGCTTAGGATATGTATGAATTGTTACAAATGCACCTTGTTTTTCTGTAAATGCATCCCCAATTTCAGATTGTAGAATTGTATTATTTTTTACATAAAATTCTATTATGTTTCTTGCAAAAGTAACAGCCTTTATACCCTCGTCCATGTTAAGCATGAAAAAAAGTATTCAAAATAATATTAATAAAATTTGGTTAGAAATATTTAGCTATCTTGGTCTACTGCTTCTTTTGTCATTTGAATGTTATAGGTTTTTGTGGATGGAGCTGTATCAATTACTAATTTACCAATATGTTCATAAGTATAGTTTTGCTCGTTTTCTGTAAATTCATGACTAACTGAAACATTATAAAATCCAGTTGACAATTCTATAGTATAAAATCCTGTTTCATCTGATTCAGTTGTAGCGCTATAAATAGCTGAATTATTTTCAATAGTGTTATCAGGTAAAAATCTTATATTAGTAACATTAGCGATGTTTTTTCCCTCAAACGAGGTATAACCATTTACTTTTGTTGAATGCTTGGTCAATGCAATATCAAATTTATGGTCACCTTCTCCAATTTCCAACTCCAATTTATCTTCAAATGAGTAAACTAAGATTTGCCCTTCTTTTTGATCAACAGTTACATTATATAAACCAGGTATTATATCGATCTCATAGATTCCGTTATCTTCACTTGTTGCTGAAGCTTCGGCAGCAGTATTATTTTCTATAGATAAATCTGGGTTGAAACTAATATCAATATCTTTTATTCCAATTCCATTGAGAGTAGTAGATCCTGTTACAAGTACCGTGGCTAGTTCTAATGAAACATTATGTACCAAGGTCTCATTTTCTTCTAATGTTATATCATCAAGTTTTCTATATTTTGCCTCTTTATTAAGCTGCATCTCATATTCTCCAGGTAAAAGATCGGAAAACACATACCTTCCTTTAGCATCAGTTTTGGTGGAATTTACCACAATTTTTTCTTCAACTTCTCCTTGAATATCCAATCTTTTATAGAAAAGTAATACGTCTACATCGCTAATTGTATTGGTCTCATCATCGTAATATACTTTCCCCTCTATCGAAGAATGTCTTTTTTCAGATATGTTGTAATAGTTGTCGAATTCATATACTTCAACTAGTTGTTCATTTAATAGATATCCTTCTTTGAATGCTCTTAAATAATAGAACCCTGGTAATAGTTTTGAGACTTGGTAATATCCAGTTTCATTTGTTGTAGTTGTTTTTGGATTTAATGGATTTGATATATCAAATAGTTCAATGAGGGAGTCTTGTATCGCTGTATCAACTGATTTATTATAGGATTCGTCATCATTTTTATCAATATAGATATAACCATTTATTTTACCAGGTTCAATTGAAATGTTTATTAGCCTCTCATAATTATTTCCTTTTCTCATTGCATCTTCATCAGTAATTGGCGCAAATTCAGAGCCCTCTTCGCCATTAAAAGTCACATTTTTCATAATAAATGGACGGATATCTTCAGGATAATTTCTAAGGATTTGAAGTCTTGCTCCTGCCCCAGAAATGAGAGAAAATTCACCTTTAGCTGTTGTTGTGTTTTTATCATGATCAACCGGAGCTGAAAAATCTTCATAGTAAGTAACATTCTTTTGGACCACTAAATTTGCACCAATTGGATTATCTAAAAAATTAACTGTTCCATTGATATAAGCCCCTTCATAATACTTTGCAATTACAACTGCAGCCTTTCCAGTGTCATAATATGGATATTTAGAAATGTCTGAGAAATACTCCGCATAAAAATGCTTCATATTTTCGCATGGAATTTGATAATCATATTCTTGTTTTTCAGTAGATTCTCCTTTGGCTGGACCAATGTATGTTCTATAAAACATTGTTTCAAAATATAGATCCTTGTGTTTTTGTCGTGTGTTTGTAACGACATTGAACTTTCTATCTTCTTTGTCCCAATCTATTACTTCAGTAGCAGGCCAAGTAGTATCTGAGCCAGGTTCTTTCTCCCCTGTTGAAGGATTGACTCTATACCCCTCATAGAGAAGCTCTACATAATCATCTGCGATACCATTTACTAAAAGCAAGGATTTATCAGATAAAAATGAAAATATATTGAAAATCTGTCGATCATAACCTTCGACACCATAATAACGGATACTCCACCCTGTTGATTCTTGAAGATCATGATAAAGCCAGGTTATTCTCTCTTCATCAAGTGTGTCGTTTAAAAGCTTAACAATGTCATGATAGGCAGCATTTATTGCCCACTGTTGCCCCACAGTATATTGTTTACTGGTTTCCTCATCATACTCTTCTCCAATAGGACTACCATAAGAAGGACATGTTTCATGGTCTTTCATCCATAATTCTATTTTTGCTGAGTTATTCTCTCCCAAATGATCTGTTAAAACTTTGACTGTTGCATCTGTAAGTACATTATTGTTATGTTTCTTCTCACCTTCTAATAACCTAACAATCCAGACTAATACTGCTTCATTTTCATTAACAGCAGTATGAAAATTAGCTGCAACAGGTATACCATCTTGAAAGTTATCAGCAACTGTAGGATGCTCACCAAGGGCTGATTCATAAAATCCATAGTCCCACCATGAAATAAAACCTGGTCTTTTGGAAGGATCCTCAATATCAGTATCTTGTTGGCTTAACCATTCAAAAGCATCTTGCCAATATTTTTCTTTTACAATTCCTAAGCCGTAAGCACCTCTGTATTTATCATCACCATACATATATGCCTTTAAAGAGGTCCACGTACCATCTTCTTTTTGTTTAGCTACATTTGGGATAGATGCATCAAAAGAAACAAAAGCATTAGGTAATATTACAATGAAAGCTAAAAATAATATACCAAAAACATGAAGGAACTTTACACCCCGACGAATGCCATGAAATCCTCCACCAGCGCTTCTAATATTTCTTAACATCTGCTTGTAATCGATCCATTCAATAAACAACCAAACAATCCAACCAGCAAGAACTGCAATCACAGGAACCATATCATTTAAAAAACGACCGGCAATACCTGCTAGCCATATATTCATAATAAATAATATGATTATGAATAAATATTCTCTGCGTATTTTATTTTTATAGTAATGATAAATAACATAAATCAATCCTCCCCAACCAATCCAATAAATAGCAGGACCAAACGACATAACAGTATGACTAATTTGATAGGTATTAGCCTCTGCAATAGTCATTGAAACTTTTTGTCCATAGATACCAACACCAAATATTACTCTAGATAGGGTCTGTAAGGGTAAAAGAAAGGGTAAGCGTTGAGCTAACTCTTTAGCAAAATAAATAACACCTAAACCACTAATTGCTAATATAAGAATCGTAGGAAATGACAAGGTCCACGGAATTTTCAATCTGCCAAATAAAAAATAAATTATCCCAAAAATTGCAACAATAATACATAGATAAAGAGAAACACTTGTCACAAATCCTTCAGGTCTAAATGTTATTACAGGTGCAGAAATTAGAAAACCTGAAAATAAAATAAGTGTAGATGTTCTAAATACTTTAAATTCTATTTTGTTTGTAAAGATATCAAATAACATCTGTACAATTGCATAAATAGCAATTATAGTGTAGAGATATTGAGCTTCTACCCATGTCATGGATAAACCAGCAAGAGGGACTCCTCCCAGTATAGCGTATAGCGAAGATTTTGTAGCATCCTTTTCTTTAATAGACTTTATTAAAAATAGGAAGGTAAGGAAAAATAGTAAAAGATTAAAAGAGTCGTGATCAAAAAGCCCATATGCTGAACCATGACCGGATCCAAGATGAATGGGAATTATTGGAACGAAAAAGGCACCAATCAAACCTGCCTTTTCGTTAAAAAGTTCTTTACCTAAAAAATATACTACGAAAACCATTAAAGCTCCAAATAATGCTGGAATAAATTGCATTGAATATCCTACAGCGTCTATATCATCCATAAATGGTGCTAAAATCCTGCTGAAACCTAAAGCCATCATATTAAACAGTGGAGCTCTACCACCTCTTACTCCAAGTGGATAATTAAGCAGTGGATCATCTTCATAATAATACGGGTATCGCCCTGTTTCATATGTTCCCTTAACGAGCCTTAAATTATAGTAAGGGTCAGGTCCAGATAAATAAAACTTGTTAAAGCCCTCCCCATCTGGATTGATTGCAACTTCACTAGTAAGGTTGAAGTATGTATTCAAAAATAGTGTTAAGAAAAATATACCAATTAGTGCAACTGCAATCCACCACTTTTTTTTATAGACAGATGGTTTTTTTTCTATAATTGATCTTGTTGGCTGAGCAATGTGTTTAGGTTCATCCATTGTTGGTCTGATTCGTTTCTGTGCTCTTTTTCGCATTAACTACACCTATATATATTCACAACCGTAAATTTATACCCTTATTTATAATTAACTTAGAATTACTTTTTAAAAAAAGGTAAAAGACATGGTGCAATTTTAACTCTACTAAAATCGCTTTGAACGGTATCAGTAGATATGATTTCACTACAACCTGCATTAACTAATTTTTTTACCGCATCTCCTGCAAAAAGGCCATGTGAACAAGCTACAAAAACGTTTTTTGCACCGTGTTTTTTAAGCTGTTGAATGGACTTTGCCATTGTACCACCAGTAGAGATTATATCATCGATTATAGCAACGTTCTTATTTTTTGCATTTAGTTTCTTAGGTTTTATTTTAATTGTTGAACTGTCAATTCTTGTTTTTTCCATATAGTCAAAATCACATTCAATTATTTCAGAAGCCTGTTTTGCTCTTTGAAGAGCACCTTTGTCAGGGGCAAGAATCATGTCAATATTTTTTTCCCTAAGATATTTGGCTATCTCTGGTACAGCAGAGCAACTAAAAGCTGATGTAGAAAAAAAATCAATAATATGTTCTTTATGAGGATCTACGGTGATTACTTTATCCGCATTCAAACTGATGAGATTTGCCATTGCTTTTGCGCTTATTGGCTCGCCCTCTTGAAATTTTGTATCTTGCCTAGCATAGCCAAAATACGGAATTACAATGGAAATTTCTTTGGCACCTGATTCTTCTACTGCATTTTGTAATAAAAAAAGTTCAACAATATTATGATCAGGATAAGTAGTTTGTATAATTATTACATGTTCTCCAGAAATATCATCTAGAATGCGAATATAAAATTCATCATCTGGGAATCGCTTTGATATTGTATTTGCTAATGGCACATCTAATTCTCTAGATAAGTCCATGGCTACTGTTTTAGATGCTGTACCACCGATTACATACATTTGATAACATGTTTGAAATTACAAAAGTGTTTTTAGTGGTTTCGTAAATTTTGGTAAGAAAGTTTTTATAAGACCCATATGTTTTATCCCTAAAAGGATGTGGGTGTAATGCATCTAGGGCGATTAATAACATTATTTATTTGTGCATTAATTTTCTTTTCATTTTTTTTAGTTTACAACACAACTGCTGAGGATACACAGGAAAATTTAGTAGAAACAATCTTTAACATTGAGTTTGTAACCGGAACAGATTTGAACATCATAATCACCATAGATCCGCAAAAATTGACAACAGATAGAACATACACAGCAGATGAGATTAAAAGCGCATCTTCTCAACAACTTGGAGCTCTAGGATACCTTCTATACCTAATGCTTGAGAAGCAGCTGGATGTTACTTTTGAAAATGCCGAAATTGAAGATTTTGAAATACCAATATTTAATGGGGACCAATTCACTGAAGAACTAAATGTGAGTTTAACTTCCTCTTTCTTTGGATTAGCTGATACAGTAAACATTTATAATTTTATAAATGGTGTTTTAGATATGAGCGCCTGGGTAAATTATTCCTTTATTCTTCAGGCAGAACCAGGTTGGAATAATTCATATAAAATCAATCTAGGTAATAATCTTGAATTCAAAAGAACAACAGGAACACCAATCGGTAAAAATATTGTTTGGTCAGTAAAAAATTGGGATGGCAATAGTAATAACAAACTTTCAGAGATTCAATTAAAAAAGAAAGTACCAACGACGGAGAAATTAGAATCCGAGGATATTTTTATAGGTTTTGTATTAGATTCAAGAAATACAAAAACCTCAATTTTAGAAAGCAACTTAATTCTTAAAAATATTTCTATCATAGATTATAATATTTTACCAAGTTTTATCTCAAATCTAAATTATGTTCCAGCAGATGGATTCAGATTATTTGTTGAAAATGGATTTATATCATGGGATAAATCTTATCAAGAAACTATAAAACCGATTAAAGATAAATTAAAAACAACTATTGAACAATCCTCTTTTAATCAAACACTGGATATTGAATTTAGCTGGGATGATGAAACAACAATAGATTGTTTAAATCCATATGAAACATCAAATATGGATAATGAACCACCAATCAGAGCTATATTAAAAGACAGCAACGTAGACTTAAAAATATGTGATATTTCAAGCAGAGCATTGTTTGGTTTAATTAATTCAGGTGCAACAGTAAGTATCTCAAAAGAAGATATCAATTTTGGTGAGAATCTTAATAGAATTGGGTATGACTATAATGTAACCCTATATCTACCAAATAACCTTTATTTGGATGGTGAAAATATTTATACTTGGAATGGTAGCAATCCTATCGATGGTAAATTTGAATCAGACGTTGCAGTATCTTATCCTAGTGAAGAAAAAGACACAACAATTGAGATTGAAATAAAAAGCACAGATCTTAACTTACTCAGTTTTTTTACTGGGAAAACAGAACTAACTTTTGGATTAAATTTAAAGGGAGATCGTAACTATAATGTAACAACTTTACCTAATGAATTTGATCTACCTGGAAAAATATCTTTAAATTACTTAAACGCTGATGCTTTTAGAATTTGTGTAGAAGAAAAGGTGTTCAGTGAAAAAAGTGTAAATAAGTTCTTAAAAAGTGAATCACAGGAATTTGAAGGTATTTTTAAACATTTTCTCACAGGTTTAGATGTCAGTGTAAGTGCTAATAAAGATCGTTTTGAGGATTCCCTTTATTGGGATGGAAATATTTCTAATATGGATGCTAAAAAACCTGTAAATGTGGCATCCTTTACACATAGTTTGTATTCAGTTCCATTTGTTCTTTCATTCCTACCACCTAAATTTGAAATTCCATCAAATACTTTCAATTTCACAGGGTTACAAAACCAAGAAGTGACTTACAGGATGATTTTTCCAAATGGTATTTATATAGAGGTCAGTGACCCATTGGACAAAGCCATATTTGGGGAAATGAACGATGGCCGACATTACTTTGAGATTACATTTAGTGCTTCTGACTCTAGTCTTGCAGTCGATGTTACATGTAAAATGATACCCTCTATTTTGTTTATTATAGGAATTTTTACGCCATGCATTGTAAGTTTAATTATAACGCTAATTCTTATTGTTGTAATTTATTTTATCAGGAAAAAAAGGAGAAGAAAGAAAGGTGAGGTGCCTTATGAGGAGGAAGAAACAACAGGTTATGAAGAGGAAGATTTTTATGTTCCTCCTAAACCCGGCTCTAAATAAAAATCATTCTTTTTAATCTTTTATCACCGTAGGTAAAAGCCTCAGAAGAGAAGGAATTTTTTTAAGCAACGGTTTTAAAAGTTTCGAAGGATAATCGATATCTCCATATTTAGATATTATATCTGTGATTTTTGGATTCTGAAATTTTTCTATATATTTATCAAATTGTTTATCTCTTAGATTTTTAAAGACCTTTCTGAATTTCATTCCAAGATATAGCTCTCTCCCAATATCTGCAGACCATAATTTATGATATTTTTTAAGAAATTTAGAGGAAAAATCATTTTTTTGCAATGCTTCAATTGAAACAGTTGAACAATGATTTCCACATAATAGTCCAGTATATATTCCTCCTCCAGAGGTAGGTTTTACTTGTGCCGCTGCATCACCAGCAAGCATAACATTAGATGTGTATGTCTTTTTCAAAGAACCTAAAGGTATAACCCCACCAAATTGTTTACAAATTTTTGCATTCCCTATATACTTTGAAGCAACTTTATTTTTTAAAAAATTTGAAAAATAATACTTTGGAAATTTTGGAGATTCCTGGCTTATACATAATCCTATTCTTCCTATAGTTCCTTTTCTATTTGTAGGTATTATCCAAGCAAAAAAACCAGGTACAATATTTTTTCCAACAAATATTTCAACAAAATCAGGATCTAGATTAGTATTTGATATTTCTGCACCGATTCCTCTTAAAAATTCTCTTGGTTCAGGTAAGGCAAATCTATCTCTAACCTTTGAATAAGGACCATCTGCACCAATAATTAATTTACATTTTATATTATGATGTTTTGAGGTCGTAATTTCTATATGTTTTTTTATTCTTTGAATAGATAATACATTATTATCTAAAAAAATCTCAGCCCCTCTTTCTTTTGCCTTTTGTATTATTTCTTTGTCGAACTTTGACCGATTTATCACTAGTGCTTGAACCTTATCTCCGCCAATTTTTAAGATGTTTCCAGAAGGAGAATGAATATTTGCCCCTTTGATTTTATTTTGAATGATAACTTGTTTTGAAATATCTAAAAAGTCAAATACTCTAGGGGTAATAAGACCCGCACAATTCATTGGGATACCGATTTGTTTATTTTTCTCAAAAAGAGCTATATTAAATTTTTCTTCAGCAATCTTTCTAGCAATATTACCTCCAATTGGACCACCACCAACTACTATAGCATCATATTCAAGCATGATTTAACAAATGTATATTTACAAAGATTTATAACAGATTCGCAGATACTGTGGCTGGGATCATTTAATGTTTATTGGATTGATATTCTTTTTTTCGAGGAAAAAAAATAAGAGAAAAAATGATTTGGATGAAGAAGAAAACTATGAAACAGATCTTTCATGTCGATTCGTATTGGATGGTGCAGGAAGAAAGGTTGGAGAAAGTGTAGCAGTAGATAATGATGTCCTAATTATAAAATCAGGTAAAAAGTATCTTGGAGTGCCAATTAAACATATTGAAGAAGAAGGAAAAACATTACTTGTTAAAGGACTTGTGGAGCAAGATAAAGCTGAAATGATTGGAGAAAAATGGAAACGAGAATCGTTCCGAGCAATAAATTATAATGAAGGAGAAAATGATAGAATTTGAGTATAAGATGGTGATAGTTACCAGGAAAGATTTAGACCTATCACCAGGTAAGCTTGCTGCTCAAGTTGCCCATGCAGCTGTTGCTTGTGCACTTGATACAAAGAAGAAAAATTCCAAATGGTTCAATAAATGGCAAAATGAAGGAGCAAAAAAAGCTGTTGTGAAAGTTGAAAGCGAGAAAGATTTTTATCCTCTAAAAGAAAAGGCTGATGAACTTAAAATTATTTCTCATATTATAACAGATGCAGGTTATACAGAAATCCCCGCAGGGACAAAAACGGTTTTGGGGGTTGGCCCTGCACCAAGTAATATTATTGATCAAATAACTGGTGATTTACCAATATTATAGTATAAATAAAATTAGAAACTTTATTAGAATAATAAAGATTT
>SMTZ1_10001840_pt1 | contig 21388 bp, 18 predicted proteins | sample DeeMarSWOR136_30_FD_25667 | JGI IMG/M metagenome (IMG submission 25667) | reverse complement strand
GCCCCACAAGGAAATCCCACCGCCAGTGTCCCACACTGCCTCATTCCCGGTGATAATGCAGTTGGTAATCGTGGGGCTACCCGCACCGCCGATTCCGCCACCAGAAACGGTGGCCCAGCTTCCAGCGATCGTGCAATTGGTGACGGTAGGTCCGCTGCCTGCGGGGCAATAAATTCCACCGCCGACGCCTCCGCTAGCCATGCCATTGGTGATAGTAAAACCGGATAGAACGCAACTCTCAGTCTCGCCCTCAGAGAATCTAACGACAGAACCAACAAAATTGCCGTCGATGATGGTACTGGAGATCACCCTTGGAGTTGTTGGCTCAGTCGAGCGCAAAATGATACTTTTCCCGTAAAAGTTAATGTTTTCATAGTAGACTCCGGGGAAGACGATGATTTCATCTATATCGTTGGAATCGTCGATTGCTGCCTGAATTGTGTTGAAATCCGCGGGACCATCGTCATCCACGGTGATTATTCTCGCTGCCTGCAGGCTGCCCGCCCAGAAACCAAGAACCACAAAAAGAGCTGTAAGAATATCCGCTCTTTTTATCATAAAAATGCCTCCATAAACTCAGAACCATTATACGCCTTTTACAGTCCTCCTGTCAAGGCTCCGAGCCGGAAAGCGGGCCAAAATCATAAGGTTTTCTCATTCGAAACCAAAAACGATAGAAGAAATTATTATCAGAAAAGCCTTTTCTGGTGTTAAATAATGCCTTTATGGCGGAATGCGAAAACTATGGGTCGGATTGGTGATTAATGGCGGGATTATTTTTGCAACCTGAGGCTGTTGTTCTTTTGACCTGCTTTAAAGATTTACTTAACGAGGTTAAGTAGCCTTTTTAAACTGCTGGAGGGGCTGCGGATCGGTTACTTTGCGGTAGCCCAGGGCCTTTATTACTTCGAGGACCTCGGTCCAGGTGGGAAACGGCCTTGTGTTTTGTCTTTTATATTCATCGATGGCCATAAGAAACTCAAACTGCTCATCGGACATCTGGCCTTCTTCGGCAGCTTTTCGCTCATCGGTTCTTCGTCTGCCGGGCCCGCGATTGCGGTCCAGGCCCAAACGCCTGTCAACAACACTTTGTCTGCGGTCTTCGCCGCTCCGTCGCTCTATGTGGTTTTCCTGGTCCATTTATCTGATATCTCTCAAAAGTGAAAAATCTTAGTTCAAAATGCCTGACTTTTGCGCTATTCTTTTTCTATTTCTTTAAGCCATGCCGTTTCACGAGTACACAATTACCTTATGATAAAAAAGAAACCCCCGTGCATAGTCCGATGATTGTGGACCGTATGGAAAGACCGAGCTCAAAACTCATCCTCAAAAAGATCGCCGCCAAAATCATCGTCGTCTTCGTCTTCAATTGCAAAGTCATAAAAATCATCATAGGCATCCTGCGACTCGATTACGACGTGTGCTTCATCGATAAAATCCTCCGGAACCATTACAGCTACACCTTTGGTTCCACTCGGCTGTTCGTATTGCTCATTGATAACCACAGGGATATCGTTGGCCTTCAGCAGAGTCTCGTACTCTCTGGCCTGCTCGAGGTCGTCGACAAAAGAAACCAAGACGAAATCCTGCAGATTGGACTGCGATTTTTGCTTTTTTTTGGAACGCTTTGCCATTCTATTTCTCCACAACAATTACACTCTATTCCAGGTGATTTAACATTGCCCCGGAAGAACGGGTAGCTTAAATATTTTCGTCAAAAAGAAGCGTATCAATTATGAAAAAATCAAAAGTTTGTAAGAAAAAGAATGAGCGGCTGGCCGGATTTTCGCAAGCACTTTTGCTCCATCAGTTCTATAACCATAAAAATTTAGCATTTGGGCGTTTTTTTTGTTGCATATCCCGGCGCTTTTTGTAATAACGATGCTCAATAATGTGCCGGACTTAAGGATTCAGTGCCGGGCCATAAGAAATTAACTTTTTTTAACATGGAGGACTTTTGTAATGGCAAAGAAAAAAGAGTCTTTAATTGTAGCCAGCAAAGTAAAGGCCTATATCAAGAGCAAAAAGATGATGACATCATCAGATGCTCTCGAAGCAATAAGTGATAGGGTCTATTGTATGCTTGATGATGCTGTTGCTCGAACCAAGGCCAACCGTCGCAGTACAGTCAAGCCACAGGATCTGTAATCCCTGTTAGAAGAGCTTATTTTACCTCAACCAGGGAACATAAGTTGTGTGCTAACATCTTTTGGATAAGCATCTTACGTCTGTGACAATATTAATTTGGCCAAGCCGTTTCGCTTGTTAAACAGTGAAACGGCTTTTTTTATTCGCTTTTGGCTACATATCCAGAAACCACATCCCGATTCTTCATTCCGACCATTTTTGAGAGAATAGCCTACAGCACCAACAATTATAGGACTAACAACAATTTGTAATATTGAATTTTTTAGGATATTTTTTCCATAACAATTGACCCATAAAATCCCCATTATCAGTATCAGAATTCGTATTTTCAGAAAATTTATTGAACTTGCCTCAACAGAAATTCCGATTTATATAGAGAGAATAAGGACAAAAATCTTGTTTTTGCCGGCTTGAAATTAAGATTGTACAAATTTACTGCCGATAAAGTGCTCATCGGCAAACCGCAACGAACTGCGCAATCGGATAACTTCAGGAATGCGTCCGATATTAATGGATCGAAAATGGGGCAATTGTAAGTCATCCTAAAACAGATAGTTATGAGGATAAGCTGACGGTGGATCAAATTAAAGTTTTTATGTTAGGTTGGGAATTTCCTCCTTTTATAAGCGGCGGGCTTGGAACAGCCTGCTACGGGCTTACCAAAGCGATGGACCAGCTTGGCATACATGTAACTTTTGTTCTGCCCAGGGTAGTTGACAGCCAATATATAACTCATGTGAACCTGCTGACTCCCGGATCCCGGCTGTCCAAAAGCAGCTCGAAATTCGTGGAGATGAAAAACGTAGAATTTCGCACTATCAGCTCACCGCTCCAGCCATATACGACCCCCGATGTGTACCAGCAGCGAATCGAAGAAAGTTTGAGACAAAAACAACAAAGCACCAGTGTCAGCGGAACCAAATGGTGCCCTGCCTCGATAGACTACAGCAAAGATATGTATACCGAGGTCCACCGGTATGCCGCCGCCGCCGTTGAATTAGCTGAATATACAGAATTCGACATCGTTCACGCCCATGACTGGATGACTTATCCTGCGGGGATTGGGGTCGCAGCGATTAGCAAAAAACCATTGGTCGTACACGTGCATTCCACAGAATTCGACCGCAGCGGCGAGCATGTCAACCAGATGATTTACGACATCGAGCGAGAGGGAATGGAGTGGGCGGACAAAGTAATCGCTGTCAGCCATTTTACCCGCAATATCATAATCAGCCGATACGGCATTAGCGGGGATAAAGTTGAAGTGGTATATAACGGTGTGGAGCGTAACGGCAGCGACAACTGGACTTTGGCCGGAACCGGTATCGAGAAAGATGAGAAAATTGTCCTGTTTTTAGGCCGGATTACGATGCAAAAGGGGCCGGAGTATTTCCTCCAGGCGGCCAGGAAAGTCCTGGAAAAAATTGAAAATGTAAAGTTTGTCATGGCCGGCTCCGGCGATTTAATGCACAGGACCATCGAAATGGCGGCAGAACTGGGCATCGGGCAAAAGGTCCTGTTCACCGGCTTTTTGCGAGGTGAAGATGTCCAAAAGATATACAAAATGGCTGATTTGTATGTCATGCCTTCAGTATCAGAGCCGTTTGGGATTGCACCCCTGGAGGCGCTAAACAACGACGTTCCTGTAATAATAAGCAAACAAAGCGGCGTATCAGAAGTTTTAATGCACGCTCTAAAAGTCGACTTCTGGGATGTCAATGAGATTGCCAACAAAATCGTAGCGGTATTGAAATATCCGCCTTTGGAGATGACGCTGCGAAATCACGGTAATTTTGAAGTGAGAAAATTACGTTGGAAAGACAGCGCGAGGAAGTGCGCTAAAATTTACCAAGAATCACTGCTAAGATGTGAGAAGTGCATCTCGTAATAACGGAATACGAAATATGGCTTCGATATGCTTCTATTTTCAAGTGCATCAACCCCTGCGATTGAGACACTACACGGTATTTGACAACAACGACCAGTATTTCGACGATTACAAAAATGCTGCCATTTGCAGAAAGGTGGCAAATAAATGCTATCTTCCGGCCAATCGACTTCTTCTCGATATAATACGACGATTCGAGGGCAGATTCAGAATAGCGTACAGTCTAACCGGGGTGTTACTGGAGCAGCTTCTTTCGTTTTCACCGGAGGTCTTAAGCACTTTTGATGCTCTGGCGGAAACAGGCTGTGTCGAGTTCCTGGCCGAAACATATTATCACAGCTTGAGTTTCTTATACTCACGCAATGAATTCGTAGACCAGGTGAACAAGCACACCGAAACCATCGAAAACCTCTTTGGTCAAAAACCCCGGATCTTTAGAAATACGGAACTCATATACAATAACGACCTGGCAGCCCTTGTGGAGTCAATGGGCAACTTCGACGCAATACTTACCGAAGGGGCAAGTCATATATTAGGCTCACGAAGTCCCAATTTCGTCTACCGCCCCCATGGCTGCAGCAAGCTAAAGCTCCTGTTGAAGAATTATTCACTCAGTGATGACATCGCTTTTAGATTTTCCAACCGCAACTGGTCGGAATGGCCATTGACGTCTGAAAAATTCGCCCAATGGATAAGCGATGTGAACGGCAACGGCAATGTTGTCAACCTTTTTATGGATTATGAGACATTCGGCGAGCACCAATGGGAAGATACAGGCATATTCAACTTTATGCGACATCTACCGGAACAGGTTCTTAAGCATCCGGATAACAACTTCAAAACTCCCAGTGAAGTAGTACAGACTTACGACTCCATTGACACGGTTGATATCCCACATCTGATAAGCTGGGCCGATACCGAAAGAGACCTCTCGGCCTGGCTCGGAAATGCAATGCAATCCAACGCCATTCATGAGCTCTATCGACTGGAAAAGAAAATCAAGAAAACAAGCGACGAAAAAATAGTGTCAGACTGGCGAAAACTACAGGTTTCAGACCACTTTTATTATATGTGCACAAAATACTTCGCCGACGGCGATGTACACAAATACTTCAATCCGTATAACTCTCCTTATGATTCTTATATAAACTTTATGAACGTATTGAACAATCTTCAAAGCCGTTGTTCCGGGCAGGCGCTGTTAGACGTAAACCACATACCGGAAAAAGCCTTACAAGATAAAAACTATCTCACGGAGACGGCAAGCGGGGGTGCTCCCTGCCCTTCTTAAAAACGATTGCAAAACAAATGTGTATCTCGTAAATGGTGAAACATATCTCGTTCGAGGTACAGGACACAGGATGAAAGATACTGAATACAAGATACGAGATGTTAATATCGCAAAAAGCTGACGACGTAGCAATTGTTTCCATATCAACCGCTAATGAGCCTATTGAAAATCTTTTGACCAAAGAATGGCTGCTGACGAATGAGCGAGGCGGCTATGCATCTTCAACAATCGCCGGCTGCAACACCCGAGAATATCACGGCCTGCTTATCGGCTCACTTAATCCACCGGTCAACCGGATAATGGCACTCGCCCAATGCCTGGAGATGGTGGTATTTGAGGGAGAAACCCGATATTGCCCGGCTTTGGGCGCTTCAGAAAATGTGAGGCCGCGAGAGGTATTTAACTTCTCAACCTTCGAATTCAATGACAAGTTCGCACCGGAGGGTTTCACCTATCTCAAGCAGGTCCGGCTGGATACCGGGCTGCATTTTGATTATAAACTGGAGCAACTTCAACTGACTAAATCCGTGTATCTCCTTCGCGATACGGACACAGTTGCCCTCGTGTATGATTTTACCAGAGTGCAGGAACCGGCTAAGTTTGTTTTGCGTCCATTTATCGGCTTAAGGGATTTCCATACACTGCAAAAATCAGACGCCCCATTATCCTCAAGATGGCTTGGACACAGCTTAATGATTCGTCATGATGTCCCCAGCAGCTGTGAGTTATTCTTAAGATGCCCATCTATGAATTTCGAAAAAGATCCGCAATGGTGGTTTAATTTCACGTATCGCAAAGAGAAACAAAGGGGTCTGGATTTTACCGAAGATTTGTGGACGCCCGGCTTTTTTAAGTGTCAAGTTCACCCTGACGAACCAACTAACATTGTTTTCTGGGCCAACCTTAATCCGGCCGGCGCGAGCAAAAATCCCGAGCAGCTAATAAATGCCGACATTGACGCAGTCCGCGAAGACTTGCGCAAGCACCAAAGTGCCGTAACCATCGCAGTAAAAAACGGCGATGAAAAATTCCGAGCACTCTGTATAGCCGGCGACCAGTTTATCACAAAACGCCAGATAAACGGGAATCCCGACCACACATACAGAACTACAATTATAGCGGGTTTCCCGTGGTTTGCAGACTGGGGCAGAGACACTTTTATATCCCTGCCGGGTCTGCTGCTTTCAACCCGCAGATTCGACGAGGCAAAGTCCGTTTTGACTACTTTTGCTCAGGCAACAGATGAAGGGATGATACCGAATCGCTTTGATGACCATACCAACACCGCTTACTTCAACAGTGTCGACGCATCTCTTTGGTTTATCAACGCAGCTTTTCAATACCTGAACGCCAGCGGCGATTCAGAAACCTTCACGGAGCAGCTCCTGCCTACAATCAACCGGATAATAGACTCTTACCATAAAGGTACACGGTTCGATATTCATACCGACGCCGATGGGCTTATAACCGCAGGCAACGAAGAAAGCCAGCTTACATGGATGGATGCAAAATATAATGGTGTCGCGTTTACGCCCCGGTGCGGCAAGGCTGTTGAGGTCAATGCCCTCTGGTACAATGCTCTTTGCCTCTGTGCCCGGTTTTATTCCAATCGGGATGCAAAGAAGGCAAAGCATTACCAATCCATGTCAGAAAATGTTAAAGACAGTTTTTGCAAATTATTCTGGAACAAAGAAGTCGGCTATCTAAACGACTGTATTTTACCAGATGGGTCCGTTGATTCGAGCCTTCGCCCGAACCAGATCTTTGCCGTCTCACTTCCTCATTCGCCTCTGCCGCCTGAACAGCAAAAGTCAGTTGTAGATGTGGTGCAAAAACATCTGCTCACTCCCTACGGCCTGCGAACGCTGAACGTTGAGAACGAACATTACAAAGGGACATATACAGGCCCACAGCAACAGCGGGACGAGGCTTACCACCAGGGCACAGCCTGGGCATTTCTGCTCGGGCCCTTTATAGAAGCATATTTGAAGGTTAATAACTTCAGCCAAAAAAGTAAAAGCAAAGCGGCCGAATTTATCCAGCCTCTGCTCAGACATCTAACCGAAAATGGCTGCATCAAAAGTATATCGGAGATATTCGACGGTGATGCCCCGCACGCGCCGAGAGGATGCATTGCTCAGGCCTGGAGCGTGGCTGAGATAATCCGAGCATACGAGTTGATAAACAACTAAGACAAGTCCCCACAAATCAAAGTTAAAATTGTGATTCCATCAGTGCTACGTAGCTTTTCATCCTCCTGACCTTGTTTTTCAGGGCGCTATACATACCCTCGGCCGTTTCTTTGATAGTCATGTGCGAGTTGGTATAAGGATTGTTCTTTGTCCCTTGCTCAACGGTTTCTATCCACTCGGATGGTATGGTCTTGGTCCCTGAGAAAGCACCCGCCAATCCGGCGGCAGTAGCGCCAAGACAATCCGTATCACGCCCGAAGTTGACCGCGACGACTATCGCATCTTTGACATTTCCCTTAGTAGCAGAAAAAACCGCCAGGGCCTTGGTCACCGTCTCGTAGATTGAAGATGCGTGATAACTTTTCATCCTTGCATTTGCATAGTAGGGGCTGTCTTTCTTTGTATAGACCTCGTTAAGCTCCCTCCTCATATCCAAAGGCTGCTTATACTTTTTAGCTATTTTGAGACCGTTCTGTATTTCCTTTCTGATCTCAGGAGTAGAATAATTTAGAGCTGTTTCTATGACCGAATCCACAGTGGAATCCGGCCTCATGGCATGTACGACGGCTGCATTATAAGCGGCTCCCCAGGGATAAGAATCGCTATAGGCAGGCTGATAAATCCTTCCTATTTCATAAACATCTCTTATAACGCCGTCTATGTCACATGCGTTAATCAAAGCAACAGCGTGAAACGAACGGGCCGTTGTGTTCAAATGCGGATGCTTAGATAGTCCGCCAAGTTCCCACGCAGGCACCGTGCCCGATTTTGCATGGGCCAGCAGCTCTCTGTCGAATGCTTCGGTCATATATTTCATCTTATCGGGGTCCAGGACCTTCACCCACGTTTTCACTAAATCTTCAGCCGTTATCCTGTCCTGTTTTTCGATTATGGCCGTACACATAAGTTTCTGTCGCTCAATTCCATCTTCTGTGCTTCCTGCAGGATGGTCCCAATCCACGTTGTAATGGTGATAGGCTATAAGCTTGTCGAAGACACCATACTTCTTAACTATCCTGTCCATGTCCCAGCCCTCTACTGCTGCTCCCATAGCAGATGCTATACGAGAGCCGGCGAGACATCCGTAAATCTTATCAAACAAACTTGCTTTTGAAGAATTTCCTTTTCCCTTCTTTGCAATGACGGCAAAAGTCGGCTTGCTTTGTGCCAGAGCAAAACCACCGGCACCTACGGCCGAAGCGCCGGCCCGGCGTATAAATTGTCGTCGAGTCAAGCCTCTGTTCTTCATCAATATCACTCCTTTATTAAAGGTTTCGCATACGATTAAAAATTTTAATTCAGACTAACACGGCGCAGTCTTTTGCCATATCCAGAGACGAATTTTACCATAAGCAGGAAAAAAAGGCTGCTCAAAAAATGCCGGCCAATCGGAATAAATGCCCGCTTAGTTTGGATAAGTGTTGTGAAGCCAGGCTCCGGCGAAAACTGCGAAGTCTTTAAAGTTTACGACACAATTCTTATCCAGGTCCTGCGGCAGGTACTCCGTACATTCGGGTGACTCGAACTGACCAAGATAGTTTTCACCCTTCGGATACGGCAGCCGGCCCTGCCAATCCAGCGAGATGAAAATGCCCTGAGGGTCATCGAGGGGGCGCATGTCCGGGTCATGGGTCATCCAGTCATTGAATTCCCACAGCGAATTCGCATCGATATAGCCATAACTATGGCCAAACCGAAAGTTCCCTACATAATAACCCATCGGTTCTACCGGCTGAAGGATAAACGTATGCTCATTTGGGTCCTGGTCATAGATGTATTCGCACACCAATCGATATTCTCCAACTACATTCGAACTCGTCTGGCCCACCGGTTCTATAAGATCGAAGGCACTAACGACATACCCGCCCGTGATGTCGGGCGGGTCGGCTGCTACCTGCAGCGGAGGAGTGTACAGCAGCCATCTGAACGCCGGACGGGTTGTACCTTCGAGCGGATAAGTGAAGTACACATCACTGTAACTGACAGTGCCTGATGTCGGGACAAGCAGCTCCGTAGTAATGGTTACCCAGGTGCAAAATGGAACTCGATTGTCCTTAAGGTCCCAATCGACAGTCAGCTCTCGCGGAGGAGTGGCATCTTCTATAATATTGGGTTCATTGGCTGTGAACCAATTGATAGTCGTTTTATAGCTGAGAATGTCAACATCCGCTCCAACCTTGTAGTGCAGGTCCGTGGCGGTAATATCCGAATTATCCTGATGAATCCTGTAAGAGCCGGTAATCTTCTGAGTCAGGACATGGTCGCCCGGCTCATCCGCAGAACAAAGTGTTACAATGTGCTTGATATAAGGGTGGTCCGGACTGAAATTGAAGTACCAGCCGTTACCCTCATTACATCCTGTGGGGTTGGGATTGGTATACAAATCGTATGTATATGTCTGCACATCTCCGCCCGTGTCTCTGTCGGAATCGGTAACGATAACCTGAGTCGGGCTGCCGCAGAGGATACCGGATGTTTTATCGTCCCCCCAGCAGGTTATAGCGTGGCCTTCCGTACCGATACTGCCTCCGCATGTCGGCCAACTGATGCTCAAGCCCAGAAACTGACATCGTCTAAGCTCGTTGGCGATGTCGCGAGCGCCGTCGGAATTCGCCCAAGGATATTTTGGATTTTTATGGCCGTAGACGGTCACAACATCATAAGGATTCGCCGGCCAGATGTTGTTGCCGGAACGAAGCCACCAGCGAATGGCGGTGTCCGTCCACCCGCTGCTGCCGGTCCCATAGTGGGCAACCATATCCGAGTAAATATCATCAGCACGAGCCTGTATGGTTGCGCCATTACCGTAGCCGGCCCCGGCAAGCATGTTCGAAGCCGTTGCCATCCAGCATGTCGGCGGCAAAGGGGCCGGATGATGAGCTGCCTTGTCCACATCCGGCGGCGGGTCCATCTTTTGCCAGTCAGCCAATACAGACGCCGAAAACAAGAAGATTACAACAGAAACCATAAATAAAATATTTAAGCTATAGTGTGTAATTACTTTCCCGCCTTTCATAATTATATCCTCCATTTTAAAGGCGCAACTAAAACACAGAGATGCCTATATCCAACAGGTGTAAAATCCAAGGTGCTGAGTCGATGAGATAATAAACGCACTTATCCCACTAATAATCGTCCGCGTCCTTTCGGTTCACTTAGAAATAATATCCGCTATTCCATTTTCAATAATCATACCTAAACATCCTCCATAAGTCAAGTAAATTACAGTAATAACGTGGATATTTTACGATGAATCCCAATAGAGCAGGTTGCCAGTGAAGATGCGTAAAAACAGCCTTTAGTTAGAGATGTCCTATAATCGGCAATTTAATCAGGCTGATTCTCGCCCCATTAGAAATTCCTGTCAAAAGCAAGGCAGGTGCTTCCGGTGTCTTATTTCTAACGGGGTGAAATTGCACTCTTCACATCGCTTAAAAAAACTGAAATTTCGGATAGCATCTTTTCTTTGTTGTCTAAGTTGCTCTCAATCAAACTTACTATTTTAGAGCCGATTATCACACCGTCAGCTCCAGCTGAAGCAACCGCTGCAGCGTGCTCGGGCTTACTGATTCCAAAACCAACACAAACAGGCACGGTGGTAATCTCTTTCAATTTATGAACCAATCCCTCGACCATATCAGATAGCTCTTCTCTGCTTCCCGTAACACCGAATACTGAGACGGTGTAAATAAATCCCGTGGTTTTGGAGGCAATCAGCTTGATTCTCTCTGTATCGGTATTCGGCGTAACCATAAAAACGGTATCAAGTCCCGCTTTAGCTGCAGGTGAAGTAATCTCATCCGCATCATCGATGCTCAAATCAGCTACCAAAACACTGTTGACGCCGGCCTGGTAACAATCGCTGAAAAACTTGTCCGTTCCGTACTGGTAAACCAGGTTGTAATACATCAGCAATCCGATTGGGATGTCTTTGTAATCCCTGACTTTTCGGATAAATTCCAGCGCCTTTGCAACGTTCATGCCGCTGTTCCTTGCGCGAATATCCGCTTTTTGGATTGTTGGCCCGTCCGCTATCGGGTCGGAGAAGGGAATGCCGAGCTCTAAAACATCAGCTCCCGCATCAATAGCAGTTTTCACAATTTCGAGACTTGTATCAAAATCAGGATCGCCGATGACGAAAAAGGGTATCAAGGCCGCCCTTTTTATTTTTGAAAGTTCGGAAAAAATCTGCTTATATGTCTTCATTAACTATTTACCTTATTTAATAAAATATCGCTAACCAATGTTCAGGGGTCGGTGTTCTTCCACAATGGAAACATCCTTATCACCCCGGCCGGAAAGGTTTACGACCGTAATTGTATCAGGGTCCAGCTTACCTTTCCGGCTGCAAAGAAAAGCCAGAGCATGTGCACTTTCCAGGGCCGGCAGAATTCCCTCTGTTTTGCTCAACAACTCGAAGGCATCAAGCACGGCTTCGTCTTCTGCTGCAACGTACTCGGCCCTGCCGGTATCTTTTAAAAGGCAATGCTCCGGCCCAACAGCAGGATAATCCAGACCCGCACTGACTGATTCGGTCTCATGGACTTGCCCTTCCTTGTCCTGCAACAGATAGGATTTCGCGCCGTGTAAGATGCCAACCTTCCCGGCCACCAGCGTCGCAGCGTGCTTACCGCCGCTTAAACTCCTGCCTCCGGCCTCGACGCCGATCAGCTTGACATCCTTATCATCCACAAAGCCCGAAAAGATACCTATGGCATTACTTCCGCCACCGACACAAGCGACGACCATATCCGGCAGCTTGCCGATTTCTTCCAGACACTGCCGCCTTGACTCCTCACCAATGCAGGTCTGAAAATGTTTTACTATCGTAGGATATGGGTGCGGCCCGCAGGCCGAGCCGAAAAGATAAAACGTATCGGTAACATGGGCCGTCCAGTAGCGTAGTGCATCGTTGATGGCGTCCTTGAGTGTCCCCGTTCCGCCTTCGATGGGAATGACTTCGGCGCCGCACAGTCTCATCTTATGCACATTTACACTTTGTCGCTCGATATCGACAACACCCATAAAGATTTTCGTCTCCATCCCGAAAAGGGCCCCGATCATCGCCGTAGCCAAACCGTGCTGGCCGGCGCCGGTTTCGGCAATGAGCTTGGTTTTGCCCATATATTTCGCCAAGAGCCCCTGGCCGAGCGTGTTGTTGACCTTGTGCGCCCCACCGTGCAGAAGGTCTTCGCGTTTGAGGTACACCTTAAAGCCGACATACTCACTGAATCTCGTTGCGTAATAAAGGGGGCTGGGCCTGCCGGCATAATCTTTTGAAAGCTTCGCCAGTTCAGAAACAAATTGCTTATCCTCATAGAAGCGATAAAACGCCTCTTCCAATTCTTCCAGCACCGGTATCAAGACTTCCGGCACATAAAAGCCGCCATAATCTCCGAATCTGCCTTTATACTTCATATTTCATACCCTTTCTTTTGTCTCGTTTTTCGGGCGACGGTGCAAAGGCCACAACTTAACCTCTCAGATGTTGTATGTTTTCGAATAGTTTTTTCATTTTCTTATGGTCCTTTTTGCCGGGCTTGGCTTCGATACCGCTGCAAACATCAATCCCATAAACCCCCAGTTCAGCCGCCTCCACTGCATTATCGGGATTTATCCCACCGGCTAAAAAAACGCGCTTGTTGATATGACCAATAACATTCCAGTCGAAGCTCAGACCCGTACCACCGTATTTATCAGGATCGAAAGCATCCAATAAAATGGCATCGGTGAAATAATCCTCGGCACTCCGGACATCATTCTGGTCTTTCACACGTATCGCTTTCATTACTTTTACATTATGATAACGAAATTGTTTGCAGAACTCGGTGTCTTCATCGCCATGCAGTTGAACCCAGTCCAACCGGCAAACTTTTTGAATTTCATGGATTTGCTCTATCGATTCATTTACGAAAACGCCCGCAATATCTATAAAGGCAGGCAGTTTGTTTATTATCTTCCTTGCCTTTTCCGGCAGGATAAACCTCGGACTTTTCTGATAAAAGTTAAAACCCAGCAGGTCCGCACCCATATCCAACGCAGCTACGGCATCCTCATAATTGGTAATGCCACAAATTTTAACCTTCACTATTAACATGTTCGCCGCTCACGCTTCCGGTCAAGGTTTCCGTTTTACGTTTTATTTGAAACCTCGATTAACTTATCCAAACAGGCCAGCGCCTTGCCGCTGCCGACTGAAGTATCCGCCATTTCTATCGCCTTTTTGAAATCTTCAGCTAAACTCCCAACGATGATTGCAGCGGCAGCATTCAAAATAACGATATCTCTGCGCGGCCCCTTCTCTTTACCGCCCAGGATATCCCTTAAAACCCTCGCGCTTGTTTTTGCATCCGCTACTTTTAACTGGTCGAGCCTGGGCGGAGCGAAACCGAAATCGGCTGCGTTCAACTCCTTTTCTGTAATTTGACCGTCTTTCAATTCAAGTATTTTTGTCACTGCGGCAGTGCTTATCTCGTCCAGACCATTGCTGTGAACCACCATTGCATACCGGCTGCCAAGCAGTTTTAACACTTCAGCTATTTGTTCCATCAAGTTTTCATCGCCAACTCCGAGCACTTGCGCAGTCGCCCGAGCGGGATTGGCCAATGGCCCAAGAATGTTAAAGACCGTCCGAAAGCCCAGACTCTTGCGTATCGGCTGAACGTATTTCATCGCCGGATGGAACATAGGCGCGAACATAAAGCCGATGTGCGCCTCTCTTATACAGTTCGCAACAACATCGGCAGAAGCATCTATTTTAACACCCAACTCCTCAAGGACATCGGCTGAGCCGCACTTGCTGGTTATGCCGCGGTTGCCGTGTTTGGCCACATAAACTCCCGCGCCGGCCGCAACTATCGCAGACGCAGTCGAAATATTACAGGTCTTAAATGCTCCCCCGCCCGTACCGCATGTATCAACCAGGTTGTCGATATCGACCTTCACACGTACCGCGTGGTCTCTTAATGATTTTGCAAGCCCTGCAAGCTCCGGCGCGGTTGCCCCTTTGGCCCGCATTGCAGTTAGAAATGCTGCAATCTGGACTTCGGGCACCTCGCCTTCAAAAATAATATCCAAAAGCTTCGTCGCCTGTTCAAAGCTCAGGCTCTCGCCCTGCAGTAACGGCTTAATGAATTCGGTTATTGTTGCCATTCTCAGTCCCTTACTTTCTCTGCTTTGCCTTTGCTATGGATAAAACATTCTCGATTATCTTACCGCCTGCCGGAGTTAAAATACTCTCGGGATGAAACTGCACGCCGAATATAGGAAGCTTTTCGTGCCTAATCCCCATGACAATTCCCTCAAATTCGGCCGTTTGCTCAATACAGTCTGGAAGTTCCAATACACAAAGACTGTGATACCTTCCTGCGTGCAGCGGATTTTCAACACCGGCAAATATGTCTTTTTCATTATGAGTTACCCTCGACGGCTTGCCGTGCATGGGTACAGGTGCATGTCCAATCCTGCCGCCGAAATACTGTGCGATTACCTGATGACCCAGACATACACCGAAAATGGGAAGTTTATCTTTAAAATACTCAACTGCCGAAAGTGATACGCCGGCGGTGTCCGGCGTGCCGGGCCCCGGCGAAATCACAAGCAGGTCAGGAGCAAATTCCTCAGCCACACGCTTAAGCTCTTCAAGCTCCGTATCGGCCCGATAAACCTTTGCCCGGCAGTTACGCTTGCAAAAATCATCCACGAGGTTGTATGTGAACGAGTCGAAATTATCGATAAACAAAACTTTTCTTGCTTGTTCTTCCATCGGATTTTTACCTTAGCTTCCATGAACGGCACGCAGGCAGGAATTTGCTTTGTGCTCGGTTTCTTCAAATTCGGTCTTGGGGACGCTGTCGTGCACGATGCCGGCACCAACTCGAACATAAGCTATGTGGTCCTTAATCTGCAGACTTCTTATCGTGATACAACTGTCGAACTGGCCGTCCACAGTCAGATACATTACCGCCCCGCCATAGTATCCGCGCTTGGTTTTCTCATAGAGACGTATCAACTTCATCGCCTCCACCTTCGGTGCCCCCGTCAATGTCCCCATATTCATCGTGGCAAGATACGCGCTCAAAGCATCGAGCCCTGTTCCGAGCGTGCCTTTGACATTACTGACCAAATGCTGCACGGATTCATACTTTTCGACCGTCAGCAGCTCGGTAACGATTCTGCTGCCCGGCTGTGCCACGCGGGCAATATCATTTCTGGCCAAATCGACCAGCATCATGTGCTCAGCCAGCTCCTTACCGTCGATTTTCAGCTCCGCCTCATATCTGAAATCAGTGTCGGCATCGATATTCTTACCAACCCGCCCTCTCGGCTTGGTACCCGCTATCGGCCTTATCTCAACATTGCGAGGCTCGGTACCGCTGACGCGCAAATTCAATTCCGGACTGGAGCCCAACAATACCGTACTCTCGGTGTTCAGAAAAAACATGTACGGCGAAGGATTCAATTCTCTCAGTCGCTTGTAAACATCCAGAGGTTCATCCGGGCAGGGCTCCATTTTCGTCCTGCTCAAAACGACCTGGAAAATATCCCCGTCGAGAATGTGCTGCTTGGCCGTCCTGACCATTTTTTCATATTCGTCCTGGTTCGTATCAGTTGAGGCAGCAGCCAGTGACTCGTTAAATTTTTGTCCTTTTGGAATATCAAACCGGGCAAGATTGGAATAATAGTCGAAGTACTCCTGTGCCTCTTTGATTGCAGTTTCACGGTCACCGTTGGTTATCATAACGTTTACAATCACATATCCCTGTCCCTGCCCGTGGTCCATTAGGAAGATGTTGTCGGCGAAGTAAAGTTCGTAATCGGGATTGCCGAGCAAATCATCGCTATTGGCGGGCAGCTTCTCAAACTGGTCTATGAAATCATAGCTTATAGCCCCGAGCAAACCGCACGTTACCCGGAAGGGCTTACTGGCCAGCTTAAAGGCAAATGCAACCGCCCGCAGGACATCCATCTGGTTGGTCGTTTTGAGACGGGCCTGCTCATCAACCAGCTCATCTGTGCGCCTGATTTTTCCTGCGATTGTCTTGGTATCAAATTCAATCGATTCACAAAAATCAAACCGTGTTTTATCCGCGGACAAATATTCTACCATCCTTCTGCCGGTCTTGCTCAAAGCCTTGATAGTAAACTCGGAACCGGTTCCGGTAAGATAAAGCGCCGGCTTTGCCGTCCCAAAACTCAGTTCCGCATAGCCGGCTAAATGCTCCCTGGACTCAAAGAGGCAGCAGTTTTTTGCCCTGCCGTAGTCGCTTAACCTTGCAAAAAAATCCACCGGCTCGTCCATATCAATCTGCTTGACGATTGGTATGATTTGCCCCGGCTCGGCATTATGTATTATTTGTCTGTAATCATCCATAGCTTGAACCTTTTATCGTAATTTTGTATTCGCAAATTGCCTAAAATACAAACAAAAAAAGCAGCCTGCTTTTCCAACAGGCTGCGTTCTCTATAAAACCAACAAATTGTATACAGCAAATTTCCGCTCACCTGCCGGATTTTATCCTGCAGGCCACCACCAGTTATCGGTATTTTTGCGGTTAATTTGCTTCATGATGCGGTGATATTACCATATTCTTTCGCCTTTGTCAAGCCCCATCCTAAAAAAATTTAAAAATAGCAGGTCTTATAATATAGCCTCACTCTTCAGTAAGCACCGGATAAATGGTCACCTTGTTCCGGAGCACCTTAGGCGGCAGCAGTTCCGAGGGTGGGTTGGCTATCTCTTCTTCGTAGTAAAGCACTTTCTCTTCATCATTGTCTATCCTAATTCGTAAATTCTGCACCTCATTGTAAAGACCAGTCCAGGCGTCGTACAAATCACAAAACTTTTTGTCCTTTTCACGAAGCCTAATCGCGGCTTCTTTCCGACCCTCGGTTCCTCTCAATTCTACCATCTGTTCAACAAACATCTGTTCAAGTTTATCTAATGTCGCTTTGGAAAAATTGGCCAATTTTCTATACTGTTCGATAACATTTAATTTCTCGCGTATCCCCGCAAGCTCAATGTCAATAATACTAAGCATTTCATTCATTTGAGCTATGGCTTTTTTGGTCTTTTCATCAGCATCCGTATCAGCAAGGAATTTATAGCGGTCGGTATTCTTAAGCGTCTTATACGCTGATTCCGCCGACTTTAATTCAAGCTCCTTTTCGGCCAGTTTCTTTTTAATATCTGCTATCCTTTCCCGATATTCCTGCAGTTTCTGCTTTCGTTCATTCATAAACTTATCGAGCAAAGGAGGCAGCTTTTCACACGCTTTTTTGTTCATAGTCTCGACGAACGCCTCGGTTATCAATTTAGCATCATCAACATTAAATGCATAAAGTCCAATTTCTATTTCTCTTACCGTATGCGAGACCATACCGAACTTCTTTTTCCGAGCTATGACACTAAAGATGGAGAAGACTTTTCCTGTTTTGAGTAATTCCTTCTGCATCTCGGACATAGACCGTCCGGCAGAAGTGGATAATATCATCTTTGTCGTTACCATGTCACGAGTTATGGGATCAGGCTCATCATAAAATCGGGATAGGTCACTCATGGTAAATATGGCTACGTACTTTGGCTTGACATAATTCTTGAACTTGTAACTGCTAAGTTCATCGATCATTCCTAATTGTCTTTCCTTTTTGCTGATTTCAAATGTCAATTCTGCTTTAAATTGATTAGGTTCTTCAACAGCCATAAATTTCGACGTTGCTTCGGTTTCATTGGGCTCGGCGGCCGGTGCTGAGACGCAGATGACCGCCAAAATCAAGACACTTATTAATTGGCTTTTTACTGTAATCATTTTGGCTTCTCCTTTCTAAAAATCATTTTATTCGCAACTTTGCTTCGGCTGCCGCGGGCGTTTGTGGATATGTTTCCACAATATATCGATACTGACGGTCTGCGATATTTTCGGCATCGGGATATTCAGCTAACAAATCAACCGCAGCTAACAATCGGGCGGCACTGTACGACTCGGTTATCCTGCGTTCAATCTCTGCAAACGTCGGCTCTTTTTCTGTGGGCCCTACGAGCGCCCGCCATATACCGGAAATCGCCACGACAAGCAGGATTCCTGCTGCAATCGCCGCATATTTGGACCAATGAGGCGCAGTAGTTTTTCGCGGGATTGGAATACGAATGGCCTCCGTCTCCACCAAACCGTCTTCCCAGATAACACCCGCAAGTTCAAGGGACCTTTGCAGCGCCATAAGTATACTGCGGCAATCCTCGCATCTGGTTAAATGCGCAGCCACCTCGCTCGATTCGCCCGCCGATAACTGCCTGTCGGCATAATCGACGAGCATTTTAGAAATATCTTCGCATGACTTTTGCATTATGGTTCAACACCTCGTTCAATTAATCGCTTTGCAAGAATCATTCTGGCCTTTCGCAGCCGGCCTCGTACGGCGGACGGACCCATAGCTAATATCTCGCCTACCTCCCGAGATCCCAAACTACAAAAATACCGCAGCACCATCGGCGTAAGCAAAGTCTCATCCATCTCTCGTAAGCACTCTCGTACAATCTCAAGCTCCTCTGCAGCAATTACATTCTGCTCTGATGTTGTTAAGTCCGCTTTGGTTTCTGACCGTCGCTTCAGGATTTCTGAAGCTTTCCGACGGAAGCGCTTCCGACGTCGAAATTCAGTCAGGCATCTGTTGACTGTAACTTTTATTAACCACCGAAAGCATTGCTCTCTGGTTCGGCCTCTTCCGGGCTGCTTCAATGCCCGGATTGACACGTCCTGCAGGATATCCTCGGCATCCGAAGCACTTAAGCCCATACCGGCGACAATCTTCCTAAGGGGCCCTAATTCAGCTAAAAATATATCTACAAAATTTGTCTCTGATGACCGTTCGCTGGCTACCTGGTCCATTTCTGCCGAAAAATCCGGATTTATCTCATTCACACCTTGTATCCATTCCGAGTCAGCTTTTGTTCATCTATTAGTATAATGCTCAAGGATGTCAAAGTGTTGACGAAAAAAATGGATTTTTTTGAAAATGACAGGATTATTCGAAAAAACTACTGTCTGCGATATGTGTAATACGAAGGCAAATACAGCTTTACCCCTGCATTTCTCTTGTCTTCGTCTGGGCCAACTGGTCAACCGCAACAGCGAGAATGATAATCATACCGATAACAATCAATTGGATATGTGTCGATATTCCAAGCAGGGTACAGCCGTTCCGCAGGACGCTTATTAATAATGTTCCGATAATTGTGCCGGTTATGGTCCCCCGACCGCCGGCCAAGCTTGCCCCCCCTATCACAACTGCCGCGATGATATCGAGCTCGAGTGCAATACCCGCCGTCGGCTGGGCCGATACGGTCCGGCTGGTTGCAATCATCGCCGCTATACCTACAAGAAGGCCCGTGAAGGTGTAGATGTAGATAAGATTACGGTCTACATTTACGCCGGCGTGGAAGGCCGCCTCACGATTGGACCCGATAGCATAAGTATATCGCCCCGGTCGGCTGTATTTTAAAAGAAAATAGGCTATGGCAATAATGACGACAAAAATTATTACAGAAATCGGGATCCCCAGTACAACCCCTTCGCCAAGATATTTGTAGCTCGGCACATTGTATGGCTGACCGTTGTTCATTACGTAGGATATGCCGCGAAATGCGCTCATAGTTCCCAATGTCACGATAAACGGCTGGAGTTTTAGTTTTGTGATAAGCACTCCATTCAAAAAACCGCAAACGATACCGACAAAAATTCCCACGGCCGTTCCAGCAACAAGAGCACTTCCCTGCGGGTCCGAGCCACCGATAGCAATCATCGTGTACGCACCCACCATTCCGGAAAGGGCCAGCATCGATCCCACTGAAAGGTCAATTCCTGCGGATATGATAATCGAGGTCATTCCGATTGCGATGATGCCGTTGACACTTGAGCGGCGCAGCACATTCATAAAGTTGTCCATTGTAAGGAATGTATCCGGCTTGAGAGCAGAAAGAATACAGATTATCAGTGTTAAACTGCCGAAAGGTAACAACTGCCTTACAAATTTGCCCATTTAGTTTGCCTCCACCGCCGCCAGATGCATAACTTCTTCCTGTGTGGTTTCACTGGTCTTTAGAATTCCTACAAGCCGTCCCCGACGCATCACCAATATCCTGTCTGTTATCCCGAACAGCTCTGGCAGCTCGGACGAAATAAACAGTATTGCTTTTCCCTCCTCAGCGAGCCTGTTAAGAAGCGAGTACACTTCCTTCTTGGCTCCGACATCGATACCCCGTGTCGGTTCGTCAAAAATCATAAACCTGGATTTCGCCAGCAGCCACCGTGCAATCAGGAGCTTCTGCTGGTTACCGCCGGATAAGGAGTCAACCGGGGCCTGCGGGCTCAGCCATTTGATAGACAACTGCGCTCCAATATCTTCCGCAATCACATTTTCTCTTGTGGGATTGATTATCCACTTCATCCCTAATAAACCCAGGCTCGCTATTGTTACATTCCAGCTGCAGGCAAGGCCAAGGCACAATCCGGTTCGTTTGCGGTCTTCAGTTAAGAAGGCAATGCCCTGTGATATGGCATCGGCGGGAGAATTGATTGACAACTCCACGTTATCAAGCAATATCGAACCAGAGGTTTTCTGGTCAATACCAAAAATGGCACGGGCAACCTCTGTTCGGCCTGCTCCGACAAGACCGGCCATACCGACAATCTCTCCCGACCGGATATCGAACGAAATATCCGTTATTCGTCCGTCCGATGAAAGATTATCCACCCTTACACGAACATCACCGGGTTTAACATCGCGGGTCGGAAAAAATTCCGTTAGCTCACGTCCAACCATATAACGAACGATTTGGGGGATATCGAGCTTCGTAACCGATTCAGAATGAAC
>SMTZ1_10001839_pt1 | contig 21388 bp, 18 predicted proteins | sample DeeMarSWOR136_30_FD_25667 | JGI IMG/M metagenome (IMG submission 25667) | reverse complement strand
AATCTGTAATTGCAAATAGTACTTTAGCTGCTGATCAAATAGCATACAATTTAGAATTATTTAACAATATGCAAAATTCTATTAATCACCTTTATAATGATCTACAAAATGATTTAACAGCAAACTACAAAAAAATTATGGAGGAATTTAAAAATCCTCAAGAAAAATCATACCTTAAGATTAAAGAAAGCTTTAATAATAAATGGAGCAGATTAGGAGATAAATTAAAACTTGTTCAAGAGAAAATTGAAGAAGAATTAACCATAAAGTTTAACCATATCAAAGATTCAAATAAGTTAATACCTGAAATAAGAGAGTTCTCAGTAAAGAGGAAAAATATCTTTTTAAAGGACTTAAATAATAAAAAAGAAAAGATTTATGATGAATTGATTATTTTGAAAGGAGAAGTTTTTCGAGAGAATTTAATCAATAATATTAACAACCAAAAGATTCAAATCAGTCGAATGCTCGGAACGCTCCAAACAAGAGTTGAAGATGATATAGAAATTGCAAATCATAAAATAGCGAATTCTAAAATTCAAAAGAGAGCTAAAGATATTGATAATCAAATTTCTCATATTGTGAAAGATGTTAAAAATTTAGTAAAAGAGTTTAATAAACAATCTAGTGGATTTGAAACTAAGAATAAATACATATTGGAGGATTTTAACAGATTCATCAATGAATTTCAATATGCCTTGACAGAGAAAGTTAAATCTTTGGAGCAGTTAGTTATTAAATCATATATAGATATGACCATCAAGGCAGTTTCAAATGAATATCTTACAATTGGCTTTTTAAACCATGAACTCAAGATTAAAAGACAAAATATTCAAGATCACATAATTTTTCTTATAAGTGATGGAAGCTTGAAAGGAAAATATGATCCCCGTTTAGGTATTTATTATGAAAATCCAAAAATTTTAGAAAATCTTGATGAGGATGAATTAGAAGTTATTAAAAGTATGAATCTTAAAATGTATTTAATAATCCGACGATTGAAAAGCTTTGCAAGTATGTATGGCTCAATCTTGGGATTATTTGCGTCCATTTTAGCAATTACATACTGGTTTTATATTTTTAGTGGAAATAATCCCGCCGTTGCAGCGGTTCCAGTTTCTATTCTCTTAGTAATTATTATCTATTTTATGTTTAAAAGAAGCAAAGATAAAGTTACTTGAGTTGGTTTTAATTCAAAAATACATATAAATTCTTGATCAATCATTTTTATTACATTTTTTATTCCTAATCGTGTACTTCTTTTTCAAAAGGTTAGAAGAAAAAAATTAATATTTGACCATAGAGCCAATTACTTTACATATTTATTTATAAAGCAATTAAATCCTCAGGAAAAAGAGTTACTGGACGCCATTCAATTTCACTTTCTATAATTATTGATGGGTGAACAGATTCTATAAAGGTGAATCCTTTCCTGCTCTTTACAATATTTATTTTTATGTTTAAAGGGCCAATAACACCACAAGGAAATAAGTTTTGATAATTCATAAGAAAATTTCGAAGAGCTGCAACTTTAACGGTTGTTTTAATAGGAATCCCATAGTATAAGATTCCAATTTGATTATTCGTACCTGTTATTTTGCATCCTGCTGATTCATAGTCTAATTCTACTTGAATATACTTTCTATCTCTTTCAACAATCTCTAATGAACTATTGCAATAAGGACATGTGTTTTGATTAAAATCATTCCTTTGTACAACCCAATTATAAGAAAATCGAAGTAACATGGCATCACAATTTTTGCAAGCTTTAACTTTCCGGCTGCTTGATAACTTAACCTTTTTACCTGGGGCTCCCAAAATTAAATCAAGATAATAATGAGTATCATTAATAGGTGTCACCCCTGGAGGTGGTCCGCTTGGAGTCCTATAGCGATGATAATTATAGTAATTTGGTGTTGGTTGCGAATGGTATTGGATTGCTTTTTCTTGTGCGTACATTACCACTTTTGAAAAATAACCTATTTTTCCGGTTTGAATTAAATTCATAGTATCTACTAATCCTTGTTTGTAAAGAACAAGATCATTTAATTCTCTGGTTTTTGATCGATTCTTGGAGTAGCTATGTTCTACTTTGAAAGGAGAAACGGGATCTCCATCACTAGTACAAATTAAAGCTTTATAGTAAGCACTCTCTATGCTTCTTTCTGAAGCATAAATTTTTAAAAATACTTCTGAAATGGTATTTTTATCATTTAATGGAGTATTACTATCAATTATCTGGAGAAGCGGAATAATATCCTGTGCTGTATTTTTTTTTGCCATTTATATTTTCACTCTATATACTTTTTAATGATTTTATTGATTTCAATTCCAATTGAAAAGAGGGATTTGAAGTCAATATTATTATTTTTGTCTGATAGCAGTACTACATTTAACTATAAAAATTAAGATAAAAAATTCTCTGGATTTATAAATAAAAATTAACACATCTTTAATAGTAAAATATTTTAAGGAAAATTTCAACTAAATAAACCAATTCAGGGTATTTTACATGACAAAAATTCAATTAGATGAGAGACTTAGTAATTTTCGAAGGGATTTAATGAACGCAATCCAGCATTCGAATTTAGCCCCAAAAATTAATAAGGCTATTAACATGCTTCGGCGTGAAAAAAATCTCCTATATATTGAGAAAACAGAAGAAAATTTAAAAGCTGTAGTAAAATCTCAGACAAATCCTAATAAATTAGATTATGCCTGTTCAATAAAGTCAGATGGATCTTTTTTTTGTGGAACTCAGAACCTCTATCCATGTGGTGGGTTAAGAGGAACAATATGTAAACATATCATTTTAACTTTAATAGCTACAGTGAAACAAGGATATATGGCTAATGATGAACTTATTGAGTGGGTCAAAAAAACTATTAATAATCGCCCCAAGTTAAATAAGCCCGAAGCTTCATCGATATTTCTGCATTATAAAGATGCTATTAATGGAAGTTTGAATGGTGTAAAAGAGATCGAGTGGAGACCAGTAGAGATTCTGCCAGAAGATTTTATGGCTTTATAGAGGGGATGTAAAATAGCTACAGAGAAAAGTGATAATACTGTCTTCAATTTGTTTGATATTGTTAAAAGTAGGATAAATGAGATATTATTGAAAGGTATTGGCAATATTAGTGCCGAAAGTTATTCAGAAATAATAAATCTCAGAGACAGAGTATATAAAATGAATTTAAATTTAATGGGGGATTTATTGGAGCGTTTTATAAAAGTGTTAAGGCAATTAAGTCAGGAAAAACATAATGAAGAAATTAAATCTGAAGCTTCTATAACCGCGTTGAAAATAATATCAACTGCGAGAATGTTTGAAACCGTCATGAATATTGAAATTATTAAAAAAAATTTGCATCCTGGAGTTGATTCTTGAGATGACTTCTGTTATATTAAAAAATGTTGCCAAACAGATAAAAATCTTCATAGAAAATATGGTCTACAATGGATTAGACCTTGCCACAAAAGAAAATATTAGACAAATAGAGTTTTTTTTACAAAATTCGTCTCAAGTTGAAACATATCGATTAGCTATATCATTACGGTATTTAAATGTCGAATTAAAAAGATTTCTCCAACAAAATCAAGCTTTTAGCATGGATAGGTATGTTTTTTTTTTAAGTAATTGTTGGTTATTAAGTAGGGCGTTTTTATCTCAAGATTTTGTTAATAAATGTGAAAAACAAGAATTACTTCAAATATTATTAGGAAAAATTTCTCAGAATAAAATATTAAAATCACTTAAGCTGAGAATTGTAGGTATTGAAAAAATCTTTTTAGAGGGATCATTATTCGGGATAATATTATATCTTGTATCACTTAAGGGTAAAACGAGATCTTCAATCTTCAAGTGGAGCATAATGCAAATCCCAAAAGGAAATATCGATCCAGAGACTTTGTTAACATTGTCTATCTCTGAAAACAAAATCAAAGTTTTAGATCTTTTTTATAAAGATTTTTACACCTCAGATTTATCTTTTTCAGAAGAGGAAATGTTAATCGAAGTGTTTAAAAAAATACCTCCCTGTTTAATTTCTACGCAAAACGATCCTTTTCCAGTTAAGATGTTAGAAAAATATCATTATAGGGCCATAAATCTATATAATCAAATAAAAAAAATCGAGTTAACACCATTTGATTTACCCACGAGATTTTTAAGTTATTTATTAATTAAAAATATAAAAATTATCGACTTCTATAAAGAGGTTGATGAGGGAAGAAATAACAGGATACCTGTTTATGTTTTTAAAATATCTCACGATAACAATTTCCCATTATTTATTAGAATTCAAGAAAAATCCTTTAATCAGGCAATTATTGCTAAATTGGAAAGTTTTAGAGAAAAAAAAGTTGTTCTTAAAATTTTATTTGGAAAATTAATAATAGAAAGAGGACAATTATCAATTCTCCCATTAAGCGTTTATAATGATACAGAGGATTTTATTTGCCTTTCTGAAAAATCATCTAAACCAAAGGAAGTCTCAAAGGTATTATATCATAAAGATCAGTCTTAATTTAAAACTCTTAAAATAATTATTTAAAAAATGAAAGAAATGGAATAAAATATGGCAAAAAAGAAAGCCCCAGCCAAAAAGAAACCTGTGAAAACAACACCTCCTAAAAAGGTTGCACAAAATAAAGCGCCAGTTGTGTCTGCTCCTTCCAAAAAGGTTCCTACAAATACAGTCCCCCCTCTCCCCAACAATACTATCACTAAACCTGAATTAAAATCCCCAAAATTATCGCTTGGTAAGGACTATGACCCCAAAAAGAAGGTTAAGAAAAAAATTAGACCTGCAGCGGAAGTTCTGCATCGTATAGAGTTAATGGCATTAATTCAAAATGATACTTATCCTAAACCTCCAAATTGGCAATTATCTCCTAAAATGATAGAATTGTTTATCACTGGTTCTCAGGAAAAATTTCCGGTAAAAAAAAATGGAATTACAAAAAAAGTTAGTATTTCGACCAAGTTTTATGGTGATAAGAACATAATTCAAAAAGCAATAGTAACATTGGCAAGTGAAAGAGCATTAATGTTAATTGGTGAACCAGGCACGGCGAAATCTTGGCTTTCAGAACATTTAGCTGCTGCTACTTGCGGGAGGTCTACTTATTTAATTCAAGGTACTGCTGGAACTACTGAAGATCAGATAAGATATTCATGGAACTATGCCCTTCTTGTTTCAGAAGGGCCTAGTTTGAAATCTCTTGTACCATCCCCCACAATAAACGCCATGAGATCAGGTAGAATTCTAAGGTTTGAAGAATTAACTCGATGTCCTCAAGAAATTCAAGATAGTATGATTTCAATACTTTCAGAAAAAGTAATGCCCATTCCCGAATTAGGATCAAAATATTTAATCTACGGAGTTCCTGGATTTAACGTAATTGCCACAGCAAATGACAGAGATCGAGGTGTAAATGAAATGAGTGCTGCTTTAAAACGTCGCTTTAATTTTATTTACATTCCTGTAGTCAAAGATAAAAGTTTAGAAAAAGAGATTGTGGTTAATAGAACGAATGAGTTACTTTCAAGAATCGGTTTCAAAGTACAAATTCCAGAAGATACTTTGGATTTATTAATCACAGTTTTTCAAGAACTGCGTACAGGTCAAAGTACCACAGGGGGAAGATTTCAACAAATATCTGGAGTAATGTCCACCTCCGAGGAGATCTCCTTATTACTTGATTGTGCAATTTATGCTAAATTCTTTGGAACAGAAAATATCGAGCCTAAACATATTGCAATGCAAGTTAAGGATTCTATTGCAAAAGATGATAAGGAAAATCTCACTAAAATTAGTGAATATTTTACTCTTGTCGTTAGAAATCGAGCATCGAATTCTAACACATGGAATCAATTTTATACCGCATATAAACTTGTATAACCATATTTAAGGTGAATCTATCATGTCTAATGATTACTCTATAAACGCTGGCAACCTAAAAAGAATTCTTCATAAAGTTTTAGACAAGATCAATTTAGATCCACAAAAAGTTGAAGACCAAGTTGCAAAAGTAATGGCCGAAGAAATCAAATATATTCCCATACGACATAATTCACCTGGTTCTGCTATAATAGTAAAAAGATGTTTAAAAGAGTATAAACCTAAGTTAGTTTTAATTGAAGGCCCCTTTTTGGGTGATGATTTAATTAAATATATGATTGCAAATGATACAATCCCCCCTTTTGCTATATTATCCGTATTTTCAGACGAACAAAATCATTTTAACTTAAATGGGATCATTAGTCCAGACGTTTCTGTACCAGCAAAATTTCAATTTTACTATCCATTCATCTCTTATTCTCCAGAATTAATAGCATTGAAGATTTGCCATAAAAAAAAAATCATCGCAAATTTTATTGATTTGCCCATTACTGGAATTATTCCTTTTTTAATAAGAGAAAAAGATATGTTTCTTCATATGCTAAAACAGGAGGAGGATCAACTTAATTCTAGTCAATTCTATAAAGAATTATCACATATATTTCAATTTGATAGTTTTAACGAAACCTGGGACAGCTTATTTGAGATTGGTGCTAATAGAGCACAAATTGATGAAATATTGGAGAGTTATTTGATTTTCTGCTCTTGTATGCGACAAACAATTCCAAATATGGCGTCAGAACTTAATGCTTCGATTGAAAGAGAAAAGTTCATGAAATATAACGTAGAATATTATATTAAGAAGTATAATGTAGATGAAAAAGATGTTGTCGTAATTACGGGAGGAATTCACTCAGTCGCGTTAGCAGATACGGTTCCAAAAAAGATTATATTTCCTATAAAAGGATTATTTAATTCTTTAGTGCCTTATTCTTATTATCGAATGAGTGAAGCGTATGGCTATGGTTCCGGTAATCAAGGACCCCAATTTTACGAATATATATGGTATAACTTCGTTGATAATAATAAATATGCTTTTGAATCTGCTGCTTTAGAGTTAATAACAGATATCTTCAGCGACGCTAGAGGGAAAAAATATGATATCTCTGTAGTTGATTCAATAAATACTTTTCAAAGCTCTAAAATGCTTGCTATGATGCGCAGGCGGAGCGAACCCTGTTTAAAAGATATTGTGGATGCCATTTATATGAGCTTAGTTAAAGGTAATCCAGATATAGAGGGTGCTTATTTGAAAGAGTTTATTAGAAAAAAAGTTGTAGGATTTAAGTTAGGAAAAATTACAAAATCAATTAAACAATTACCTCTACAAGCAGATTTTTACTTACGATTTGAATCATTTAACATAAATTTAAAAGAGAAATCAAAACTATATAGGTTAAATCTTAGGGATGGAACTGATCAAAAGATCTCTCACCTCTTTTGGAGAGTCAAATATCTCAATCTAGGAATCTTAGAACGAAATAAAGGACCAGATTTATTAAAGGGTGTGACTGGAGAATTTAATGAGGAGTGGATTCTTAGTTGGAATCCAAATGTAGATGCGAGGTTAATAGAATTAAGTCTTTATGGTTCTTCTATAGAAGAAGCAACAAAAAATATGTTAACAGAGGAATCAAAAAAATTTATTAAAGATTTCCAACAAGTTTCTTTTTTATTATACCAAACTTTAGTCATGGGATTGCCTACTTTATTTCCTCATATTACAATCGTTTGTATTGATTCCCTGGATAAGGACGATAAATTCTTAACTTTATCATGCGGATTTAATAATCTTATCATGATATTTAGATACCTTCACATGATGAAAAATCAAGGATATAATCTGAATCTTGTTAAAAAACTAATTTCAAGATGCTATTTTGCGACTTGTTTTTCACTTCCAAAAATGGCAAATTCTCCGAAAGATCTTGAAGATGCGTTTATAATTGCTGCTAAAGATATGGCTACAACGTTAATTGGGCTGACTTTATTAAAGTTAAACGTTAGAGTGTTTGAGGAGGGCTTAAAAACCTGTATAGATAACTCTGATAACGATTTTATAAGAGGTGGATGTATAGGAATACTTTATTTAATGAATTCTATTCAAATTAAAGATATAAAATACTTAATTCGTGAATACATAAAAAGTGAAGATTCTATAAAAGTAAGAGTGGGAGAATTTGTTAGAGGTCTGATTTACGTATGTCAAACAAAGATATTATATAACAGTGACATAATAAAATTGCTCTCTGAGATTATTGAAAATATGGAAACTAAAATTTTTTTAAGTATCGTTCCTTCGCTTAGAAAAACATTCTCAGAGCTTAGTTTAAGGGAATATGAAGTGTTTGTTGAAAAAATTGCAGAACTTTATGGTTTAAAAACATCTAAATTTAAGGAATTAACGGAGAAAATTGAAGATAAATACTTAATATTCTTTTTTCAAATTAACGAGAAAGTTTATAAAATTTTCACAAAATGGTTCAATGAGGTTTAAAATTATGAATAATGAAGATAGCCTATTCAATAATTCATTTAAGACTTCTAATATTTATAAAAATCTAACAGAACGACAAAAGATATCATTGACAAGATGGAGATTAATTCTTGGAAAACAGGCTGAAGATCAGGGAATTACTAATATTGCAGGTGACCAGTTTTCAAGTAATAATGGTCTCAACAATCGCAATAATCAACCAAAAGGAACACCAACGCAAAAATCAAAAGCCAAAGTAGGTATGGGGACTAATCCAAACGCATCAAGTACAAAAAGTAGCAATAATCAAGCACAAAAGGGAGGAAATATTGGCTCCATAAAATCAGGAACAAAAACTTCTGGCAGACAAACTCAAAGGACGGGTAGTTCTAAACCAAGTAATGCTGGAGTTCAACATCCTTCTACCAGCAACCAAACAATGAAAGCTGAATTTAAAGATATTGATAACACGTTAGATTTAGTTTATAATACATCCCAAGAAAAACGCGGAGCAAATTTGGGATCCAGCAGGCTTTCTATTCCGAAATGGATTGAAAATGTAAAAAACTTATTTCCAAATAAAGCAAAGGAAGTACTTGAAAATGACTTAATAAAGAAATCTAAAATTGCAGATATAATAAAACACCCAGAGCTTTTCGAAAAAGTTGAACCCAATCTCGAGATGGTTAAAACTATCCTATCTTTAAAGAATATGCTTTCGCCAAATATCAAGGATGCAGCTCGGAGAGTTGTAAAAAAAGTTGTGGATCAGATTAAAAATCAATTAAAATCTGAAGTGGAAAAGCATATCGTTGGAGCTATCAAACGCGATTCTCATACACCGATAAAAGTATTTAGAAATATAGATTGGAAGCAGAGCATCATGCGAAACTTAAAACATTATGATTTTAAAAGTCGTAAATTGATAATGGCTGAACCACGATTTTTCACAAATGAAAAACGACGCAAAGCATGGCAAATTATCGTTTTGGTTGACGAAAGTGGATCAATGGCTGACTCAGTTATCTATTCAGTAATTATGGCCTCTATATTTTCAAGTTTGCCAGCAGTCCATACAAATTTAATAATATTTGACACTCAAGTAGTAGATTTATCAAAAAAAATTGATGATCCAGTAGATATTCTTATGTCTGTACAACTGGGAGGGGGGACAGACATTACTAAGGCAGTAAGATACGGGCATTCTTTAATTATAAAACCAAAAAAAACCATTATGGTTATTATTAGTGATTTCTATGAAGGAAGGCCAGTATATGATTTAATGAGAGCGCTAAGACATATACTAGAAGGAGGGACCAAAATTTTGGGTATAGCATCGTTAGCTTCAAATGCAAAACCTTTTTATAATAAATCTCTAGCAAAGGAAATTAATAAACTAGGGATTGATGTAATTGCATCAACACCAGAGAGCTTTCCTGAAATTTTGGCTCGTTTAATGAATTCTTAAATTATCCATAGTCTTTAATTAAACGAACATAATTTTTTTCTTTTTTTAAATAGCCCAAATTGCATGCTTGATTAAAATGAGTATAAAATTTTTGATCTGCGATATCTTCCACTCTCGCGAGAGCTTGAAATTTAGAGAATTCAGTTGTTCCATTTTCACTATACTTAACAATATTTATTAAAGCTTTCACGTTTTTGTTTAAATATTGTTTTTTCTGTTTAGAAATCTGAGCCTTATTACCTTTTATTTTAAGAATATTATTTCGCATAATTGAATAATCAAGTTGATTAATATCCGAATAAAGAGTTACTCCGAAATGCTTTAATTTCTTAAATTCAGTAGTTTTAGAAAATTCATCTATTCGAGAAATAATTTCTTCTATTGATCGATTTGCTAACAGTTCTTTTTCTCCATTTCTTCTTTCTTTAAAATTCTTTATGAGATCTAAATTAGAATGACTTTTTTCATGAAGGGAAAAATCGATATTTTCACGATTTAAACTTTTAGATAATTCTAATTGCTTATCTTCTGTTAATACATATTTCATCTCATTCTCCTTTCTACAAGATACTATATGAAAAGGAACGTCAATTGTGCCAGTAGTCATTAAAATATAACATCGTCCATTACAAAATCTTCCAGTTCTTCCTCGCCTTTGAATTAACCTAATCTCTGATGGAACTGGCTCATAAAAGATTATGGCATCAACATTTGGGATATCTAATCCTTCTTCAGCAACACTGGTTGCTATTAAAATATTTATATTATTCCTTCTAAATTCATTTAGAATCTTAATTTGCTCGTTTTGAGAGAAACCAAAATCATCAAATTTCGTTGATTGTCCAATAAATTTTTCGATTTTAAGCTGTTCGGAAATGAAAAACTCATTTACTAACTTTGCTTTCAATAATTTAGCTGTTTCTCTATATTGGGTAAAAATTAATATTTTTTTATTATTGAATAATTCCAATTCTTCTTTAATTATTGATATTAATTTATTAATTTTAGGGTGATATGAATCTGAAAGCTCTGTTTTTTTGAATAATGAATAAATAAACTTAAAGTGCTCCGAATTGGCAATTCTTTTAGCAGATAAAATATCTTGGTCTGCTTTATAAGAAATCTTTTCTAAAAATGACTGAAAGAGTGAAATATCCTGTGTTTCCAATAAATCTTTTGCATGAAGTAATGAAATACAACTGGAACTATAAGAGAATATAGATTGAATATTTATTTTTTTCTCTTTAACAAGATCAATTATCTTAGGTGATTGAAAAAATAATTGTTGTGTGAATTCTTCATCAAATATATCCGAATTTAAAAATTTTTCATATTTTAAAGATAGTGTTAAATCATGACATATCCTTAAGAAATCTATTTTTGAGTAATATTTTTTATAGGGATTAATTAAATTTCTTTCAATAAAAAACCTTAAAAATTTTTTAAATAAGTTATTCCAGACTCCACTAATTTCAAGATATTTTATTGGTAAGTCCACTTTCTCTATAAAAGTATCAATATCATAAATATAACGTTTGACATCTTCATCCTCGTGTGATCTAAATACAATTTCTTCTATGCTTAAGTTATCACATAATCGCTGAATGCGATTAAGATCTTTTCCTGGAGATGCTGTTAAACCTAAAATTAATGGATCTCTGCATGTGTTAAGATATTCATTTGAAATAAAATTATAAGCATAATTTCCACTAGTTCTATGTGCCTCGTCAAAAATTATTAATGCTACTTGACTTAAATCGTATCGTCCTCTCATTAAGTCATTTTTAATTGCTTGGGGTGTAGATATTAGAATTCTTGAATTATTAAAGGTATTAATTCTTCTTTCAGGTGATATTTTCCCAGTTAAAAGAGAAATTTCATTTTTATCAATATCTAGAAATATTTCACATGAAGCTTTATGTTGTGCAACTAAGGGTCTAGTTGGTGCTAATACTATTATTTTTGCTTTTCCATTATATTTTTCAAGCGCATTAGCTATTAATAAAATACCAATTATAGTTTTTCCAAGTCCGGTTGGCAAAACTACCAAGCTATTTTTTGCCTTACATTTTTTTACAATATTATCTTGGTAATGTCGGTAATGTATGGTATTTTTTTTTAAAAATTTACCATTAAAATACTGCGGTGTGTTGCTGTGATTCATTTAAATGATACATATAAAATTCAACATTTAAAAGAGATATCTGTGTAGAATTTTTAAAATTTTATCTCATCTATTTAATGTTAAAAGAAAAGCAAAAAGAGATTTTGTGAACATATATGAGACTAATAAATAGCTTTGTCTTAATTCATAATTATTATTTATTTTTCTCTCCGTGTGCTTCCAAAAATTTTAGACGAGCTAATGCATTGTTAGGGTCAATCTGGAGAGCTTTTTCATAACAATTAACTGCCTCATCGTATTGTTTATTATATTCATAAGCATAGCCCATATTAATCCATACATTAATATCATCTGGTTTTGTCTCAAGAACTTTCTTATAACTTTTAATCAGTGGGATATTTTTCCTTATGGCATGATCAGGGGCTAAATTAATTGCTTTTTCGTAATATTCAATGGCACTTTCATAATCTTTCTTAGCAATGTAAAGATTACCAACATTTATCCAGAGGTCAATATCGTATGGAGCTATTTCTGTTGCTTTTTCATAACAAACCAATGCTTTTTCATACTCTTCATTTGCCTCATAAATTATAGCCAATCCTTCCCAGGCTTCTAAATTATATGGATCTAGGGAAAGTATGTTTCTATAATTTTCTATCTTCTTATTATTAACCTCTTCTTTAGTAGTGCCTTCAGTAGAATCAGGTATTAAAGAAATAATTTGTTTATATATATTAATTGCATTTTTATCATCATTTTTTGACTCATATATGCTTGCCAAGGAATTCCAAGCATCAATCAAATTTGGGTTTAATTCAACAGCTTTAGTATAACTTTCAATAGCTTTGCTGATTTTATTTTTTTCATGATAAGTTTTACCCAAACCAAACCATATCTCTGCATTATTCGGATCTAAATCAATCGCTTTGTTATAACATCTAATTGCTTTATCGTACTCCTTTCTTTCTAAATTTAAAATCCCTAAATATTTCATTACTAGTGGAGACTTTTTATTCAAATCCAGAGCTTTTTTTGAAAGTTTCGCAACGTCTTCTGAGGACATCTCTTTAAAATTTAATTGAGAATGAACAAATCCCAACATTATCATAATTTCTGCGTTTTTGGGATCTTTTTCTAAGGATTTTTTTAGAAAGCTCAAGGCCTCCTCGAAATTTTTTTGTTTTATAAATTTCTCAGCAATTTTAGAAATCTCTTGAATTTCCATCGCTATACCTTTACCTCAAAATTGTTTTAAAGTTCGCTATAAAATATAAAGAAACATAGATTAATAAATGTAAATTAAAAAAAAATAAAAGTGCCGTAACTGTGAATTTTTTTTTTTTTAAATAGCAAATTCACGCAGTTATGGCTGTTATATGGGTTTATGATAATGCATCCAATGTGTTAAAAATCCACTAATCATATATTTTTATAGCTTAAAATTCTAAAGTATAATTAGATTTGTAATTATAATTTATTTGTAGGATAAAATTTAATCTTTTTATTTACAATAGCATGTGTTACAAGGTTTTGTTCTTCTAACAATTTTAACGTAAGGCACACCCAACCACGACCAATTCGTTGTATTATTTTAGCTCCTTGAGGATATAGTTCATCAATTAATTCTGTTGGAGTTATACCCTTATCTGGAGAATTATTAACAATCCCAATAACTTGTTTTGTACGTTCTTTTCTATGGTTGATAATTTCTTCAACGCGTCGTAATGGATTTTTTATAGACCTCCCATGAGCGGGTAAAACTAATTTAAAATTAGGGAGATTCTTAATTACGTCAAGAGAATTTAGATAGGATCCAATATCACTCCCCGGAGGCCCAATCCAAGTGGTTAGACTTTTAATAATGTTATCTCCAGATAATAATATCCCTCTATCTTTATTGTAGAGTGAGATATGGTCTTTTGCATGGCCAGGTGAAGGAATAACTGTCCAACTCTCATTATTAATTAAAATTATAGTATTTTCCTCAATAAATTCATCAGGACTATCAAGAAATTTAATACCAAAAGCGAATTTAAAGAAAGTCCAATGAAAATAATCTTTTATTTTAGTTATCACTCGACTCCAAAAATTTTTAATAAGAAATAAATCTTTTAAAAGGTCTGCTTCGCGGGCAGACCTATAAGATTTCTTGTTTTTAATAATCTCAGCCATTTTTTTTGTCAGAATTACTTTAAGTCCTAAATATTTACTTAATTTATATAAACCAGAAATATGATCAGGATGAGTGTGGCTCGGTAAAATACGAGTTAGTTTAAATCCTTTATTTTGAGATTTATAGTAGGCTTTAATCTCTTCGATTTCTTCAATCACAAATTTTATTGTTTTTTTATCTCCGTACCCCGCATCAAAAATTAAACCGTCGTTATTTCCGGCTATTACGTAAATATTTACGGGAGGTTTTCTACGTTTTATGACCCCCTTTTCCTTTATTATAAAAATACCAGGACTTAATTCTTTCATTTTAGCTCATAAGATATGATATTATTTTAATTACTTCCAACTTTCACATTTATGAAAGATGAATCGTCCAACTATATAAGCCAATAATACACCAGTTATCTCATCAATGATATAATGTTGTTTGACAAATAAAGTTGATACTACAACACCAATCGCAATAATAAAAGTGAGTAATGCTATATTTCTTGATTTAGAATCTTTTTTTAATTTATAATACTGATACCACGTAAAAAAACAAATTATAGACATACCAGCATGCATACTTGGGACGCAATTAAAAGAAGTTTCATTTTCAATATAGAAATACATGATATCTGCGAAAATGTTACCTTGGATCTTATTAGCTAATAGCTCTTTCCTCCACCAATAAGTGGAAACTGGAAAAATGATATAAACAATAGTAGCGATGGAATTCATTATCACTATAGACCATCCTAAAGCATATCCTTTTTCTTCCTCAAAAAATGCAAAATATAGCATTGTTAATATGACCATGGGAAAGAAAAGAAAAACATAAAAAATAGCCATTTCAGGGACAAATGGAATATAATTCTCTCCGAGGAAATCTAACCGATAACCAGTACCCTCTTCATGCAGTTGCCCCGTCCAATTATATAAAATAAGCATAATTATGAAAACATATAAAAAGAGCATTAAAAACAAATTCCCTAAAATAAATGTTACTTTTCGACTCCATTTAGTAGATTCCCCCTTGAAAAATATTTTTTCAATAATTTTTTGAAATTTATCGTGAACGCTCATTTAAATCCCTGCGAAAGCAATTTAGAATATATATTTTGGAAATTAAAGAGACAATATTAATTTTCATATTAAAAATATTGCTTAAATAATGTTAGTCTACTAATACCATCTCTGATAGTGAAGAACTTGTTTTTCCTTTTTTAGCATAATTATGAGAAAAGCAAGCATGGTCGAACCTCCAAAAAATATTGAAGGTAAAAGAATTATGAGAATTATAAGAATTGATTGCGATTCACCAATAGCAATTAATATATTAAATAAGATAAATGCACTCATGAAAAGTAAGGCCCCTATCATACCTATAAGATTGTAAACTAAAAATAACCAACCCCATATACTTTTTTTCCCGTTATAATTTTTCTTTAATTTCAAGAGGATCACCGCAGCATAGATAATTACAATTGCACAGATAAATTCATAGATTGATTGCGTAAAAAATAATGCCCACGCAACAGCTCCAGCTAGAAGTAAAATTATGATAAACAAGGCTAAGCTCGATATAATAAACAATATGCCCATGATTATAGAAATTATGAGCAATGCTTTAGTAATGCCCTCATAAAGTTTTATGGGTTTTGGTTTTTTCTGTTTTAATTGATTGAAATTGATACCGCAATTAGTACAAAAATTATACGCGGGGCTAATTGCAATACCACAATTAGGGCAGTAATTGTAGATAACGACGGTTCTCTCTTCTTTAAGGTCCTTTTCCCCTTTTATCATGATATCACTCCAAGCTGTGCATATAATGCCTTGTCGGGCTGTTATTATTCCCGTTTCGGGGCACCGATGTGTTTCTTCTGCAGTTTTTTGCGCACGTTTAAAAAAAATAAATAAAAATATATAGGAAATCACAGCTAATCCTAATTGAGTGATAATTATTGTTAAAAGAAAGATTCCCTCATCTTGAATATTAATTGCTATAAAAATAAGATAAATCCACACACCCGAACTGTTCCATAAAAAATGTAGACTAACAGGTATAAGCCATATCGGTATAAATCTTTTTATAAATTTTTTTATCTGTAGCTTCGTTGGTAAATTTTCTTCTCCAAGCTCAAATCGTAATCGTTCAGCTTTTCCTGCTGCATAACCTCCTAAAGCCCCTCCTAAGATATGTATCGGGCCCCAATTTCTTAGAGTAACTTGAAGATACACGTCCAATGCAGTACCACCTGATATAACTGTAAATACTATATAACTTGCTGTTTCTATAGCTTCAAACATCAATCCAATCAAAATACCAATCAAAAATCCATTCAGTTCATTTCCTAACATACCTTTTCTTTTTTTCTCAGAATCTCCATCCCTTTGCAGTACTACAAAAAACGCCAAAATTGAAGGAAGGGATTTATTGAATTCTTCCACCAATGCAGGTGTGATCGCATAAGCACCTACTGTATAAATAATTGCCGCTCCTAATTCATTCCTAGTAAAAAGAAAAAAAATTATAGCGATTGCCATCCAAATGGAAAAAATTCCAGTATTCCAATATGCAGCCCAAGTGATAACACAAATACCCATTAGCACAAATAAAAGGAAATATTGACGCTTTTTAGCAAACATTTCTTCATTTTGAGGCCATTTTTTTGCATTCCAGTGATAAAAAAGAAACCATATCGTATAAGTAAAGAGTGGTGCTATAATTGCATAGCTATAAATCGTATAAATCAATACTGAATTTGGTATATCCTTAGAAGTTATTATTAATAATACAATAATCGCGTAAATTGCAGAAACAATAAAGAAAAATATCCAGATTCTTACCTTAGAAGATTCAAGTCTAAGGCTTTCAGATTTATAGGGATTATTTGAAAGCATTTTTATTCTGGTAACTTAACTATATTTTATTTAAATTAAAAATATTAGGGGGATATATTAAGATTATTCTTAAAAGATCTCGATATTGCTAGAAAAGAACTTTTTAATGCATTTTAATTGAAAAATATAAAAACTCTATTCCAATAATTAAAAAAAAAAGGAATTAATTAAAATTTATACTTCATCATTATGGTCTATTTGAAGTATTTAATTGCCAAAAGAATGTCGTCTCGAGTGACCTTCTTTCTTTTTGCATGCTTGGTCAAGGAGAGAGCAGTTTTGGTAATCTTTTCTGCGGAAGATCCCATCCACTCTACTAACTCATCTACAGCATCACGAGCAACGATAATTGCACCGTTGTGCTTCATTAATCTGCGGATTGGGCTCCAGCTGATGTATTCACTCATGGGTTTTTTCATTCCTCCACTTTATAGTTTTTGATAATTTTTTAAGTTTTTAAAGAGTTTATTATATATAATCTGGTCGTTTACATATTTAAAGATTTTGGTATCTGCATTAATTTATGAAGAGAAAAAATGAAAAAAATTTATCGACAAAATTCTAATCTAGTAACTGATCAATCTGGTGCAAGTTTAGGATTTTTTATAGAAAACTTAATTTCGTCAAAGTTTAACGATTTAATCTATTTTATCTTACACAATACTTGCCCATTAGGCTTTTAAGACGATAATTAAATATTAAAAAGAAATTTTATCAAATTCTGAAAAGATGAATAAGGCAAATTTGTGTGTATTATGATTTAATAATTTTTACTTTTTTAAAGGTGATCAGCATCATTTCGTGTAAAATTATAAAGATGAGGGGTAATACAGGAAATTTATCTGTAATTTATAATTATTAAAGAAAAATTAAAATTTAAATTGAAAAAATGAGAGACTATAATTCGATAATGATAAATTTATGTAAATTAATAATCTAATTACCAAATAGTTTGTGCTCGATTGCAATTCTTACATTCTATTGATTCTCCTTTGGCTGGAAATCGATCAAGTACACCCCCACAGTATTTACACTCTAATTCGTATATATTCTCAATTGATTTAATTTTAGTTATGCTTAAAATACGTTTCTTAAATTCATTAGTAAGCATTGTTAAAAGGGATATTAATCCAGGATGATCTTGGGAGGCAGCTAAAAATTCAATTTTATTAGACACTATTTGACCAATCACTAAAACATCTTCTTTAGTGTTTAGATCTATACCAAAAAACCATGCTATTTTTTTATTTTCATCTTTAGTAATTAATTGAAATTTATGTAAACCCATAAGTTGTTCAATATGATTAAAATATAAGGTCATATCTTCTTTATCTTTTGTTGCTATTCCAAGACTCTTTATAGCTTTTTTAATACCTTTAATATTTAGGAATCCTACTATTTTTGAACTTGGGATAATTTTTCCTTCAATCTTAGGCTCAGTTATATTAATTTCTGCGGGTTCAGAGTCAAGTACTCTAATGAAATCTTTATTATTTACAAAAGAAACATTTGTACTTATTTTTCCTTTCTTATTTAGTAAAAGGGGTTTGAAGTAGAGATTAATCTGGCTTTTACTCGTTTCACTTAATTCATCAATTTCGAAGTTAATTTGTTTAGCACCAGATTCACTTGTTGGGGGGGATATTGAAATTGTAGCGGGATAAATTCTTGACAATGTTAAGAATTCAGGAAACTTAATTCTTGCTTTAACTTCTGTGATTGGAGCCAAACTTTCATTAACAAGCAAGATTCCATATCTATAAGATGCTCCGAATGGTACCAAATCATGAGATAATTTAATTTTATTCTCTTGATCAACCCTTTCGAAAGAATAGGTGCTTTCATCTGACCTTTCTTTATCTGGAGGGCCCTTAAGTAGTACTAATCCGTGTATTTTGTTTTCTTTCTTAGCCATATTAATTTACGCCTTGAATATAGTGTAGATTCAAAAAATTTTAGTACTTTTATTGTAATTATAAAAATTATTTTGTTTTATATATTTTTTTTACCCTAAGAATTTTTTACATATAAGGTATTAAATAATAATTGTAAGTATGTTAGATGAATTAAATGACCTATTAGACAGTGCTACTATCAAACCGACATTTGATTATGTCCATATTATTCTAGCGATTTTAATATTTAACAATAATCCCGATGGATTGGGAAGATATCGATTAGAAAAAGAGTTAGCAATTGGCTCTGGGACTGCAAAATCTTTAATTAACAAATTAAAAAAGAAAATAAATTTTATATCAGTATTTGAAGATAATATTAGAAAGGGACATGTATTAACAAATAATGGTAAAGAGTTTTTAGGTAGATTTAAAAAAAAGATACCCGTTCTCATTAAAGGCGAAACTTCTATTTTAAAGGATATAATTATTGAGTCTGAAAATTCAAGTGTGTATATTTGCCAAGTAAAAAATAGTGCCACCAAAATAACGAATGGAATCGTCCAGAGAGATGCAGCAATAAAGGTTAATGGTAAAGGAGCAAGTTGTATTGTTTATAACGGAACAGATTTTGTGTTCGAACTAAGTCCTACATCAGAAGAAGATAAGGAGCATATGAGAGTTAATGAGGAGGTGCAGAATTATTTTAAGAAAGTTATCATAGAAGCAAACTCAAATTTAGAGAAAAGTGATGTTATTATCTTAGGATTAGGAGAAAATTCTGAAATAGCAAGACTTGCGGCTTTAAATGCTGCTTTAACATTAATTTAATAATATAGGTTGCAAAGAAAATGAAATTTGAAAAAGATATAGTAATAAATATAAAGCAAAAAATAATTGACAGCCTCAAAACATGTGTAATTAATGCACGTCCTAATGAAGCTTGCGGATTAATTTTTGGAGATATAAAAGAAATCCAAGTTAGTGAGGGATTTCAATATCATTATATAGCACAAAAATTTGAATGTTTTGAATCAGACAGAAAATCTCCTGTTTCATTTCTAATAGAAAATATTGAAAAACTAAATCAAGTATGGCAAAATGCATCTCAGAAGTTTAATTTGCGTTTGATTAGTATTTTTCATTCTCATCCAGCAGGTTCTTCTCCAAGTGGAGTAGACCATTATAATATGGAATTTTTAGATAATTGTGGTAACAAAGCTTTTAAAAATCAGATCTGGACGATAATGGATGCTCAAAACTTCAATTTAAATGCTTTTATTTATTATCAAGAAGAAATTATGAAAATAGCTGTAGAAGTTAATAAATGAAATTGTTACTAAAATAGATTTATTAGAAAGTTTTTAATAAGATGGTCAAATAAAAAATATTTTATTGAATTTGCTTAAAACCATCTTTATCAATCGTACAAATCTGAATATTGAATCCCGATGCCGCATCACGCTCTCGCGAACTAGTGATAGCTGTTTTTATTAGTTCAATACCCTCTTTTATAGACATATTTGGTTTCCAATCGGCTTCTAAAACACCTAAGGAGAAAGGAGAACCAGATCCAAATGATATAAAGCTATCCTCTTCGTAAAGGGTTCCTAATAAATCAATACCATATAGTTTCCCTTTCTTCTCATTTTCAGAATAGCCTCCAATAATCATCAATGACAGGAAGAATGAGCGTCCAGAAAATAATATATTCCTCGTTATATTTGCGATATATTTAGGCTCAGGGATCTCACCTTCTTCTACTTCTTTAAGCCGTGATAATGCACTAATCTGATTTACAACATACTGACAATCTGCAACGCCACCGCTAATAGTTGCAGCTACATATTTGTTAACTTTAAATAATTTTTGAGCTTGTTTAGTTGCTACTGTATATCCTGCTGTAGCTTGAGATTCCGTGCCTATAACTACCCCTCCATTCACAATAATGCCTACGGTAGTTGTACCTGATTGAATTGCTTTTAAATAATCTTTTTCATTAGTTTGAGGATTTATGTTATTTCCCATCATTCGACTTAACACTTCACTCTGATTTAATTTATAGCTTTTTAATATTATATTATATTTAAAAAAAGTATTGAAGTAAATATATTTTACTTCTATAAAAAATTATAAATGCCTTAAATTCACAAAATTTTAAAGAAATCAGATATTAATAAATATATCATATTTGAATTGAATTGAACAACAATGGCAAGAAGTCAGGCGAGAAGTAAAAGGAAATACACTGGTAAAAAATATAAATACTTTCGAAAAAAGAGAAAGTGTGAGCTTGAAAGACCTCCTATCAATACTCAAATTGGCTCAGATAAGATTAAAGTTCAACGAGTAATGGGAGGGAATGTAAAAGTCAAACTATTTTCTACAAATTATGTGAATTTAACCGATCCGAACACTAATAAGACTAAAAAAATTAAAATTATGAGATTTGAA
>SMTZ1_10001838_pt1 | contig 21391 bp, 14 predicted proteins | sample DeeMarSWOR136_30_FD_25667 | JGI IMG/M metagenome (IMG submission 25667) | reverse complement strand
TGAACGGTTACGACGAGATATGGGAGTAAGCGCCCAACAAAGCCTGGGAGAAGATTTCACTGTATCAAACATGTCAAGAAATACAGAGAGCCTTTACGAAGAATTGATCAGCGCAAGCCAAAGAAAGGAGCGGGAGGATGTCTAGTGAGGACATTAAGATTTTAATAGGGAATATCGAAAAAGTCATTGTTGGTAAAACCGAAACCATAAAGCTTTTGCTTGTGGGCCTTTTGACCAACGGGCATATTCTGATTGAAGACGTTCCGGGCCTGGGAAAAACCATGTTGACGTTAGCTTTGGCAAAATCCATCAGCGGGGATTTTAAAAGAATCCAGTTCACTCCCGACTTACTTCCGTCGGATGTTACAGGAGGATTTGTCTACAGTGCCAAGACAGGGGAGTTTGACTTCAGAAGAGGGCCGGTGTTTACAAACCTGCTTTTAGCGGATGAGATCAACAGGACAACCCCCCGCACCCAATCCGCACTTTTAGAGTGCATGCAGGAATACAAGGTTACCGTAGAGGGAAAGAACTTTTCTTTGGGCCGCCCCTTCCTGGTGGTCGCCACGCAAAACCCTATAGAGTATCAAGGGACCTATCCTTTACCTGAAGCTCAGATCGATCGCTTTCTCATGAAGATTGAGGTGGGATATTTAACTGTGCAGGACGAGATCAGGGTTATCAAGGAGCAAAAAGTCAAGCACCCCATTGAGGATCTCGGGCCTGTCATGGATTTAGAAAGAGTTTTGGCATTACAGGAAGAGGTAAAGAAAATCGATGTTTCGCCCAATGTCCTGGAGTACATTGCCCAACTGGTAAGCGCGACCCGCGAAAAAAAAGAGGATATCCGATTAGGAGCGAGCCCCCGCGCCTCCATTTCACTCATGAAAGCCAGTTGTGCCTGGGCATTTCTTGAGGGCAGAGATTTTGTCATACCCGAAGATGTGGTTAAGCTTGCCATTTGGGTATTGAAGCACAGGTTGATATTGCAGCCACGACTTGCTATCACCGGCAAAACCCCCGAGAATGTCGTGGCAGAATTAATCAAGACAACACCTATCCCTTAAGAGCCATGCTTAAATTATATTGGAAGAGGTGGGTTGTACTTTTTATTACACTGGTATCTAGTTTCATTATCGGCATCAGGACCTCCACGGGTTTTTTCCATCTTTTGTTCTGGTTTCTTTCAGCGCTCATCACAATAAGTTGGGCATGGATCCTTATAGAATATTTTAGCGTTCGATTGCATGTTAAGCGCAAGACATTAAAACAGGTCACCGAGGATGACGAATTGGAGGTCGAAGCCTTTATCCGCAATAGCAGCTTCCTGCCCATTTTAAGCCTCGCTTTAGAAGATTATCTTCCTTGCGCAGCTGAAGAAGAAAGAAAGAAAATGCTTTTTATAGACCATTTGGGAGGGGGTTTTTCCAAAAATTTAGAATATCGATGCCTTTGTCCCCTAAGAGGAAAATACAGGCTCGGCCCCTTTAAAGTTTATTACTTCGACCCCCTAGGCCTTTTTTTCTTAAAAAGGGTTTTTAAAGAATATAGTGAACTTTACGTTTATCCTGCAACTTTTCCCATCCGGAAACTTCCCGAGATGGTCAAAGGGGTCCTGCCCTGGTTTGGAATCCAGACAAGCCGCTTCAGCGGGGATGAGGATGAATTTTTCGGCGTCAGAGAATATAGACAGGGAGACCCTATCAAGAAAATCCACTGGATGACGACGGCCAGAAAAATGATGCTTATCGTCAAACAGTTCCAGCGACAGAGTTATTATCGGGTCACCCTCCTGTTTAATCTGGAGAAAAATAAAAATTTTGGCACAGGCAAGCATAAGGTGGCAGAGTATATGATTAAGATCGCAGCCTCCTTGGCTAAATATCTTTTGCAGCAAAATATCTCTTTCGAAGTGGTTGCAAGCTCCGGGGAGATGGTTTATTTTCCATTTAACAAGGGCCCAGAGCACTATGACAGTTTCATGAAGTTCCTTGCCATGGTCAAGGCTGAGAGTACGATAACCCTGGCGGATATATTTGAGGAGCGCAGCCGTTATATCCCCAACAATTCTAATTTGATCCTTATCATGCTGGATAAAGACTGGGGGTATATGACCCGCATCCTGGAGTTGATGGAAAGGGATATCGATATCATCCCCGTGCTTCTTATTTCCTCCACCTTCTTGCAATCTTTTGATCACCAAGAAGTCAGCACGGATATAAACATAAAACTGTCTCAAAACTGGGCATTAAAACCTATACTTATTACCTGCAGGGCCTCTTTAGAGGACGCCTTTAGTCTACAAATCAAATGACAGATCTAGACCAGAATAGGCTTATAGAGATGGTTTTGACCTTTGTGCTAATGTTCCTGGCGACAGCCTTGTTTGGGGAGGCATCCCTCGACCCCTATCGCCTCCTGCTGATTGCAGGCCTTATTGGCGGATTTTCTTTTGCTTGGTTCATGCGAGAAAAAGAACAGCCAGCAACCAAATATTTTTTGACAATAGGTGCGTTCTCGGTTTTAGTATGGTTTATAGTTTCAGTAGCCAATTCAACTTTTCTCTACAGAGATGTCATCCTCATCTGTATCAAAGGCCTCATTTTCGTTGAAGTGATCCTCAGTTTTGATATTCATTTACTGCCCTATATGCAGCTATTGTGTATTCCGCTGTACATGTGTTTTCCTTTCTTTTTCCGGGGCCAAATGGAATCTTTGCTTATACTGATAGTGTTCTTTAGTATCCTGGACTGGTTTATTCTGTTAAAAATGCAACTTTATAATTTCCTGAAAGTCCCCTTGAAAAGGGTATGGTCGAGGCGCTATATTTCCATTCTATCCTTAGCTGCTCTTTTGTTATTAAGTTTATCGTTGGGGTGGATTTTGTACTATGGCCTTCGGCTGGATTCGATGAAAAAAGGAGGACTTTTCCTCGTCGAAGAAATAGATTTAAAAGGGACCAGCAGCCAGACAGAGCAGACGCTTTTCGATTTACAAGACAAGTTGATAAAAGAGATGAGCGAGGAGATTGCCGAGAAGCCTGCCTTACAGGACAAATACTCAATGATGAATCTTCTCGACGTGATAGTAAAAAAGACAGAGGATGCTAAGCAGGTAAAAAAGGCTGCCACTGGTCTTGTCTCGCACCTTAAGATGGAAGGCCCGGGGATAAAGCTGAAGGCTGAGAGACCGACCTTGGCTACTCTGAAAGAGTATGTGAATTCTGTCATCAGACACCAGCTCAATAAAACCGAACAGGAGATGCGGCAGAACCTTCAGAAAACACCATTGGATATAAAAAGAAGCATGGCAACCTCTGCTTTAGTCAGAAAGATGAATAAAAGCTCTACTACTGAGCAGGTCGCAAAGTACGAAAAAGAGTTGCAAAAAACCATTCAGAATGCCCGCGCCAACACTAAGTTGAAAGAAGAGAGGATGAAGCTGGTAAGGAAGATGCGGGAATGGAAATCATTTGAACTGTCTAAATGGGATCAGGTTGCTGTTCCTCTCCAGAAAGTGCCACCCCCTCCAGAGCCATTGACCCCCGAACAAAAAGAATTAATCGCTAAGGCTGAGGCCTTAAAAACCACTCCGCCTCCACAACCCTTGACCCCCGAACAAAAAGAATTAATCGCACAGGCTGAGGCCTTAAAAACCACTCCGCCTCCACAACCCTTGACCCCCGAACAACAAGAATTAACCGCACAGGCTGAGGCCTTAAAAGAAATGGTCACCCCAGAGCCTTTGACCCCTGAACAACAGCTGGCCATGCAAAAGGAGCTAGAAGAGAAGCTAGAGTTGCAGCCAAAGAATCTTGAGGAAGAGTTTAGAAGATCGAGAAGAGTGCTTGGTATTAAAGTGAAAGAGCAAAGGTTAATTTTAATATTACGCCTCATTTGGAAATTATATATATTGCTTCTTTTGTTATTGTTGATATTGATAGTGCTCTTTATTTGGTTTCTCGTGCTTTATTTTCGTACGCAGAAGCGCAAGAGGGAAATCATGGCCCTTTATTACAGTCGCCCAAATGAATTTATCATCCATTTAGATGAAAATATAAAGGGGGTCTTGGCCATTTTTGGTTTGCCTTACAAGAAGAACACGCCTCCTTTGCATTATGCTGATTTTGTCGAAGAAAAGTGTTTGATAGAAAACAAAATATTTAAAAGATTCGCCATTAAGTTCGAGGAAGCCAAATACAGCAGGCATATGTTAAAGTCAGAGGACGCCCTTACGGCCTTATATGGTTACAACGGATTGTTAAAAACATTATTTAGCGGTTGCAGTAAATCTGTTCTGGCTGTAAGATACATTTTGGGCCTGATGCAAGTAAGGCCTTTTCTTATGCCTGATAGACCAGAAGCAATCTGATAAAAATAGCGGTTATGTTGGTTAAATACCTTTTAATATTTTTTTGCGCATTTCTACTAAGCCTCATTTTTATAAACGCTTTCAAAAAGCTTAGTATCCGCCATCAATTATTTTTTTCCAAAGGCATTTCTCTTGTGGGGGGGATGGGCATGGGCCTGTCTTTTACGCTTGTTGCCTTGGCCGGCCTAATGCTTAGTCGTAGTTTATCCAGAGAGACAGCAGGGATCATCGCCTGTTCACTCTTGATGCTTGTCTTTGGTATCATTGATGACAGGCGTGAATTATCCATACGCGCCAAATTTTTGCTACAACTTATTGCAACGGGTTTATTGATTTTATTGGGAGTAAGAACGAGGATTGTCTATATTGGACTCCTGTTGAATATCCTTATCACTTTAATCTGGGTTATTGGTATCACCAATGCCTTTAATCACTTAGATGTTATGGACGGTGCGGCCGGTGGTTGCGCTTTCCTGATAAGCGGCACATTTTTTATTATTTGTCTCCTTGGGCAGGATATAGGGAGCGCCGTTTTATCTTTGTCTTTAGCAGGCGTAGTTTCCATTTTCTTGCTTTGCAATTTTCCTCCTGCAAAGGTCTACATGGGTAATTCCGGGAGTCATTTCTTAGGATTTGTACTGGCTTCTATTGCCCTTATCATCAGTTATGCACCCATGGAGAGAAAAATGGCACTCTTAAGTCCCCTCTTTATTTTGGGATTGCCCATCTTTGATACCACCTTCCTGATTCTAGCCCGTAGCATTAAAAAAAGTTTGCCCTTTAAGAAAAGTAACGATCATCTGGTCTTAAGATTTTTATCTTTGGTTGGGTCCAAGAGAAAGGCCTTAGGATATCTACTCGTTTTATGTCTATACTTTTGTTTGTGCGGTCTGCTGGTGAGTCAGGTTTCCAATCTTTTTGGGGGGCTTGTGGTTGTCTGTACTGTTTTGATCAGCCTGAAGATCGCCTTGAAGATGCTTAAGGTTCCGACGGATGCTTAAGAAAAAAATAGTCATTTTAGGAGGAGGATTAGCAGGCCTGAGCGCAGCCTGGCATTTACAGAACAAGGGTAGAAACTGCCTCGTCTTTGAAAAAGAACCAGAGGTGGGCGGGCTATGTCGCTCGAAGCAGATAAAAGGCTTCATCTTTGATTATGACGGCCACCTCCTTCATTTTAGGCACAAATATACTTTTGAATTTGTTCGTCAACTGCTGGGAAGAAATTTGGTCAAGCATGACAGAAATGCTTCCGTTTATACGTATTCAAAGTATCTGCGTTTTCCTTTTCAGGCCAATCTTTATGGCCTGCCTACACGGGTGGTCAAAGAGTGTCTTTTCGATTTTATACAAGCGAACCAGAACCTTTACCACGCAGAGAAGGAGCATCTAAATTTTTCTAGCTGGATCCATAAGACTTTTGGAAGAGGGATCGCCAGGCACTTCATGGTCCCTTATAACAGAAAATTCTGGACCATTGAGCCAAGACACCTGACCTGCGAGTGGCTTGATGGTTTTATCCCTCTGCCTTCTCTGGCTGAGGTGATTGAAGGCACCATCGAGGAGAGCAAAAGACAGTTTGGTTATAACGCACAATTCTGGTATCCGAAAAAAGGAGGCATCCAAGAATTGGCCAAGGCTTTTGCATCTGACCTGAAATGTATTTATACGTTCCATCGGGTCGTCAAGATTGATATCGAGAGCCAACAAGTGTATTTCAGTCACAAATTGAAGCAGAAATACGATATTTTGATTTTTAGCCTTCCCTTGCCAGAGCTCTTGCATTTGGCTCAAAGGCTGCCATCTTCTGTGGTTGAAGCTCTTAAAAGATTGAAATGCACTTCTATTTTTAATCTAAATTTGGGGATAGGCAGATCACATCTATCTGACAAGCACTGGGTTTATTTTCCGGATGAAAGGTTCGTTTTCTTCCGCGTAGGATTCCCTGTCAATTTTGCGCCACACGCCGCACCCAAAGGAACCAGCTCCCTGTATGTCGAAGTCGCTCACTCTCAAAAAAAGCCTATAAACAAGAATACCATCTGTCACGATATCATAAGAGACCTTATCCGTGCAGGCATCCTGGATGCCTCTGATAAAATCTTAACCAAAGATGCCAATGATATTCCATACGGTTATATTATCTATGATCAAAAAAGAAGCAAGGCCTTGGTTCGCATTAGAGATTTCTTAGTAAAGAATAATATTTATGGCCTGGGCCGTTACGGGACATGGAGCTACTTGTCCATGGAAGACTGCCTGCTGGATGGAAAAAGAGTAGCAGAGTATTTATAGAGCGAAGCGTCAGGTATGATAAAAGAAATATTTTTAAAGCGCGATCTCATCCGAGAGCTCGTTATGAAAGAGCTGAGGGTGCGTTATTCTAGGCCGGTCCTCGGATTTGCTTGGGCTTTTTTGTCTCCCCTTTTCCTGGTAGGTATTTTTTATGTGGTATTTTCCCTGATCTTACAGGTTAGGACTAAAGAGTGCCCTTTTATTCTCTATCTGATGAGTGGCGTGTTCACCTGGAGGTTCTTTCAAGACGGCCTGATGGGTTCTGTGACAAGTCTGCTCGATAATAAGAATCTGATAAGAGAATCGAATTTTACGCATTATCTCTTGCCCCTTTCTATTGTTTTAGCCAACGGGATTAATTTCTTGCCATCTTTAATCCTATTGATTATCAGCGCTTCTTTAATCCTCAAAGGGCTACCTCTTTTTATATTATGGCTGCCTCTTGTCTTGACCGTTCATCTGATGGTGACGATAGGGCTGTCGATTTTCTTTTCCCTACTTTATGTCAGATGGCGCGACATCAAATACGTGCTTGAGGTTTTTTTAAGCATACTATTTTACCTAACGCCTGTTTTTTACTCGATTTATTTAGTTAAAGATGTATTCTCGGGTTTCCTTTTTTCCGTCTATGTTGCCAACCCACTTGTTGGCATCTTGAATCTATACAGGGTCTCGATTTTAAAGGGTTTTTATCCAGCGATTCAGGGGGATGTTCCTGTCGCTATCTTGGTTGGTATCCCGGCGGCCTTTGCACTTATTGTTTTATCATCGGCCCTCTGGGTGTATAAAAAATTTAAAAACCATATTAATGACTATCTCTCCTATTAGAACCTGCGCTGACCAAAAGCAGGTCGTCAGGGTCATGCAGCTATGCTCCGTAGGTAAGAAGTACCCTTTTACGAAACAGCAATTTTCGGTGCTAAAAGACTTCTGGGCCTTAAAAGATGTTTCGCTGGATGTTTATCAGGGAGAAATCGTGGGAATCATAGGCAGGAATGGGGCTGGCAAGACCACCCTTTTAAACATCATGGCCAAGGTCTTATTCCCGACAGAGGGGGAGGTTTTTTCGAATGGCAGGGTGTTGGGATTATTCAATCTTGGCGTGGGTTTTCAGGATGAGTTGACAGGAAGGGGAAATATTTTTCTTAACGGCTCTCTGCTTGGCGCTACAAAAAAAGAGATAGAGGACAAGTTGAATTCTATAGTAGAGTTTTCTGAGTTGGGTGATTTTATCAATATGCCCCTGGGGACCTATTCTCAGGGAATGCGCCTTCGCTTAGGATTCAGCATTGTCGTTAACCTGAAATTTGATATTCTAGTTATAGATGAGGTTCTAGCCGTAGGGGATGTGCTTTTTCAGAACAAGTGTTTTGAACGCCTTATGGATTTTAAGCGCGAAGGTAAAACCCTGGTTATAACCAACCAAAGCCTGGATCTTATGGAGAGGCTCTGCGATAGGGTGATCCTGCTTGACCATGGCAAGACTTTATTTCAGGGAAATGTCGTGGAAGCCATCAATAGATACCGACTTTTATTAAATACAGAGAAGTTTTTTGTGGGAAGGGCGCCTTCTTAAATGGATTTGGTAAAGGATACGAAGAAGTGGGCGGAGGATATCTCTTGCTGGGGAAGGCAGTTAGGGACCAAAGAAGTAGTCATCAAAAAAATAGAGTTCCTCAATGGGTTGGGAGCCAGCTGTTCTCATATCAAAAGCGGCGAACGTCTGACAATAAAGGTGTATTTTACGGCAAGAAATAGAGTCAAAGATGTGCATTTCGGCATTGCTATATTTAGAGAGGATGGCGTATATTGTTATGGACCTAACACTGCTTTCGAAGGATACGAGATACCCGAACTAAAAAATGGAGACGGGTATTTTTTGCTGGATTGCCATAAGTTGTGGCTGGCGCCTGGAGTATACCGCATCTCTGTAGCCATTTGGGACAAACGCGAAATCCTGGCCTTTCATTACCACGAAGGCTACTACAAATTTGCTGTCATAGGAGATACGCCTACAACCGGAGAGCTTTTGAGCATACCCGTAGAAGGCGGATCAGGAAACGGCATCAGTCCCCAAATAAAAAAAGAATGTTTCGAACAGGCAAGTGCGACCGAGGACCAGCAGGACATAAGAACAGAAATAGGAGACATAAATAAACCTTCCATAGAACTGCTGAATAGTTCCAAAGACAAAAAGGATGTTTTCATGACAGGAGAACCTGTCGTATGTTTTATAAATTTTATCCCTCCCCTTAAAGACCCCAGGGATCTGTTATTATGGCTGGGTATTTATCGGGAGGATGGCATTTATTGCCAGGGGATTATGCACGCGTTGAATAAAGGGACGCGCTGTGAAATAATGTTTCCAGAGTTACTCTTGCTGCCGGGTGGCTACAGGATGGCTCTGGGTATTTGGGACAGCCAAGCCAGGAAATTTCTCATGCTTTATCATGCGGCCCGCTCATTCCGGATGGTTTCGTCATATCAGGATCACGGGACAATTTATTTGAAACACTCATGGGATTGGAGGTTACCCTAACCAATGAACAAAGCATACCCTTTTGTCAGTATCGTTACAGTCAATTATAACGGAAAACACCTGCTAAAAAACTGCTTCGATTCGCTGTTGGGACTAGATTACCCCAAAGACCGGCTAGAGATTTTTATGGTTGATAATGTCTCCCGCGACGGCTCCGTGGATTTTGTAAAAAAACAATATTCCCAGGTTAATGTCTTAAAGAATAATATCAATAACTATTGTAAAGCGAACAATCTAGGTATCGTCAACTCCAAAGGCGAATACGTAGCTTTTCTGAACAACGATACGAAAGTCGATCAAGGCTGGTTGTTGGAGCTGATCAAAGTCATAAACAGCAATCAAAAAGTGGGAGCCGTCGGCAGTAAGATCCTTTATATGGATGGCAAGATCCAGAGCGCCGGACACATCGAATATCCTAATTATAATTGGGCCGACAGGGGCCGTCTGGAGAAAGATAGGCATCAGTACGATAAAATTGAAGAAGTCAGCAGCATATCTAACTGCTCGGCCTTATATCGCAGAAAGGCCATAGCTCAAGCTGGGACATTTGATGAAGACTTTAATATGTACATGGAAGATGTGGATATGGGTTTTCGGCTGAGGCATCAGGGCTGGAAGATTTTATTTGTTCCCAAAAGTATTATTTATCATGCATTGCATGGTACCAAGCAAAAGAATGAAGAAAAAGAGTATTTTATTACAAGGAACAGGCTGTTGTTTATTGTCAAGCATTACCCTGAGAAATTAGCGCAAAGTATCTCTGGTTTTGGGGAGGTCGCGCAGTTCTCCCATGCTGACTTCCATAAGATCCTCACCTCAATCTACAATAAATTGTTTGTGCTTCATGGCGCTCATGAAGCAAAAAAAATAATGTCAGATCTTCAGAAAAGCATCGAGATGCTGGATGGGTATCGCCAGCATTCTTTTAGAATAGAAGTGGATAGAAAGACCTGGGTTTTGCGAAAAGAGCTGATGACCAAAGACAAGCAGATTGCCTCCTTGCAGGATCAGTTAGGTTCCAAAGACACCCAGTTGCAAGCCCAAACTGCAGAAGATAAGGTTAAAAATGAGCGAATCAAGACCAATCAAGAGACTGTTATATCTCTGGAAGAAAACCTTTGCACCAAGGATGAACAGATTGCTTTCCTGCAGGAGCAGATAAACTCCAAGGATGCCCGCATCCAGGCCCTGGAGACAGAAACCAGTGACAAGGAAGATCAGCTCAAGGCCAAACAGGAGGCCATTGCCTCTCTGCAAAAAGCCCTCACGGCCAAAGACGAACAGTTCCCTTCTTTGCAGGAGAGCGTCCGCTCTCGAGATGAACAGATTGCCGCTCTCCAAGGAGATCTTCGCAGCAAAGATGAACAGATTGCCGCTCTGCATGCGCAGATTAACTCGAGAGACGCCCAATTGCAGACTCAGGAGACAGAGGCCAGCGCCAAGGACGACCAACTCAAGGTTCTTCAGGAAGCCATTACTTCCTTGCAGGAAAATCTTCACGCCAGGGGTGAGAAATTCGCCTCTCTGCAAGAGAACGTCCGCAACCGGGCTGAACAGATCTCCTCCCTGCAGGAGCAGATAAACTCCAAGGATGCCCGCATCCAGGCCATGGAGACAGAGGCCAGCGTCAAGGAAGACCAACTCAAGGCTGATCAGGAAGCCATTGCCTCTTTGCAGAAGGCCCTCCTTTCCAAGGATGAACAGGTCGCCTCTCTGCAGGAGCAGATAAACACCAAGGATGCAAACATCCAGGCCATGGAGACAGAGGCCAGCGTCAAGGACGACCAACTCAAGGCTAAGCAAGAGGCTGCTGATTCCCTACAGGGGATCATAAATACCCGTGATGAACAGATCGCCTCTCTGCAAGGAGATCTTCATACCCGTGATGAACAGGTCGCCTCTCTGCAGGAGCAGATAAACACCAAGGATGCAAACATCCAGGCCCTAGAGACAGAGGCCAGCGCCAAGGACGACCAACTCAAGGCTAAGCAAGAGGCTGCTGATTCCCTACAGGGGATCATAAATACCCGTGATGAACAGATCGTCTCTCTGCAGGAGCAGATAAACACCAAGGATGCAAACATCCAGGCCCTGGAGACAGAGGCCAGCGCCAAGGACGACCAACTCAAGGCTAAGCAAGAGGCTGCTGATTCCCAACAGGGGATCATAAATACCCGTGATGAACAGGTCGCCTCTCTGCAGGAGCAGATAAACTTCAAGGATGCAAACATCCAGGCCCTAGAGACAGAGGCCAGCGCCAAAGAGAATCAACTCCAGGCCAGCCAAGATGCCATTGCCTCTCTGGAAGAGAACGTCCGCAACCGGGCTGAACAGATCGCCTCTCTACAAGAGCAGATAAGCGCCAAAGACACCCAACTACAGGCTTACACGGCAGAAGTTAAGGCGAGGGCTGAACAGGTCGCCTCTCTGCAGGAGCAGATAGACTCCAAGGATATCCAACTGCAGGCTCAAGCCGCAGAAGTTAAGACCAAGGAAGACCAGCTCAGGGCAGGACAAGAAGCAACTGTTTTATTGCAAGCAAGCATTCGCTTAAAGGAAGAACAGATTACCGTTCTTGAAAAGCTGGTTCAAGAGAAAGACACCCAACTGCAGGCCCAAACCATAGAAGTTAAAATTCAAGATAAGCAGCTCCAGGACAAGCAAGATGCTATTGCCTCTCTGCAGAAAGCCCTCATGGCCAAAGACGGACAGATCCTTTCCTTGCAAGAGCAGATAAGCGCCAAAGACACCCAACTGCAGGCCCAAACCATAGAAGTTAAAATTCAAGATAAGCAGCTCCAGGACAAGCAAGAGGCTATTGCCTCTCTGCAGAAAGCCCTCATGGCCAAAGAAGAATCTATCCTTTCCCTACAGGAGAACGTCCGCAACCGGGCTGAACAGATCGCCTCTCTGCAGGAGAAGATAAGTTCCAAGGATATCCAGCTTCGGGCCCAGGCTGCCGAAGTTAAGATTCAAGAAGACCAACTCAAGAATAGACAAGAGGCTATTGCCTCTCTGCAGAAAGCCCTCATGGCCAAAGACGAACAGCTTCCCTCCTTGCAAGAGCAGTTAAACTTCAAAGAGTTCCAACTGCAGGCTCAAGCCGCAGAAGTTAAGGCCAAGGAAGACCAGCTTAGGGCCAGCCAAGAAACCATTGCCTCCCTGCAAGAGCACATAACCACCAAGGATGCCCGCATCCAGGCCATGGAGACAGAGGTCAACTCCAAAGAAGACCAGATCCAGTCTAAACAAAAGACCGTTGATTTCCTGCAGGGGCTCATAAACACCAGAGATGAACACATCGCCTCTCTTGAAAAAACGGTCCAGAACAAAGATGCCCATATTCACTCCAAGGAATCAGAAGTCATCTCCAAAGAAGAAACCATAAAAAGCCTGGAGGCAAGCCTGGAGGCGACCATTAAGTCTAAAAACGAAGAGATCCACTCCCGAGACCAAGCGATTATTCAAAAAGAAAATGAGCTACAGAAAATTTATAATTCAGAGTGTTACCGGCTTATCGTGAAGCCGATTCTATGGCCCCTTTTGTCTTTTGCAAAGAAAGGCACAAGACCCCTCACAGATTTTCTTAATACCAAAGTCAACTTTACTTTTTTACCAGAACGAAAACAAAAGAAAGTCCAGAAAAACAGTCCAAGGGATGTGTACATCACGCAATGCTCTGCCAAAAGTGCAATGGTATTTCCGTTATGCGAAAATGAATACTTCTTAAAATTGATGAATAGTGGTTATGAAGAACAGACCGTAAAATTAGTTTTTGATATCTGGCCTGACAAAGCCCGCTCCCATCCTCATAGGCATTACGCCTACTTTGTCATGCAGGTGACCATTAAGCCAAGGAATGTAAGCTATGTTAAATTCATTTACGACTGGGACAAAAATGCAACCTGTTTTGTCAATAACGAAAAAATAGAGTTTCTTGATTTTTGGAAAGGTACCCTGAATAGCTCCGAGCTTTATGCCCTTATGTTTTCCATCCAGGACTTACGCGGTAAGACCCACGACGTGCAAACCATTGTTCAACAGAAACCCTAGCATTATGAGAGTATTGCATATTATTCATAGATATCCTCCAGCTGTCGGAGGTTCTGAGAAATGGTGTGGAGATTTGTGTCGCTACTTGGCTAAGAAAGGAATCATCACAGAGGTAGCAACCATCAACTTGAGGATTATGGAGGCCTTTTTCAAGTGGCTGCCGGATGAAAGATACTCCCTTTTCGGTCCCTATGATTTTGACGAGGGGGTCTTTATCAGAAGATACAGATTGTGGAGTTTTGCGTTTACGACCTTAAGTGTCAAGATGGTGTGTTTTTTACTTTATGTTATGGGCTTGGAGCATACGGAGATTGGGGACGTTTTTCAACACAGCCCCCATTCCTTTGAGCTGTATCTTAAATTAGCCTCCGAGATCAAAAAAGCTGATGTGGTGCACCTGCATACCCTGCCTTTCTTTCATAATATCGTTGGTTTTGTGCTGGCAAAGTTCCTTAGAAAGACGGTGGTGATAACGCCCCATTTCCATCCAGGGCATGAGCATTACGAGAAAAAGATGTTTTACGACATAATGAAGAGATGCGATGCCGTTATTGCGGTCAGTGGATTCGAAAAAAGTTATCTGGCAGCAAAAGGAATACCTGAGAGCAAGATCTTTATAACGGCAAATTCCATCGATAGAGAAATCCATATAACGCAAGAGGAGACGGAGAGCTACAAGAATAAACTTATGAGGGCAAATAACATCAGCGAGAATGCGAAAAAGATTATATTTCTTGGCAATAAACAGAAATCTAAAGGTATCGTGCACGTGATAGAGGCTGCCTTTGAGCTGGCGAAAGAGGTTGAAGAACAGATTTGTCTCTTTCTGGTCGGTCCTTCCAATCAAGAGTTCCCTGGAATAGATTCCTTCTTGGATAGACCTGTAAACTTGAGGATCATTGATTTCGGAATTGTCCCCGAAAAGGATAAGGAGCATCTGTTGCAGATCTCAGATGTGTTGGTGTTGCCGTCAAAATTTGAAGCTTTTGGTATCGTTTTTCTGGAGGCATGGAAATTCCGCAAGCCGGTTATAGGCTCGGATCGAGGGCCTATCCCCGATCTGATAAAAAACGCAGGCTTGCAAGTAAGATATGGAGACGTCAAGGACATAAAAGAGAAAATGAAGCGGATCTTGTTTGACAGCAAGCTGGCGAAGGAATTTGGAGAAGCTGGCTGGCAAAAACTCAACAGAGAGTTTTCCATTGAGAGTATCGGCAGGGTAGTTTTAAGCACTTACCATAAAAAAAGAAAATCCAAGAAACGCGTGCTCCTTGTCGCTAACGCGTTCCCTCCGCATGGCGGCGTGAGTGGATCTGGAATTGTTGCTTATCATCAAGGCAGATTTCTAAAGAATATGGGCTTTGATGTTACGGTCTTTACAGGTTCGCGCAATGCAAGGATGGAACATTATCGGGTAATAAGAGAAAAACGGCCCTTTGAGACCCTGCGCATCAATTTGCACGATATTGATTTTGATTATAATTTTGTCGATTACCAGAAAGGTCCGGTGAAGGCCGAGTTTAAAAAATTCGTATACGACGTCGCTCCGGATATCATCCATTTTCATAACGCCTATGCTCTCGGGCCCAGCATCATTGAGGTTTGTCGGGATATGCGTATCCCTTCTGTCGTAACCTTGCACGATTATAATTTTATTTGTTATAAGAATATTTTGGTAACGGATAATCAGGTTGTTTGTAAAAAGAAAGACTTGGTGTGCCGGGATTGTTTTGAGAGACCCTTTAACGGGGAGGATTTTATAATAAATCTTGCAGAAAGAAACAATTTCTATATGCAGTATTTGCATTTGCCACAACTGGTGATTTCTCCCAGCCGCTACTTGATAGAACGATTCATCACTTGCGGACTCCCTCCCGAGAAGTGCGCGGTGATCAATAATGGCATTGACCTGTCCAGATTCAATCATGCAAAGAAATCCGTTTCCAGAAAGATTCGGTTTTCTTATATCGGACAGTTGATTGACCATAAAGGTGTTGATAGGCTTCTGCATAGCGTGTCGCTCCTTAGGCGGGAAGAAAGAAGAAAAATGTCTTTGCTTATTGTTGGATTCGGGGACAAACTGTATGTTGGGTTTTGCAGGAAACTTGCGAGAGAGATAGGTATTTCAGACACCGTTACATTTGCTGGCGAAGTCGATAACAGGTATATCCCCAAGATATTAAACCGAACAGACTTCCTTATCGTGCCATCCCTGTGGCCTGAGAATTCCCCTGTTACGATTATGGAGGCATTGGCTTCAGGGACGCCGGTTCTGGCTTCTGATATTGGAGGGATCCCGGAATTAATTAAGGATGGCGTCAATGGTTACTTGCATGCCTATTATGATACCGCTGCTTTAGCAGAAAATATCAGAAAGGTTATTGAGCAGCCCGAAGCCGTCAAGAAAATGAAGCAGGCCTGCATTGCTAAAGCACAAGAATACGAAATGTCAAAACAAGTCAGGGAGATTGCTAGGCATTATTATGAGCTCATCGAGAATGCTCTAAGGAATTATGATTGAGAGCCTGTCCGTGGTCTTTCCTATGTTTAATGAGAGGGAGTATATCGCAAAGACCGTCAACGCGACCTTAGCGGCTCTCAAGGACGTGACGCAGGATTACGAGATCATCATCATCGATGATGCCTCGACAGATGGTTCAGCAGCCATTGTGGAAGGTCTTGCAAGGGAAAATTCGCACATCAGAGTCATCCATCATGCCAGCAACAGAACTCTGGGAGGAGCTCTCAAAACAGGATTTGGCGCAGCTACAAAAGCGTACATCCTGTATGCTGATGTGGACATGCCCTTTGATTTTAAGGAAATAAAAAAAGCGGTGCAGGTTTTAGTTCAAGAGAACGCGGATATGTTCTCAGCATTCCGCTTGAACAGAGGCGCTGATGGCTTCAGAAGAATGGTCTACTCCTGCATATATAACCTTATGGTCAAGGCGTTGTTCGGCCTTAAGATCAGGGATGTTAATTTTTCCTTTAAGTTAATTAAACGAGAGGCACTTAAAACTTTGAATTTGACCTCAGAAGGCTCATTTATTAATGCGGAATTGTTTGCGCGCCTTTCCTTAAACAATGCGAAAATCGTTCAATTCGGAACTTATTATTTACCACGTCGCCAAGGCGTATCCAAGCTTTCCTCCTTTCCAGTGATCATGAAGATCCTTCAAGAGATGTTTCTTTTTAAATGCCGTTTACAAAGAGGCCTAAAGGAGCCTTAATGGCATCAAAGATTACTTTCATAAATCCGCCCTTGACCACCTTGCAGCGTTATGGTGCCTTGTCAAACGCCGGTGCTTCTGAGCCACCTTTGGGCCTGGCCTATCTTGGCGCTGTCACGAGAAAAATGGGGATACAGACAATCCTTCTTGATGCTTGCGCCCTCAGGTTAAGTCTCGAAGCGTCTTTGCAGTCTGTCATCAAAGAGCAGCCGGATTTTGTGGGATTGACCCTGGCGACTATGTCAGTGGGCGTTGCTTCGAAGCTTGCCGAGGGCATCAAGAATGTGCTTAAACGATGCACCATTATTGTAGGCGGTCCACATTTGAATGCTTTGCCGCAACAGACTCTTCAGGACAATCCTTCCTTTGATATAGGGGTTGTAGGAGAAGGGGAGAGGACTCTTGAAGAATTGCTCCGTGCGCTGGAAAGCGGTAGGGAACTTTCAGACATCAGGGGCATTGTCTTTCGTAAAGAGAACCGGGTGTTCGTTAATAGCCCGAGGGAACGGATCCAGGACCTGGATAGCTTGCCTTTTCCAGCCTTTGACCTCCTGCCGCAACTGAACAGGTATTACAGGCCAACAACGCAAAGTATCCTGCGCTTGCCCAGCGCTTCCTTAGTGACCTCCCGGGGCTGCATAGGAAAGTGCCTTTTCTGTGATAGGAAGACGTTTGGAAACGAAATCAGGCTACACAGTGCTTCTTATATCGTAGAGATGATAGAGCGTCTCCAAAAGGTTTTCGGCATCAAGGGAATCATGTTTGAGGAAGATAATTTTATGCTTTTTCACAAAAGGCTGGCTGAGTTTGCGGAGTTGATGAGAAAACGAAGGCTCAAGATAGCCTGGTCAGCGCAAAGCAGGGTGGATACGATTAACGATGAGAAATTGCGCCTGGCGCGTTCCTGCGGGTGCTGGCAGATTCTCTATGGGGTTGAAAGTGGCTCGCAAAAGATTCTCGATTTCTTAAAAAAGCAGGTCACGAACGACCAGATAGAAGAGGCTGTGCGCCTTACGAAAAAACGGGGTATCTATACAAAAGGGTTTTTTATGATCGGCAACCCCCAGGAATCACTCAAGACCCTGCGAGAAACGCAAGAAATGATCATGCGGCTACCCTTGGATGATGTCTCAGTCACTTTTTTTACTCCCTATCCTGGAACGGATATCTGGCCGAGTATCTTGCAACACGGCTGGCTGGATGGAGATTGGGAAGATTACACGTGTTTTAACCCCGTATTCATTCCCTTTGGCCTGACAAAGGAAATCCTTGTTAAGGCACAAAAGGGCATCTGGCAAAGTTTTTATTCCCGGCCACGGATTATCGTTTCTTATGTAAGGCGACTGCGTTCTTTCTCTCTTTTGAGAGAGTTTTATAGAAGTTGGCATTCGCTTTCAGAATATGTGCGTCCGTCAGCTATCAGAAAAACCCTTATTGTGACCGCCGAGGACTTTGGTTTAAATTCTGGCATAAATCAAGGTATTGAAAGGCTTATTATGAAAGGGATGATCAGGGGCGTTTCGCTGGTTTCAACAGGAGAGGCCTTTTTTGAAGCTACCAAGATTGCAAAAAATGCTCCAATGCTTGAAGTAGGAGTTCATCTGTGTCTGCTTGAGACTGAGCCTACGCTGGATGGCCAAGAGGTGAGCACGCTGCTTGGAAAAACAGGCAGATTTGAGAACAAATTTATACGTTTCCTTTTGCGTTATATGAGTGGTCGAATAAGAACGGAGCATATTCGTAGGGAACTCACCGCCCAGATTGAAAAAGTGCGGCAGGAAGGTTTTGAAATTACATATCTGAATGGCCATCAGCATATCCATATGCTTCCGGGTATTTTTCAGATGACCATAGAACTTGCCAAAGAGTACGACATTCCTTTTGTGAGGCTCCCTTTGGTTCCGCTCGATTCCAGGTTCTTCTTCAAAAAAGTTTTGTGGCGCCGTAAGTTAGGTCAATTAGCCTTAAATTTTTTAAGTAGTATCTATAGGAAAAAGCTGGAAAAGAACGGCCTTTTTTATAGTGATTATTCGTACGGCTTTATGGAAAGCGGCCTTTTGTCGCTTGAGCATTTAAAGGATATATTTCTTTCTTTGAGGCAGGGGCAATCAGAGTTATTTTGCCATCCTGCTGAAGAAAATAAGAGTTTACAGAGGCGGTTTGGACACTGGAAGTATCATTGGCAGGAAGAATCGCAGGTCTTGGATTCCGAAGAGGTTAAACAAATGATAGATTCTTTCAAGATCAGGCTTTCCACTTTCAGGCAGAATGAACCACAGAACCAAAACCCTGATATGATTTTAATGGATGTATAGATATCTTCTTCAGGCCTATAAAAAGGCAAATCTTGGCACAAGGCTCCACGTTTTCTTAAGGTATAGGACTTGTCCGTTTCTTGAAATTGAAGCCCACGTTCCCAAGAGCGGTCTTATTGTAGATTTTGGTTGTGGCCACGGAATCTTCAGTCACATTCTTGTAAAGAAGTCCTCCTTAAGACAAGTCATTGCCTACGATATTTCTTCTTTAAAAATTCGGGAAGCCAAAAAAAGCCTTATGCCGCAAGAAAGAATAGCCTTTACGCAAGTGTTTGAAGAAAGCACTGTGCGTCAGGCTGATTCTATTGTGATGTTGGATGTGGCTTGTTATTTTTCGGATTCTGAAAGAGGAAAACTACTTCAAAATATTTATGCAGACTTAAAAAAAGGAGCTGTGCTCATCATTAAAGATGTATGCCGGGAATTTTCCTGGAAATATGCCTGGGTTTACCTACAGGAGATGATTGCCGTCAAGTTATTAAAGTTAACCGAGGCAAGCCAGCTTAATTTCTACAAAGAAGAGACATTTTCCTCTTTACTACGTAAGATTGGCTTTAGCGTTCAGGTACTGGATTTGGATAAGGGGTATGGTTATCCCCATAAAGCGTTTATATGCACCAAATAATATATAACAAAATATGAGAAGCCGGATGAAGGAATTTTTGTTGCGGAAAAAAGAGGTTTGCCTGGTTGCCGGTATTGCGGTTATCCATTTTCTTGTAAATTATATTTGGCTTAAATTAGACAATTTCCCGCTCTGGTTTGATTTCGGCGGGTACTATAAGAGAAGCATTGACCTTTTTTATGCCTCACAAAAAGGATGGGTTGATTTTACCCAGGCCCTGCAGGGCATTGGTCAATACTATGACGCCTATTTTCCTTATCGGTTCGTCCTCCCTTTATTTTCTCTACCCTGGTATTATTTATTTGGATTAAGCGCTGATACGGCTGTTATGAGCTCTTTATTATTTATGGCCATCGCCCTGTTCTCTACCTATGCCATCGCCTCAAAGCTCTTTGATAGATCAGTGGGCGTATTGGCGGCTTTTATTTTATCGACTTCCCCTGCTTTTTTCGTATACTACAGAAGATATTCTCCTGATGCGGCGATTGTTGGCCTGATAGGTTTGACTGCCTATTTCTTATTATCTTCTGATAATTTCCAAAGAACAGGATACAGTGTGTTATTCGGACTTGGCTTGGGCTTGAGCATGATGACCAAAGAGCTATCCATCGTATTTATATTTGGAATTGTTAGCTACGTTCTCTATAAAACTTTTTTTTATAGGTCTTTCCTTGACGCCAGAGGAAGAAAGAGGGGCCTGATAAACTTTACGATTGCCTTGTGCTTGGCAGGAGCCCTTACCTTTTCCCTGTATAAGTTGCACGGACAAAAAATAATTTTTAATTTACGCGATAGTGCCTACTCAAATGCAATGCGCCAAAAATTTGATATGCCCGCGCCGCTGAGCCTCCAGGGCATGGCATATTATATATATATGATATTTGATTTTGGCATTTCGCCTTTTACTTGCGTATTTTTTATCCTGGGTTTATACTTGTATCTTAAAAGAAAAATAAAACATAAAGGGTTTCTCATCGTTTGGTTCCTAAGTTCTTATGTCATTCTGTCTTCAGCTCAGACAAAGGCATGGTACTATGGTATTTCTCTCTTAATCCCCATCGTCCTTATAGCTTCGTATGGGGTGAATACTTTATTCAGAAATAAAAAGGCACGGTTCCTCCTTATAGTTATTATGGTCATAGTGGGCATACAAAATTTTCTGGTTTATTCATTCCCGGTCTTCAAAGTTTTGGATTTCTTCCATTTGAAGAAAGACTATGAAATCTGTTATCCCATAAACCAAGATTGGAAATTAACTGAAATTGTCGATTATATTAAAGACAATATATCAGATGCGCAAGAAGACACCTTTGTCTATATCGGAGCCGATCTTTATGCCTTGAGTCCCATGACGCTAGATTATGTGGCCGCAGAGAAAAAAGTAAGCTTGCGATTTGCGGGTAATGATTTAACAATACAGGGAATCCTTGAATGCGATTTTGTCGTTTTCAAGAGCGGGATTGAACTGGGAACATTTTTTCCTTTGGAGGAGGCGCGAAGGATAAAAGAGGCACTAATAAAAAGCCATCAATTTATTAAATTGCAAAAAGAATTTTCTTTGCCTGATGGATCGGAAATCAAGATCTATAAGAAATTATCCTAATGAAATGAAAAAGAACTCTTTCTTATTTAACGAAAGATTATTCCTGATTTTAGTTCTTGCTGTTACTTTCATTACAAGAATCGCTCTTCTCAAATACAGGAACTTTCCAGAAGGGGATGGGTTTCATTATGTCAGTCTTGCCAAGTATTTCATGAGAGGGGATTTCTCTAGCATTAGCACCTACTGGTCCTTAGGCTGGCCTGGCCTGATTGCCCTGTTTAGCCTTATCTTTAAGACGGATGTGGAACTCTCCGGCCGGCTGCTGAATGCCCTGTTTGGAACAGGCCTCATTGCCGTCTCCTACTTCTTTGCCAAAAGATTCTTTAATCAAAGGATAGCCCGCTACGCAGCCTTGCTCATGGC
>SMTZ1_10005540_pt1 | contig 21392 bp, 20 predicted proteins | sample DeeMarSWOR136_30_FD_25667 | JGI IMG/M metagenome (IMG submission 25667) | reverse complement strand
AAGCCTTAGGAAAGATTTAAAGTTGCATCACACCAACTCTACTTCAGGTCAACAACAATGCCAGACTCCATACAACCTCCTGCCAAAATCTACGTTAGAGCCCTCCTCCTGCGAGCCCTCAACGACATAGAAACTGTAAAACGGGAAGTAAACGAAGGAAACATCCTTATCCTCAGAATCAGCGCTTTGGCAGAGAAGAATGTTGAAGACGTAAAGCGAGTCGTAGATGATCTATGTCACTTCACCGAACTGATTGGAGGAGACATCGCACGCCTAGGGGAGGAGCGAGTAGTGATTACCCCATCTTCTGTTCGTATATGGCGAGGAGAAGGGATCCTGCGAGAGGGCGGAACGCCTACAGAAGCGGGATAGGGGCCTCCGTCCAGACAACCGCAAGACTTCTACGAGTGCACTCGTGGAATCTGGCTTTTTCCCTGCGACACATTTTTGTCAAAAACGCATAAATAACCTAGCAAATATACATTAGTTTATGCTAAAACCGTTGAAGGAAGCCTGCGGTGTCTTCGCTGCTCAAGACTTCAAGCAAGGCTCCATATTCCCCTACATCTACTGGGGACTCAGATCACAAAATCACCGCGGACATCAGTCACACGGTTTCATCACATTTGACGGAACTTTCAATCTGCATCGAGAGCTGGACTTAGTTCCCAAAATCGAGAAAGAGGACCTCCAGAATTGGCTCACCAGACTGCCGGGTCACGTGGGCATAGGCAGCATAAGGTACACCACATCTGGCGGAACGGATGAGGAATCATTGAGAAAGGGCATCCAACCATTTCTGGCAGAGGCAAACAAAGCAAAAGTCGCCATAGCCTTCAACGGAAACATCGTCAACACTTCTCCGTTGCGGTGGGAGATAAGAGGGGAGTTCCCAGGCTTCTCCTACGAGTGCGACGCGGAACTGCTCTGTAGAAAACTTCTTCTCGGGCTCATGAAAAACCGTGATCTTGCCTCTTCTGTTGCAGCGTGCATGAGAGATGTAGAAGGCGCATTCTCCGTAACGGGAATAACCCAAAAAGGAGAACTGTTCGCCTTCAAAGACCCGCAGGGAATAAGACCCCTTTGTTGCGGCCACAGTGAAGACCGTGAGATATATGCTATCTCTTCGGAGACTGTGGGCTTGGACATCAACGGCATGGAATTCGATTTCGAAGTGGAGCCCGGTGAGCTTGTTGTCGCAACTGAGAATGGACTCCTAAGGAAGCAGCTTTTTGAATGTAGAAGGAGGGCTTTCTGTAGCTTCGAGTTCGCCTATTTCGCTAGACCGGACTCGCGAATGGGAGAAAGATATGTCTATGAAATCAGAGAAGACTTCGGCAGGAATCTGGGGAGGGAATATGCTGACATCTTAGAAGACGCCGACATGGTCATCTCGATACCACAAACCTCCAACGACGCCGCTTACGGACTTCATGAAGAGACCGGAATAAGATGGGAGCGGGCGTCCAGAAGGCACAGATATGTAACTGAACGGGCATTCATTCTATTGCCACGAGAGAGACACTCAACGATCGACAAGAAAATCAACATCCTGGATCGAAGGCTACACGGAAAGAACGTCGCTGTAGTCGAAGACAGCATAGTCAGAGGCGACACAACCAAGACTATCATCCAGAAACTCCGCAAGAAAGGAGCAAAAAGAGTAGACCTCTTCATCACCTTCCCACGGATAATCGGACCTTGCTTCTACGGAATCGACATGGCAACCTACGGCGAGTTAATCGGTTCTAAACATGACGCCGAGAAGATAGCTGAGATAATCGGCGCAGACACCGTAAACTACCAGTCACTTGAGGGCTTCACAACGGCTACAAGATTCACAAGGGACAACCTCTGTATGGGCTGCATCACTGGCAAATATCCCACCCCGCTGGCTCAGAAAATTGCGGACAAAATGAAAGATAGGTTCGAGCGCGGCTACAAGGAACCTGGGAGAATCTACGAACTGACAAGCGAACAAATAGTATCGTAGGCCGTGATTTCTCATGGAAACCGTGGGCATCCTAGTCGTTTGCTACGGCTCAAGAGGAGTCGCGATGGTTGATGCCTTTTGTCGAAGCGAGGATCACAAGGCTGAGATTTACGTCGTGGACAAGCAGAGAAACCCCTTCAATGCAGAAAAAGCTGAAAAATGTGCTGTAATCCCCGACCTCAATGTAGAGAAAATCTGTAGATTTGCCAAGAAACACGGAGAGAAAATCGATTTCGGGATAGTTGGACCCGAGAAACCCATAATCGATGGTGTCCGAGACCTAATCGAAGCAGAAACGAACATACCTGTAATCTGTCCCACAAGGGAGTACGCCATCGAAGGAAGCAAAGTCGCGCAAAGAAATCTCCTAGAAGAGGTTGCACCGAAAGCGAATCCAAGGTTCAGAGTGTTCGACCCGAAAAGCTACGGCAGCTTAAAGGCAGCGAAAAGCGACTTGTACGGCTGGCTTGACGAGCTTCAGAATCAGGTTGCAGTCAAGCCTGACAGCCCGGCTGCAGGAAAGGGCGTTGGCGTTTGGGGTGACCACTTCAACGCACGCGAGCAGTTGCTTGAGTACTTCCTCTCAAACTACGAGCATGGCCCAGTGATAGTGGAAGAGAAGATCGCGGGAGAAGAATCCAGCTTTCAGGCTCTCTGTGACGGAAAGCATCTAGTGCCGCTGCCAGAGACGCGGGATTACAAGAGAGCATTCGACGGCGACAAAGGGCCGAACACAGGAGGAATGGGCTCCTACAAGGACATCGGTGACTGCTTGCCCTTTATGATCCGAGCTGACAGAGCGAGAGAAATGGAAATCATAAACAAGGTTTTTAGAAGACTGAGGGGGCGAGGCAGCAATCCTGGACTTCGAGGAATTCCCTTCTACGACGCGTTCATCCACACAAGCGGTGACCCTAAGATTTTGGAAAACAATAGCAGACCAGGCGACCCTGAGATACAGAACCTTCTACCTGTCTTGAAGGATGACTTTATTGATGTGTGTTTTAGAATCCTTGATGGAAACCTGACCAGAGTTGACTTTGAGAAGAAGGCGACCGTCGTGACTTACAAGGTGCCGCCGAACTACGGAGGGTTCAAAGATGTTTTTCCACAGCGCGTGAATTTGAATGAGATTAACACTCCAATCAATTTGAGTAGCGCGCGTAAGCTGACTGGGAGGTACGGAGATAACATTAGAATCTACCCGGCATCGATGGAGCTGAGGAACGGAAGAACGTACGCGCTAACTTCCCGCACCGTGTGTGTTGTTGGCATCGGAGACGACATAGAATCTGCTAGACGGATTTCTTTGGAGGGAGTCGAGGCTATCACGGGCGGATCGCTCTGGTTCAGGACCGACATCGCTTCGCGTGAGCACATAGCGAAGAGTGTGGAGCACATGAAGGTGTTGAGGGGCTCGTAGGCGGCGATGCGGTCGACGAGGCGGCAGAAAAGGCTTTTTGTCACGGACTGCGAGGGTCCCTTGTCCAAGAACGACAATGCGTACGAGCTTGCCGAACACTTCATGCCAGATGGAGCCAGATTCTTCGCTATAGTCAGTAAGTATGATGATGTCCAAGCAGACGTAGTCGAGAGACATGGATACAAGGCCGGCGACACCCTGAGGCTCATACTGCCCTTCCTGAAGGCTTATCTTTCATAGTGAGCACAAGTTACGAGCAGTACATGCGTGCCTTGTGTGAAGTTGTGGATTTTCCCTTTGAGAACGTTCACTGCACCCAGCTGAACATCGACAGATATGAAATCGACAAGGCAGAGGCTGCGGCGCTGAAAAGGCTCGGAGGAGAGGTCGCAGCCATGCCGATGATGCAAATTTCAGCCGATGCGACCTCGATTAATGATCTCTCTGCGAGAGACAAAGCAACTGTCAAAAGGTTGGATGAGATGTTTTGGGATGAGCTCGCTCATATGGAGTGTGGGAAGATGCTCAAGGAGGTCAATCCCGTGGGGGGAACTGAGAAAGCCAGTGCAGTTCAGCGTATCACTAGAGAAACGGGTAGTAGCCTGTCTGAGACGATCTATTCTGGGGACAGCATCACAGATGTGCAGCCCTTTCGCCTTGTGAAGGGGCATGGCGGGTTAGCCGTTTCTTTCAACGGCAACAGATACGCCGTAAAGGAGGCCCAAATCGCTGTTCTAGCAGAGCACACCATTATCACCTCAGTTCTCGCAAACCTTTTCAACCGTCTAGGTACAGATGGCGTCATCGAAGTGGCTGAGGAGCAGGACCCCGCCGCGTTGATTAGATACTGCTCTTCTGCTCTACGAAGTCGTGTGCTCGAACTCTATCCCACGGCTCTTCCAAAGGTTGAAGTAATAACCCCAAGCAACAGAGAAAGGCTTATCGAGGAGAGCACTGCTTTCCGAAAGACCGTGCGCGGAGAAGCCATCGGAGGGCTTGGATGAGAGCAGAGATAGAAGACACATATGCAGAAGCTTTCGAAGGATTGTATTCAAGAGTCACAATAACGGCGGATGATGAGGAGGTCCTGAGAAAGGCCGCCACGCAGGCCACGGCAACTCCCTCAATAGTCATCGGCAGAATCGAAGGCGGCATCGAGAAGTGGCTAAGCGAGAGAGAGACCCCAGATCAGCGTAAAGGCGTGATCATTCAGTTTTGGGGAGGAATCAACAAGAGAAAGCCTCTCAGCGCTGTCATCCGGAGTTTTGAGACAGAGATGTCCTACCGAATCCGCCAAGACATACTCGTAAAGCCGTTCACAGCCATATTTGACGCCCATCCGAATCCTGAAGGAAAGATCGACACGATGGAGCGGATAGGTCACTGCGGTGATGGGTACGAGTGGGTGGAGAGGTTTCACGGACGTGACATGATTGTCGTTCCCCTCATGGTGCCTGACTTCAAGATAGAACGCCACCTAGGCTATGGACGCGGAGTCATGGGCGGAAACTTCTGGTACATGTGTAAGACAAAGAAGGCAGTGATGGAAGCCGGCTTGAAGGCGCTCGAAGCTATAAGGCAAGTCGAAGGCGCTATTACACCATTCGAAATATGCTCTGCAGGGTCAAAACCCGAAACAAAGTTTCCGCAGATAGGCCCAACAACCAATCATCCCTATTGCCCCTCGCTGAAGAAAAGGCTGGGGAAGGAATCGAATGTACCCGAAGGCGTCAATTACATCCCAGAGATCGTGATCAACGGGGTATCGCTTGACACTGTGAAAGATGCCATGAAGGTAGGCATAGAGGCTGCTAGAGAGGTTGATGGAGTGCTAATGATTTCTGCTGGGAACTATGGCGGAAAGCTGGGCAAGTACAAGATACCTCTCAAAGAGTTGTTCTCATGAGGTTTGATGTCGTCTGTTTTGGCGCGCTGAATATGGACAAGCTCTACAGAGTGAACAGAATAGCCCGAGAAGAGGAAGAGAGCTTCATCACAGACTTCACGGAGAGACCCGGAGGCTCAGCGGCAAACACTGCCGTAGGGTTAGCGAGACTCGGTTTGAAGGTCGGCTTCGTAGGAAAGGCTGCCGAGGATCGCGAGGGCAAGCTGCTTTTGAAGGATTTTGATGACGAAGGCGTTGACACAAGGGGAATAGCAGTCTCAAAGCGGGGGAGAAGCGGCGGCGTCACGGGATATGTTGACACGAAAGGCGACCGCGCCCTATACGTGGACCCGGGCGTCAATGACTCCTTGGATTTTCAGGAAATCAATTCAAGATACGCAGAGAACACTGACTTTCTACACTTAACATCCTTTGTGGCAGACAAGCCCTTCCAAGCTCAGAAACAGCTTCTGAAACATCTTCCCGACGTGAAGATGAGCCTTGATCCCGGAGAACTCTATGCGAGGAGAGGACTAGCTTCTCTGAAGCCTCTAATCGAAAGGAGTCTTGTGGTGTTTCCAAACGAGAATGAAGTGAAACTGCTTACGGGTCAGCGCTATGAGAAGGGTTCTGCGGTTCTTCTGGACGGAGGAGCTAAGATTGTCGTGGTGACTCTGGGACGTAGAGGATGCTACGTCACCAATGGCCGAGAAAACCATCTAGTTGAGCCATATGCGGTGAAGGTCGTGGACACCACTGGCGCCGGAGATGCATTCTGCGCAGGCTTCCTGTACGGCTTGATCAGAAACAAGGACTTGCGTGAGTGTGGAAGATTAGGGAATTTTGTTGCCTCTCGTTGCCTCCAGAAGGTCGGAGCCAGAGAAGGACTGCCCACGTTCTCAGCCCTCAAAGAGCTGGAATGATTATTAGGCTAAACGGCGCCAGCACTGGCATGCATGCATACATCTTCAAGGGCACCCACAAGGATGCGCGCGCAATGAACGGGCAGTTTCTGGAGTCAATGGCGTGGACACCATCTACCTTCATCATCATAATTTAGTGACTTTGGAAATCCACACGCGTTCCAAACAGCATCAAAGATAGGTCGCAGAGCATCTTCTGCCTTCACTTCATATGTTTCAATTACAACTTCAGGCAAGAACAAAACGTCTCTGTCAATCTTATGGCTCTCTCTGAACCATAATCTTTGGTCTCTTCCGTCAATTCCCATCAAATACCCTTTAACCCCAACCATCGTCAGAAAGACGAAAACAGGCAACCCAAAATTCATTGTTCTAGAAACGGTAAGAAAACGTTGAAGCGCGTTTACTATCTCCTCTTCGTATTCACTACTAGGAATCACCGATTCCACACCGTAGGGTCCAAGCATTGCTCCTTCCACAGCTTCGACTATCCCGTTCCTAAATACCTGTACATACGAGTATGTCTTCCCTTCCCTGTCTTGAGCGTAGGTTAGAAAGCCGTCCAGATTGTATCTACTATTCCATCCAGAACAAACCATCGGCTTCAGGGTGTCAAGGTGCAAAGCAAGTCTCTGCACGTCATGACGTTGGGCAGGGTCAAACGCGATGATTGGTATCAGATGAAGAATAATCTTGGCACTTTCGCGGAAGGGCAGTGGCGTCTCATTGGCAAAAATGCTGGATATCCTGTCCTCTCTAAATCGTCTAATTCTCTCGACATTTCTGGCCGCCACATCAAAAGCAACCCTGAGCTCGGTCACATCCATAGGATACTTGCCATTTGAACTGCGCGCATAGAACTTGTCGTGTCCTCGAAAGGTCACACGATGTGGACTAAGCCAACTCTTCCCTACTCGTATAATCAGCACAATTCTGGAGTTTGACAGTGTGATCGGCTTTATCTTCATCGAGGGTATCCGCGGATCGAGTCCTCCTCTTATCAAGCTGTCTAATCTCAAAATCTCTTGGTCGACATTTCCAATATCCAATCCCACTAGTTCCGTAGGAACTCCGGTCTCTCCGTCCTGCACCACACCAAGTATCATGTCGCCTCCACTGGCGTTTGCGAAAGAAGAAACATCCGCAAGGAACTCCTTTTTGCCAGAATCCGTCCTTTCGGGCAATGATCGTTTATATTCCATAGTCCTACGCTCTAACACTGAGTACCTTATTAGAGCCTGCAGGTCTTCTTCGTCGATCTGGTCAATATCTTTTGCAATCATTCGTCCCATTCTCTACTAGCCGATTTGCAGGTATGAATGCGCCAAATTGCTTGTTTAGCCTTCTTTCACACGCATGCATGGAAACTCGCGTCTTTCCTTATTCCCATTCAATTGTGGCTGGTGGTTTGTGGGTGATGTCATATACAACTCGTGTGGCCTCGGGAATCTCGTTTGTGATTCTGGTTGATATCTCCTCCAGAATCTCATAAGGAATCTTGGCGAAGCTAGCGGTCATAGCTTCTCTACTCTCAAGAGCCCTAATAGCAACGGTGTAACCGTAAGCCCTAGCGTCACCTTTAACCCCAGTACTCTTCGAGTCTGTCAGGACCGCGAAGTACTGCCACAAACCTTCAGCCAACCCGCCTGCCTCCATCTCCTCCGTCACAATCCTATCCGCTTTCCTAACCACATCGATCTTTGCCTGTGTCACCTCGCCGATTATCCTCACCGCAAGACCAGGCCCAGGAAACGGCTGTCTACGAACAATCTGCTTTGGCAGACCTAGCTCCTTCGCGACCTTTCTAACTTCATCCTTATATAGGTCCTTCAAGGGCTCAACGATGCTTTTGAAACTGATTTCGGCTGGCAAACCTCCAACGTTATGATGGGTCTTGATCTTCTCCGAATGCCTTCTGAAGCCAGATTCGATTCTGTCAGGGTAGATGGTTCCTTGCACAAGATAGTCTGCTCCAACCTTAGCGGCGGCTTCCTCGAAGACTCTGATGAACTCCTCACCGATAATCCGTCTCTTCTGCTCTGGGTCCTTCACCCCCTCCAACCTCTGTAGAAACCTTCTCCTCGCATTGACAGGAAGAAAGTCGATGTCGAAATTTCCAAAGAAGTTTTCTATGAATTCAGGTTCGCCCTCACGCATGAAGCCATGATCAACAAAGACAGCTGTCAGATTCTTTCCGATGGCTTTCGAGACCAAAACAGTGGCGGTGCTCGAGTCCACTCCTCCACTTAACCCTATCACACACTTTGCGTTCCCAACAATCTGTCTTACCTCATCAACAGCTCTCCTTGCGAAGTCCTCCATTGTCCAATTTGATTCGCATCCGCAGACTTCAAAGAGGAAATTCCTCAGCATCTGCGTACCGTTTTCTGTGTGAATGACTTCTGGATGCCACTGCAAACCATAGACGGGCTTCTCCTTATGTTTGAAGGCGGCTATCGGGCAGTTCTCCGTGTGTGCGAGAATCTCGAAGTCATGAGGCAATTCGTAAACAGTATCTCCGTGGCTCATCCAAACCTTCTGCTTATTCTCCAAATCTTTGAGTACGCCGTGGGCACTGTCTATCACTGCATAGCTTATTCCATACTCCCTTTTCTTGGCTGACTCCACTCTTCCCCCAAAGAGAGAGGCGATCAACTGATGCCCATAGCACAAGCCCAGAATTGGCATGTTCAAGTTGAAGATGCCCGGGTTGCATCTTGGAGCGTCTTTTTGATAGATGCTTGAGGGTCCTCCAGAGAGTATGACGCCTTTGACGTTGAGTTTTCCTTTCATACGTTCTACTTGAGTAGGCGTTATGCCACATGGAACTATATCAGAGTAGACGCTATGTTCCCTGACTCTTCTTCCGATCAGGTGGCAGTATTGTCCGCCGAAGTCGAGGACAAGAATTGTGTCAAACTTCACGGAGGGCACTTCTACTTCTTCTCCAGGTACTCCACCATGGACTCGAAGATCAATCGTCCATCACTGTACGCTGGAATCGTCTCTCTTCTTGTCCAGTCTGGAAGCTGCCAACCATAGTACGCTCTCTCTGGGTGCGGCATCAAGCCAAAGATCGTTCCAGTTGGGTCACAAATGGCTGCGATGTCATGGAAGGCTCCATTTGGGCTAATTGGATACTTTCCTTCAGCATACCCGCCGCTTTCACCACAGTATCTGAAAACGAGCTGATCATTGTCGTACAGCCTCTTCAAATATTCTCTTTCGCTCTCTTTTGCGAATGCGAATCTGCCTTCAGCATGTGCCACGGGAACTCTCAGCACCATACCTCTTGTAGCTTTCCGAGTAAAAATGCACTTTCCCCGATTTTCTTGCCTAATGTAGACCCAGGCACAACGATAGCCTATTGGGATGTTGGTTGCCAACGCGGCCTCAGGATATCTACTGGTCCCCTCAAAACCTGGCAGCAACCCCATCTCAACGAGGACCTGAAAGCCATTACAGATTCCCAGAATGGGTCTTTCATCCCGTGCAAACGCCTTCAGACTCCCACCAAGTTTGACCACCATCTCTTTGGCTAGAATGGCGCCCGCTCTTACGTAGTCTCCGTGGGAGAAGCCTCCTGGAATCACGAGAGCATCGTACTCTAGAAGAGCTCTTCTCTTGACCATCTCGTTCAGATGAATTATCTCCGCTCTGACTCCAAGGTCGTCGAATGCTCTCTTGGTCTCCGAGTCGCAGTTGGTCCCACCAACTCGCACTATACAGACGTGAACATCCTTTCTTTTCATGATCTGCCTCCCAAAGTCCCTTTCCAAGCCGCAGTCAACTCAGCCAGGCTTGCATCAGCTATTCTTCGGTTGTCTATGCCGTAGACGGAGAAGCATCTGTCCCTTCTGACCTTGCCAATCGAAGAGCACGCATTCCCCTTCATCAGCGCCTCAAAATCCTCTCTACGCCTCTCGCAAACCTCAACTAGGAATCTGCTGTTCGATTCTGAGAATAGGACGTAATCGTTTTTGCGAGTCTCCTTGGCTCTAGGAACTTTTCCCAGATCCAATTCGATACCGTATCCTCCGCTGAGAGCCATCTCAGCAGCTGCCGCAGCCAGACCGCCCTCTGAAAGGTCGTGGCAGGACTCGACACATCCAGAATCGATTGTGCGTGTAATAGAGTCCATGATCTTCCTTGCGTGTGCAGGCTTGACTTGCGGAACACTCTTTCCAACAAAGCCTTTTTGTCTGTAATATTCGGAGCCGCCCAATTCTGGATAGGTTTTCCCCACTAGGTAGATCAGATTTCCCGGTTTCTTCACATCCGTCGAGACCGCCCGTCTTAAGTCTGGAATTGTCCCGACCGCTGTTACCAGGAGTGTCGGAGTGACTGGGCCTAGTGGTGATTCGTTGTAGAGGCTGTCCTTTCCTGAGATGAATGGTGTTCCAAAGGCTTTTGCGAAGTCGTAGCAGGCTCTGCAGGCTCTGACTAGTCCTCCTAGCCTGTCTGGCTTCTCTGGGCTTCCCCATGTGAAGTTGTCTAGCAAGGCGATTCTTCTTCCGCCGGCGGAGACATTGTTTCTGATGGCTTCGTCTATGGCTGAAGCTGCCATCCAGTACGGGTCGATCTTGCCATAGTTCGGATTCATCCCGCATGAAATGACGATTCCTTTCCAAGAGTCTTTGAGAGGCTTTAGGACCGCTGCGTCATTCGGTCCTGCGCGCTTCCCTTGCAAAGGTTTCAGAGCAGTGTTGCCTTTGACCTCGTGGTCATATGTTCTTATCACCGATTCCTTGCTCGCGATGTTAGGTGAAGAGAGCACTTCTAGGAGGTCTTGTGTAAGGTCTGAGGGTTCGGAGAAGCTGGGTTCCTCATGATCTGGCTCGTTCCATTCCGCAACTCTTCTAGTCTTTGGGGGACCGAATAGAAAGGGCAGGTCAAGTTCAGCAGCAGTATATCCCTTGAAATCAGCTTTCACCGTGTCTCTTTCAGTGAACACGCCGATTGGACTCGCCTCGACGCCCTCGTTCTTGAATGTTTCCAGAGTCTTTTCGAGGTTCTTCTCTCTTACAGAGAGCAGCATTCTCTCCTGAGACTCCGAGACGTAGATCTCCCATGGCGCCAAGCCAAGATATTTGAGAGGAACTTTCTCAAGCTCTATGTGAACCCCGCAGTGTGATCTGTTTGCCATTTCGCCTGCAGCGCAAGATAGGCCTCCTCCGCCAAGGTCTGTTATTGCCGAGGCTAGCCTGCGCTGTCGTATTTCAATGATGGCACGCTTCAGCTTCTCCTCTTCAATTGGGTCTGCGATCTGTACTGCTGGTCTGGAGACTTCCTCTGATTCCTTTGTAAGCTCTGCGGAGGCGAATGTGACTCCGTGGATGCCGTCTCTTCCTGTCTTTCCGCCGGCCAGAACCGCTCTGTCGCCTGGTTTTGTGTTCTTTGTGAACTCCTTCTTTGGGAGAATGCCGATGCAGCCGCAGTAGACTATGATGTTGCCGACGTATCCTTTGTCGAAGAATATGGCGCCGTTGACGGTTGGTATTCCCATGTTGTTTCCGTAGTGACCAATTCCAGCTACAACGCCTTTGAACAGATATTTTGGGTGCTTGGTTCCCTCTGGAAGCCTGTTGTAGTCGTAATCTAGGGGACCGAAGCACAAGACATCCGTGCACGCGATGGGGTCTGCCCAGACGCCCAGTATGTCTCTGATGACGCCGCCTGTGCCTGTAGCTGCTCCGCCGAAGGGTTCTATAGCTGAGGGGTGATTGTGAGTCTCAACCTTCACAGCAACTGCGTAGCCATCTTCAAATTCGACTATGCCCGCGTTGTCCTCGAAGACCGAGACGCACCATGGAAGGTTCAGCTCCTTCGTCACTTTGGCTATGTACTCCTTAAACATGCTCGCTACGACCAGCTCACCGTCTGGCGAGAGCACGTCTCCCTTGAAGGTTTTGTGATAGCAGTGTTCAGACCATGTTTGTCCTATGGTTTGTAGCTCGACGTCGGTCGGGTTTCTTCGCTTGTTTGAGAAGTATTCTTGGATGCTCTTCATTTCCTTGAGGTCTAAGCCTATCCCCAGTTCACGACTGACTTTCAGAAGTCGGTTGTCGTCTGCTTGCAGCAGGTTTATCTCTGTAAGCTCGAAGGGCAGGCTTCTCCTTACATAGAGCTCATGGCTCATCTGGCTTCCTCTATCGCAATGCTGTAGTCATCTTTAGTTGGGTTCGCTAGGAGTCTCCTGCACATCTCATCTACCTGTCTCTCGGCTTCTTTCTTAGACTTTGCTTCAAACATTAGCCTGTAAACCTTGCTCACTCTCGCTGTTTTGACTGGATAGTTCAGGTCTTTCAGGGCTTCTGCCACAGTTTCACCCTCGGGGTCGGAATGCCCCAGTTTGAGGCGGACCTCAACTTCAGCTTGATACATCATGGAAATATAATTAAACAATTAAAATTTAAATGTTTTCTAGACCGAAATTTAAACTTTTGATTAAAAACACGCTCGCAAATGTCCGAGGCACACTCTTAGATGAGGAACCTACAGCGCCCACCTATCTCCTTCTTAGCGCCCGTTCCAGGGTCTCAAAAGCCTCCACCAACTCTGGCTTGTTCGGGTCTATGTTGCCAAGACCTAGTCTAATCTTGTTTGATCTTGTTAGTTTGTAATTGTTTCTGAAAAGGAAGAACGCTCCAGGTACGGCAGCTAGGCTATAGTGGGGTATCACATGTTCGTTTGTCCATCTGTACGTGTCCTTGATTGGCAAGTCTACCCAGAAGGTTATGCCCATTTTACTCGGGAAATATTCCAGATCTTTCTTCCTCAGCAATTCCTCAGTTTTGTCTCTCAGGCTAACCCATTTCTGTTTGTGTTTTTCAAGGGTTTCCTTGTCTTTTCTTAGCAGTTGCGCCGTGATGAGTTGCACGATGTTGGGGCTGTTACCTACAGTATTCACTACGTCTCTGTAAAGTCCGTCTACAAGGTCCTTCTCAGCCAATGCGACGCCAAGTTTCAAGCCTCCAAGACCGTACGCCTTTGTGAAGCTTGTAGTGACAATACCTATCTCGGGATTAATAGAAAAAATTGTGGGTGTAGCGGTCCTGTCAAATTCGGCGTATATTTCGTCGCATAAGACGTAGAATCCATGTTCTTGCGCTATTGTCGTTATCTCCTCCAGTTCTGTCTTATTGGATATTGCTCCACTGGGCGCGTGTGGGTTTGTCAAGACAAGCAATGCAGTCCTTTGCGAGATTTCTTTGACAAGTGCATCCGTATCAAGGCTGTAGGCTTCCTTCTCCTTTCTCTCAAGCCTCTTCACACGTGGAAAATGCTCTTGTACCTGTCGCAGTAGCGGCTCGTAAGTTGGATACTCGATTATCGCTTCATTCTTTCTCTTGCTTGTCTTCGAAATACGCTTGATTACTCGTGTGTTCTGGCCTGAGGCGCCTTCGGTTGAAATGAAAACGTTCTCTGATTGTACATGATACCTTTGAGCCAGCAGTTCGGAAGCTTCAGGGTTGCCATGCGCATAGTTGGCACTTAAGTTAACTTCGCCCAATTTCAGATTGTATTTGAAGCAAGTCACACCGCTTGAACAGAAATCGAACCTCACACTTGGCCTGTGGAGGTACCAATCCAAATATGATGAGTGTCTCATTTCAATCTCTCACTCCATTGAAAGGAATCCCACATCTTACGTATCTCTGTTAAGTACTGCGAAATCGCCCAAATTAAGTGCGTTCAAAATTGAGAGGTCATGCCGTAGTGAGTCTGTTTGAAAAGCAGACGAAAACTCTAAAAGGCCTTCTTCTCCAACCTCCACAACAAGACTACTATCCCGCATGATTGTGAGGCGAAGTACATGTCTGGCATTGCAGTGGAATGCAGTAGATGCGGAGAAAGCTTTCCGTGCGAGGGTGCGTTGACTATATGCCCAACGTGCAGTGGCGCACTTCTGTTTCGATATGATTTGCCTCATGTTGCCGAGCAAGTTTCCAAAAGCATATTGAAGAAGCGAGAAGATACTTTTTGGAAGTTCGTCGAGTTGCTTCCTCTCTCGTCCCCTGAAAGCGCAGTTTCTCTGGGAGAGCCTTATACTCCGTTATTTCGGCTTCCAGACTCCTGCTGTAAGCCGTTCAAGAGCGTGTACATCAAGGATGACGGAAGGCTTCCTACTGGAACGTTCAAGGTTAGGGGGATGGCGGTAGCAGTCTCCACGCTCAAGGAGTTGGGTGTAGAACGTGTCGCAATACCTTCCGCCGGCAATGCTGCTGCGGCTCTGGCCGCATACGGAGCTAAGGCTGGAATGGAGGTTTACGCGTTTATGCCGAAAGATGTGCCTGAAAGTAACCTCAAAGAATGTGTATTCTTGGGCGCCAAGGTGTGTCTTGTTGACGGATTGATAGACGACGCGGCGAAACTTGTCAAAAAGCTCAAGCAGAAATATGGCTGGTTCGATATGTCAACAAATAAGCAGCCCTACAGATTCGATGGATACAAGGCTATGGCATTTGAGGTAGCAGAGCAATTCAACTGGAACTTGCCAGACAGCATACTTTTCCCGACTGGTGGAGGAGAAGGCGTCATCGGTCTCTGGAAAGGATTCCAAGAACTTATGGAACTCGGCTGGACCGACCAGACTCCACGATTAATCGCCATCCAATCTTCTGGTTGCGCCCCTCTTGTCGAGGCATACACAAAGAATGAGACTGAAGTGAAAGAGCCATGGAGAAACGCTGAGACAATCGCAGCTGGATTAAGAGTGCCCCACCCGTACGCAAGCTACCTCACATTGCAGGCACTGAGAGAGACTGAGGGAATGGCAGTGGCGGTCAACGACAAGGAAATACTCTCTTCAATGCGAAAGCTCTTCAAGATGGGCATATATGCGTGTCCAGAGGCAGCCTCCACTCTGGCAGCACTAGACAAGCTCGAATATGAGAGCGTGTTTGGCACAGAAGAGAAGATCCTTCTCTATCTAACTGGCAACGCGATGAAATACCTTGACGTCATGGAGATACGAAGGGATGCAATTCCCATTTTGGACGAAGATGCAGAATCGCTGGATTAGGCCATGATCATCTCAATTTGATTCTTCTTCCTCTATATGATGCAATGATTCCTTGGGTATCCGTTGCCATTCCAATCTGTTCAGCTTCAACTCCACTCTTTTCAAGACTGTCTATCACGCTGTCCGCGCTGCTTCTGTCCACCACAAGTGCGAAGCCCCATCCCATGTTGAAGGTCTTCAACATCTCCTCGTCCGTTAGGGGTCTCCTGAGTTCTGTGGCGGTCTCTCGGATCAGCTTGAAGATGGGGTGCAGTTTGAAGTTGTCGAACACGAATCCTATCCCTTTGGAAAACATCATTAGTCTTTCGAACTTCTGATAGGCGTCACCCGTTATGTGAACCAGTCCCTTTGGTGGATGCTCTTTGGAGACTCTCAACACCGGTTTCACATAGATTGTCATGGGCTCTAGAACGGCATAGACGATCTCACGGTCAAGCCCTTCCGGAACATCATATGGCTCGTACTTTCCACCCCACCGCTTGAACAGGATTTTTCTTGCCAAGGTTATTCCGTTGCTATGGATGCCAGAGCTTCGCAAACCGATCACAACATCTCCAGACTTGACGTTGTTTCCCCACACTATCTCTTCTCTGGCCAGCTCACCTATGCAGGCAACGACCATGTCGAAGCTCTTCCCGTCTGCCACACCCTTTACTATCTCTGCTACATCCCCTATCTCGCCGCCTGGCACCACGCACTCCGCCTCAATCGCCCCCTTGACTATGCCCTTCAGCCACTCCTTTACCAGCTGAGGATCGGAGACTTGTGCATGAATGTTGTCAACAATAGCTAGCGGTCTCGCACCGGATCGAATCACGTCATTTACGGCCAATGCAACAGCGTCGATGCCGATGGTATCGTATTTGTTCGCCAGCTGTGCTACAAGAACTTTGGTTCCAACTCCTTCTATGGCGAAGTCGAGGTATCCCTTAGCAAAGGGAAAGATCTTGCCGTAGGGAAGATCGATTACTTCTCCGTGTCTGCTCGCTAAGCAGTTTCAAGGCTTCTTTGGATTTGGCTCTTAGCTCTCGATCCACACCTGCTTCTGCGTACGTGAACTCCTTTGACACAGAGTACACCTCATCGTAGCACTTGGAAGACTGATTAGTCATGTAACTATGTCTTGAAGTCTTTTGCTTTTCCGTGCTCTCCTTATCTCTAGTGCTATTCTTCTTCCTGCATACATGCTTTCACCATATTTCAGGTAGGCATAGGGGGATGTTCCGATTCCAACATTGGTCCCCGCGACTATCCGAGCTGAGATCTCAAATACGTATATCTCCAACTTCTCTGTTACTATGGTCTCTAGGCAGAAGGGCCCCACTATTCCAGGTGACGCTATTTCCTTTGAAGCTTTCACTAGATTGTCGCCTATTCTAATGAATTCTGGAAGAAGCGATTCTCGAAGCGTGATCGGAATGTTGCCAACTATCGTGTAAGTAGGGCTTATTGCCATTTCAAGCTGTTCACCTGCTGGTATTCTCCCTATCGCATCTATTGTGGATTCGTAACGTTTGTCCACCCCCAGAAATTCCACATCATCACTTATTATTGAGGAGAAATAATGAGGGTAGACGTTTACGCCTAGGATATATTCCTGCAAATGTATTCTGCTGAGGTCTCTTCTGCTAAGAAGGCCGCGTCTAATCATCTTCTCAGCCTTTTCGTAGAAAGATTCTGGAGAGTTTGACAGAAAGTACCCTTTCCCGCCTTGCGCTCCTGGAAGCTTCGCTATTGTCAGGCCACTGATTTCCTCTGGTCTCTCAAAGGTTTTTGGCAGTCTGAGTGTTGCCTTTGACAACCATTGTTTCTGCTTTTCACGGCTGGCTTCCCAACAGAGTAGTTCTCTATTTCCAAACATTGGAACATGAAGGTTATCGGTCATCTGCTCAGTGCCCAGGTAAGCAGTAAATGAACCATGAGGAACAAGAATGGCGTTTAGATGCCTTAGCTTCTCTTGAACATCCTCATTCAATACTTCAACGAAATCCTTCACAAGTATTAGGTCATCTGCTAGGGAGAATCTCTCGTACAGTATTGCATCGGTTTCCCTGCAAACGCATACAGTTTTGATTCCTTCTTCCCGGGCCCCCTTGAAAATATTCAATGCGGAATGAGAGCCCAAAGTCCCTATGGCCAGATTGCTTAGATCGTATTCGCTAAGTATCCCACCTATTTCCCCTTTGCTTATCACGTTAAAATTTCCTCAAGCCTATTTTCTTTGACAGCTCGCCTTATCTCCATGGCAACCCTTCTTCCGGGGCCAACCTCTATCCCGTATTTGTACTTCATGTAGGGCGAGGTAGGTTCTATACATGGACAACCCGGGACACGGGGGCTAACATCGAAAACGTAGAACATCAACTCCTTTGTAACCGCTCCCTGTAAAGCGAATAACCCTATCATTCCGGGGGGGTACTCTTTCTTGCAGACATTTACGAAGAGCTCCCCTGCATTGAATATTTTCTCTATTTGGCTTTCTCGCATAGTCAAGCCAAAGTGGCCTATCTCAATGTTTTGAGCCAGTATTCCAAGTTGTAGCTGTTCGCTAGCTGGCAGGTCTAAGATCCCATCCAAATCGGTTTGTATCCTTCTGTCAAACCCCAATAGATCAAGTTCATCAGTCAAGGGAGACCAGAAGAAATTGGCGTTAAACTTTGCTCCTGTAACATACTCCTCTATTACAGCTGTTTCCAAGTCTTTTTGACTGATTATTCCCGCTCTAACGCGCTGTTGAGACTTTTTCTCAAACTCTTCAGGAGAAGATGCGTAGAAAAACGCTCTTTCTATCTTCCTTTCTTTTTCTGGAACCTTAACTATCACTAAGCGGTCTATCTCTCCATATGAACTAAGAATTTTCGGCATGGGTATGCCTGATTTCTTGAGCAAATGGTGTTGGTTTCTGGGTAGGTTAAGTTCTTCAGTTCTTAACATGAATCTGTTTCCCATGATGGGTACACTGAATTTCTCTTCTATGTTTTTGTATCCAACATATGTCGAAAAAGAGCGATTGGGCACAAAAATCGTATTCAACTCCCTAAGCTTGAGAATGTTCTCTTTCTTCACCACATCAGAGAATCTGTCAAGAAGTACAACTTCATTGAAAAGATTCTTGTAGTATTTTGTGTATGTCTTTTCTCGACCTCTTTGGCAGATCACTACTGTTTTGAAACCCTCTTGTTTGACGCCATGTGCGATTTCTAGGGCCGAATGTGACCCCAAAACCCCTATCCTAATTCTGCGCTTGTCGTATTCCGCGGCTATTTCCCTAATCTCAGCGCCAATCATTTTCCTTCACCCATAGCGTTGCCACACCTAAGGTACCGAAGCATTCCTTTGCTAGCTTCGCTCCATACGTTGCAGACAGTAGTAGATATAAGGAGTTTCCTCTCGCCTTTTTGCCTTCCGTTTTGCCTCCAGAATCTGCAGGCACCTAACGCAATAGAGCGACTGACACTGGTCTCTCCAGCTACTTGGCTTATCGTTCTCTCTCCGTTCTTCTTGGGAAAAACCCACATACCTTCTTCACTCTTCCCTACGAATCTCCAGAAATTCTCCAGAACTTCAGTTTTTCAGCCAATACATTTAAGATTTCTGATTGTGTTTAGTTCTGTTCTAGAACGAAGCCGACAAACGTTTTCCATTCTTTCAGCTGACAATCCGATCGGACATTGGTGGCAACTTCAAGATTGAATTTCTATCTCAAGAGGACTACAGCAGCGATGCGTCGAGGCTCTGAATCTTGGTCGCTAGAATTGGTGTCTTGTTCATTACATGCATGCATGCGAATGATGCGTCTTGCCTAAAATCTCCTTCCAGTTAGTCTTTCATACGCCTCTATGTACTTTGCTGACGTCTCGATGATGATCTGCTTGGGCAGGCTCGGAGCTGGTGGCCGTTTGTCCCAGCCTGTAGATTCCAGATAGTCCCTGACTCCTTGCTTGTCAAAGCTTACCTGACTCTTACCGATTTCGTATTTGTCTGAGGGCCAGAAACGAGACGAGTCGGAGGTAAGAACCTCATCTATGAGCATCATATTCCGGTCGCAGAGCCCGAATTCGAGCTTGGTGTCTGCGATGATGATTCCGTTCTTTTTAGCTCTGCTACAGGCTCTTTTGTAGAGTCTTAGACAGACCTCTTCTATCTCTTCAGAAGCGTCTCTGCCAACTTTCTTGATGACCTCTTTTCTTGTCATCTCCATGTCGTGACCAACCTCGGCTTTCGTTGTCGGAGTCAAGATCGGCTCTGGCAGCCTCTCAGCCTTCCTCAGCCCTGAGGGCAGTTTGATTCCGCAAATCTCCTTTCCTTCCTTGTAGCTTCTCCAAGCGGAGCCGTAGAGGTAACCTCTGACGACGAATTCAATCTTTATCGGGTTGGTCTTCTTCACCAAGACGGTTCTGCGGTCGACAACATCTATTATGTGGTTGGGAATTATGTCGCTTGTCTTTTGGAACCAGAAGACTGAGAGCCTGTTTAGAGCTTCGCCTTTGTTGGGGATAGCGTTGGGCAAGACAACGTCGAAAGCAGAGATGCGATCGGTTGAAACAATCAATAGCCTGTCGCCTAACTCGTAGACGTCCCTCACTTTGCCCCTCTTGAAAAGGGGAAGCGAAAGCTTTGTATCCAAGACCCCGCAGCCCAATCATATACCCCAAGCAACACTTCTCTAACTAGCAGCCTTCTCTTATTTCTTTGTCAGCCTCAGCAACATCTTTCCTTTTCTTCTGTTGATACTTGATAATCTTCTCCTGCAAGGAGCTGTCTGAGAGTGCCAGAATTTTCGCTGCAGCCAAGGCAGCGTTATTCGGCTCTGCGGCAAAGAGTACAGAGACCCCCTTGGGTGTGATCATGGAGGAGAAGACTTTGGTCCACCCGTATTTCTTCGAGTCTGGAGGACAGGCGATGACTGGAAACTTCGTGAATCCCGCTACTGCTCCTGAGAGGGCATCAGATAGACCAGCAACGGTGATGTAGACGATTTGGATCTCTGATCTCTCATAGCCTTCTAGAATCTTCAGCAGCTCTCTTGGTGTTTTGTGGGCTGAGGCTATTCTTAACTCACATTTTGCGTCGAATTGTTTGAGCGAATCGGTTATGGAAGTGGCGAAATCGAGGTCACTTCTTGAGCCAATTAGTATTACCGCTTTGTGCTCTGCCATGACGGTATATTTCGGGAGAAAACTATATAAAAGCAAAGGGAGCGGCTTTCATCTCTGGGGGGCTATTCTAGGAACGCTTCACTTTTCCTTGTGGCATGGATCTGCGCTCGTCCTTTTTATCATGTCTTTTATGACTGAAGCAGACTGGTTGAACAATTTCTTCATCTCGGAACTCAGTTTTAGTTCCAAAATTCTCTCCACGCCTTTCTTTCCGAGAATGACGGGGACGCCGATGCTGATGTCTGAAAACCCATACTCGCCCTGTAAGAAAGTTGAAACGCTCATGACTCTGTTTCTGCCCCTCAAGACAGCATCAACCATAATCGCTACGACAACCCCTGGAGCGTAAGTTGTAGACCCTTTGAGTTTGATGATGTCAGCGCCAGATGCTTTGGTCAGATTTACTATCTTCTCAATCTGCTCCTTCTTAAGCAGATCTCTTATTGGTATTCCAGAGACAGTCGCGTAGTCTACGAGGGGCACCATGGAGTCTCCATGCTCTCCTATCACTAGAGCACGAATGTCCTCTCTGGAGACATCTAGTTCAGCTGCTATGTAGGATCTGAAGCGCATCGTGTCAAGGATGTTTCCCATCCCGAAAACTCTATTCCGTTCAAAACCTGACTCTTTGTAGGCTATGTAAGTCATCACATCCACGGGATTTGTCACAACCATTAGCCTGCATTCAGGAGCGTATCTCACAACCTCTCTCACTACAGATGTCACGATTCCAGAATTCATGTTCAAAAGGTCTAGGCGTGTCATTCCGGGTTTTCTGCCAGCCCCCGCCGCAATGACAACAACCTCTGAGCCCTTCATCTCGCCAAAGTCGTTCGTTCCCTTGACTTTGCCGTCGAACTCTATTGCGGGCGCGGCTTGCATCATATCCAGCGCTTCGCCTTCAGCCCGTTCCCGGGCAGTGTCTATCAGAACAACATCGCTGATTCTAAATCTTAGAATGTTGAACGCGGAGGCGCTTCCTAC
>SMTZ1_10001837_pt1 | contig 21393 bp, 20 predicted proteins | sample DeeMarSWOR136_30_FD_25667 | JGI IMG/M metagenome (IMG submission 25667) | reverse complement strand
ATGGTGTAGCGGATAGGATTAATGGCAAAACTTCTCTTGAAGTTGCTGAAACTCCTGGCTTGAATGAGTTGGTTTCGAAGGCTAAATGTGGTCTTCAGTATTCTATTGGAAAGGGTATTGCTCCTGAGAGCGATGTTGCGGTTATTTCGATATTAGGGTATGATCCGCATGAATATTATACGGGTCGTGGTCCTTTAGAGGCTTTAGGTGTTGATATTAGGATTAAAGAGGGTACTGAAGTAGCTTTTCGCGCTAATTTTGCTACGGTTGATGCGGATTCTGAGGATCTTGTAATTCTTGATAGAAGATGTGGTAGGGATCTTTTATCCGAAGAGGCAAAGGAGCTTGCAAGGGCTGTGGATGGTCTTGAGTTAGGGGTAGATGATGGTTATGTGCGGGTTGAATCTACTGTGGGTCATCGGGGAATAGTTGTTATTGGGAGTGAGCTTGGATTGTCTGATAATATTGGTAATACAGATCCTGCATACGAAAGAGTGGGAAAAATATCGACAGCTAAGGAAAGTTTTGAGAGCAAGGTTTCTTTGTGTGATTCTCTTGATGATAGCCCTGAAGCTAAAAGGGCTGCTGAACTTGTAAACATTTTAACGAGGAAAACTTTAAAGATTTTAGACTCTCATCCGGTAAATCAGAAAAGAGAGAGTTTGGGCAAGCTTAAGGGTAATATTTTGCTTTTGAGGGATGCTGGGGGTTCTTTACCAAAGGTTAAACCGATAAATGAGGTTTTTCAGGCAAGTTTTGCTGCTATAACGGAGATGCCTGTTGAAAACGGTGTGGCAAAACTTTTAGGCATGGATGTTGGGGAAGTGTCTCCTCCGACTGAAGATAAAATATCAGATTTAGCAGAAAGGCTTGAAAGGACAGAGGAGCTCCTAGAAAAGTATGATGTGGTGTATACTCATTTAAAAGGGCCTGATGAGCCCGCTCATGACGGGTATTTCGATAAAAAAGTGCAGTCAATTGAAGAGATAGATAAATACTTTGTGAGTGTTCTGTTAGAACATTATGATTTGAATGAATTAGCAGTGCTTGTAACAGCAGATCATGCAACTCCGCCGGATCTAAAAGTTCATAGTGATGACCCGATTCCGTTTATGATAGCTTATGAAAAACTGGAACCTGACAATATCAAAGAATTCAGCGAAAGAGAATGTATGAAAGGGTCTCTTGGTGTAATCGAGCATGGATGGGAAATGCTACCGATGATAATGAAAATGATCCGTAAATAAATCAAAAAAGTCGACAAGTTTTTAATAGTTATCACCTTTCTCCCCTTTTCTCTACTTCCTATTTTCATTCTCCCAATCATTCTTATTTTTCTTTATTTTTTTGTTCTTTTAAGCGGGTTTCTACTTGTTCTAAAGAAGCAAAACCTGAAGTAGCTTTCTCTTCTATGAGAAAGCTTGTGACTGCTGAAGCAAATTTTGCGGATTGAAGGACATTCTTTGACCAAAGGTGTTTAATGATAAAAGCGGCAAGAAAGACGTCTCCTGCTCCTGTAGTGTCAACGACTTTTTTCGGTTTGAAAGAAGGGATCTTAAAAACTGTTTTTTTTCCTTTTCTTGTATCTATGACTATTGATCTTTTTTCTCCCCTTGTTATTAAAAAAATGCCTTTTCCTTTCGTTTTAAAAAATTTGATTAACTCATCTAAGTTGTTTCTTTTTATATTTGCTATGGTGAAAGCTTCTTCTTCAGAAGGTGAAAGAATGTCCGCAAATCGCATAATTTCGTCAAAATTTATTCTACTTTCTAGATAAACAGTTCCATCAGGATTAATCATTCGTAAAAATCCTTGGGGGTCAACTCCTATTAAAGGCTTTTTACCAACAGTTTCTCTTAGCCACCTTATAAAATCAGGGGAAATTTCACGCATAACAGGGGAAATTAAAAAGCTTTTAGCTTTAAAATATTTTTCTGGAACATCTTTCTTTTTAATCTTGTTTGCTGTTGTTATAAGTTTGGAGAATCTTTCTCCATTCCAAGTATTTCTATGAATAAAATTAGTGCTATGGTCTCCACGCCTATTAACTCCGCTAATATCAATGTTTTTAGAGGTTAGAAATTGTAAATATTCCTTGGGGAAGTCTTTTCCTACCACGCTAACAATACCCACAGATGCTCCTAACTTAGCAGTAGTTAATCCAGCATAAGCAGGAGGACCCCCTAAAAAGAGAGGTTTTTCCTCGTTTTTTTCCTTTATTGTTTTTTCTTTGAGTTTAATGGTCTCTTCATAATGAGTAATATCAAGGCATAGATGGCCTATAATTACGATATCAAACATTAACTGTCCCTTTCCTTTCTTTTCTCTAAAATAAAAGGGAAAAGTAATTAAACGAAATGGATGTTAGGCTGGTTTATAGATAATAACTATAAGACGAAAGAAATTTAATGATTGAAACTGATTTAATTTAAGGAGTACTTTAATATTTTTGTGTAGGTGCGACAATTGGGAATGGTGGCAGAATTAGACCCAGAAACTAAAAAGAAATTGGTTAAAACGTTGGGCGAAATTTCTCGTTATTGTGATCTTGATGCTTTAGCGGTAGTTACGCGGGAAGGTCGTCGTCTAGCTTTTTTTGCTCAAAAGGGTACGGATCCCGATCTACTGTCTGCAGTTTCTGCAGCTGTAACTTCGACTGGAACTATGGTAACGGAACAGTTGATGCATGGAGGTCTTTGGGAAGTGATTGTTAGGGGGGAGACTGGTTATACGATTTTATCAAGTTCTGGCGAGTTTGTGTTGATTGGAGCTTCAAGAGAGTTTTTCTCTATGGGATTAGCTGTCAGAGTATTACGGGAATATAGGAAAAAAATACAGAAAGTTCTCTCAGCATAAATGCAAAAATCTTCATTTAAGGTATAGGGATGCGAAATTTCGCATGTTTTTAAAGTTAAATTTTGTATCTTTTTTTGTTTTACTTAAAATATTTAAATGATGAGGCGAGATCAGTTTTATGTTATAGGTGTTGTTGGTATTGCCTAAGAAGAGGAAGTCAGGTGGAAGAACTAAGGGTAAAAAAGGCCGCGGTTATACTGTTCAATGTTCGCAGTGTGGTAGGATGGTCCCCCGGGACAAAGCGAAGAAACGGACACAGGTTAGGGGCATGATAGCGGATCCTGTTTTTGCAAAAGAGTTGCGAAAAAGTGGAACCTACATACCTCACAATATTTCAGTTAAATGGTACTGTATTTCATGCGCAGTTCACAGAAAAGTAGTTAAGGTTAGAAGTGAAAGTGAACGGAAAAGTAGAGGCTCTAGGAGATAAAATATTTAAAAATCGCGTAGAAGATTGTAAAAGAAAAGCTAATAACCGAAAAAAATATTTTAAATTGGTTTATAAAATTTTAAGTTATTTCTATGGAGATTGTGAATTTTTTGGAGGTAGAAATAAAAACAAGCAAGGCGATAAAGCGTCTTTATAAAAAGACGACTAAAGAAGTTCTTTGGCTCTATATTTTACGATTACTCCAAGAAGGCCCTCGATACGGGTATGAGTTAGCCCGAGAGATAAAGGAAAGGTTTGATTTTTCACCTGCTAGAGTTTCAAGTTATGTTATTCTTTATAAATTACAACGTGACGGTCTTGTTTTATCGAAGATTAAAGGCTCGTTTACAGGTCGTCCTGATAGAAAATATTACGAAATTACGGAGAAGGGGGAGGAACAGATGAAATTGGCTAAGGATTATTTAAAAGAACTTATGCAAAAAGTTTTTGACAAAACAGGATAGTATTAAACTTAAGAACTGTTTTGTTGTGGGGAATCCCTTGGAATTAGGAGCTAATGAAGAGCAAATGATGGAGGAACTAGAAGGTCTCTTAAGGCAAAAATCTTTTACAAGGGCTGCAGAAAAAGCCCTTCATCTTGGAGATAAGTTGGAGAAAATGGGAGAGAAAGAAAAAGCGTTACGACTTAAGAATCAAGCAGTAGATTTCTTGGTAAAAGCTAGGAATCAGCATATCGAAAGAAAGTCTTGGAAACACGTTGCAAACGCTTCGTTTCACGCTGCTAAACTTTTAGAGGATCTTGATCGGTCTAGTGAAGCTTTACCATTAATCGAGTCTGGGATTGAATATCTTAGTAAAGCTTCTGAAGAGTATCTTGTATGGCAGGATTTAGAAAAAGCCACTATGTGTTTTATCGCTTTTATCTTGTTAAAAATGGCATCGGAAGACTTTGAAGTAGAAAGAAACGTGGAAAACTATCGGTCAAAACTTGGGATTTCAGAGCTTTCTCATCCGAAAGAAAATTCGATGCTTGGAATACCCAGACTTTTAAGAGAAAGCGTTGAGAAAACTGATCTAGCCCTTTTAGAAAGAGCTAAAGAATTAACATATTCTCTTATTAAAGATCTATGTATAAGTGAAGTCGGTTTGTGGGTTTTTAAAAAGGTAGATAACGCGTTCATCGTGGCGGAAAAATGGTTAAGAGATAAGATAAAATTCCCCAATGTAAAGTTACAAATAGATTTTCCAAATGAAATCATTCACGGAGAAGAATTTAATGTCGCAATAAAAGTCGCCAACGAGGGAGAAGGAGACGCTAAAAACATGTATTTAGAGCTTAATACAATAGAACCCTTAACAGCTATAGAAACAAATAAAGTCACAATAGATGCTTTAAACGCGGAAGAAACAATTTCAAAATCTTTTAAATTAACTACTACAGGTCCACCTCCAAGCGTTGAAGGAGATACTGGAACAGAAATACCGATAACAGCAACGGTTACTTGGGAAGACATTTTAGAAACTAAACATAAGATAGAATCAAGTCCCTCCTTTATAACGCTTAACGCTCTGAGTGAAACAAAAAAGCTTGAAAACACCTTAGGAGAAATGAAAAATAAAATAATAAAAATAACAGCAATCATCGAAGAAAAAACAGTAGGAGAACTAAATTCTCTGATTAAAAATATTATGAAGATCCCTGGATCTTTAATGGAAGAAGCGTATGAATTATTAGAAAAAGGAGAACAAAAATACGCAAACTACAAAATAAAACTGCTTACAAAACTTCTAATCGAAATTGAAAACTTTTTAGAAACCCTCCCAACACCAACACCAGAAAACGTAGAAAATCTCCCAACTTAAATTCTAAACGATGTCTTAAAAACCTAAAAATAACCAACCCTCCCTATTTTTTATATTAAAACAGAAACAAAAGATGATAAACTCTTTTTTAAAATGTCATCATCGGTGAATCTTCGAACTCAACTAAGGCTATTTTTGCTTCATCAACTTCTAAACCAAAAGATTGAATCTTTAAAGGTAATGTCTCATGAAACTCTTTATCATATTTCCACGGTCTCCAACTTTCCTGTATACTAGAAACAGCGGCTTTACCGAGGTCTTTTTTCAGAGTTTCAATACCTTGTAAAGTTTCTGAAAGAAGCTGGATTATTTTTTCTTTAACGGTTTTTTCAGAAATAATTGATCCCAATGCTGTAAAGATCAACTCACCATTCATGACGCGGAACTTACCATCAGCACTAATTTTCGCTTCTCCACCTTTAGTTGGAACTGAGAGCAAAGTTCCAACCTCAATATTTATTGGAATAGTCACAAACGTGGAAGAAAACGATCTAATCTTCGTAAGAGGTCCTTCGCCCCAGTCTTGTAACACCCCCTCTTTGTCTATAAGAAAATATAATACTCCCTTAGGAGCTTTAACCATTAAAAAGAAATAAAAGAACACAAGAACACCTACACCCACAATAACAGGAACAAACAATAATAAATTCATTATTAAAACACCTTTACACGGCTAGCGATGAAATTAAAAACTACTTCTAATTGTCTATCTAATACTTTTTAATAAGAAAGAAACTACTAAAAATTTTTGCATGGCAGGATTAATTTCGAAATACTTATAGTTCTAAGATATTATTCATGTTTTTATGACGCGAAATAATCTTTTATACTGGTTTGGTTGGGCTGTTATTCTAGTAGGATCATGGTTTATCCTTACAGCAACGATCCTTAAATCACAAGCGACCAATATCCTGTCTTTTTCAGCTGATTATTCTGCTGAGTCAGAGATCAATGATGCTGGATGGGATTTACTTCGAGCGCTTAGCGCGATTTTTGGCGGAGCAATGATTGGGTGGGGTATCACTATACTTTACATAGCAGATAATTACACCCATAATGCACAAAGATATCTAACAATTGCTTTGTTAGCCTGGTTTATTACAGATAGTATTGGTTCACTAATGAATTCCCTAGAGTATAACGTGATTTTAAACTTAGGCTTTCTAATTCCCGGATTAATAATACTATATTGGCCAAATTTAAGAGGACAACCTTTAGAGAATTAATTACAAAATCAAAATTATAAAAAATGGCGGGCCCGATGGGATTTGAACCCACGACCCTCTGCTTTATCCGCCACAAAAACCAAAAAACAGAAATAATCCTTTGCATAGGAGGCAGATGCTCTATCCAAGCTGAGCTACGAGCCCAATAACTATGTTAATTAATCTCACAAAAACTGCTTAAAAATATATACCTTTTTAAAAGGTCTTAAAACCAGAATAAAAACAATAAATAAATAGTGGCGAGCCCGAAGGGATTTGAACCCTCGACCTCCTTAGAGTACGAACTTCAAGTCCTATTACTCCGAAGGCAGGCGCTCTATCCGAACTGAGCTACAGGCCCAAAAACATTTTTTACAAATTAAAGTTTAAAACTCTGCATGATTTTCTCATTATAGTCTTATAAGAATAATCTTATATTAAGATTATAATCTTATAGTACGTTCTATATCTAAATTCTATCGTTTTTGTTTCAGGTGTTTTTATTTTGTCTGGTTCATATAAGCCTTTTAGTAATATAAAAGAAAGGATACTTGTTCGTGTTATAGAGGCTTTTGAAGGGGAAGAGTGTACTTTAGAGGAGACTGATCCAAAGTTTGGAGATCTTAGTTTAAAGGTTTTTGAGCTTGCTAAGCGTTCGAGTTTGAAGCTTGAGGAAGTTGTGGAAAAAGTTATTTCTATCGTATCTGGCATGGATGAAATTGCATCGATTGAAGCAGTTGGCGGGCATGTTAATATTCATTTAAAAAGGGATGATTATGCTTATTCTGTTTGCAAATTTGTGCTTGAGAGGGATGATTTTGGCGTAATTGATGAGGTTAGGAAGGTTTGTGAAAGGATTGTTGTTGAGCATACATCGGCAAATCCCAATAAGCCTATGCACATAGGCCATTTTAGAAGCGGGGTTATTGGCGATGTTTTTGCTAATCTTCTAGACTTTTTCGGTTGTCAAGTTTCACGCCGGTATTACATCGATGATTTGGGAGTGCAAATGGCCCCTCTAGCTATTGGATACTTTCTTCTTAAGGATCAGGGCATCTCTTATGGTGGCGTAAAGCCTGATGTTTGGTTAGGGAAAGTTTATGCTGTAATGAATAATTTTTTAGATATACAGCGTTTAAAACAGGATGTTTCTGAGCTCTTGAAGGGAGACAAAAGGAAAAAAAATTTGGGTGAAATTTTTTACATCGACCAAGAGGAATATTCCTCTATTATAAAGGCGATTAATGAGAAGATCGGCGATAGTGAAGAGGAAGAGGATCGTAGAACTTATGTTAGACTGTTAGATAATGCTAAAAAGGTTTATGAGACATTTAATGAGCTGAATGAGCGGATGCCTGTTCTCATATTCACTTTAAGGAGTTTGGTGAAGGAGAAGGTAAAAGATCTTGTTTCTGAGTGTTCTTCCATGATTTTGGCTTATGAGGAGGGAAAAGATGAAAAGGTTAAAACGATGTTCAGAGAGGTTGCTTCTCTCTCGATTGAAGGTCATAAAAAAACCCTTTCTATGTGCGATATTGAGATGGAGGATTTTGATTGGGAAAGCGATGTCAGGTGGAGTGATGTTTTTAACGAGGTCTTTGAAAGATTTAGAGAACGGAATTTGTTAGTTGAAAAAGATGAAGCATTAGTTTTTAAAGCGGATGAATTGGGGGAAAAAACAGGGGCTAAAAAGGTTCTTGGTATTTCTGAACAACTTGGGGATACTGTTTTAGTTAAAAGAGATGGCACTACATTGTATGAGACACGGGATATACCATACAGTATAATTAAAGCACGAAAAACTAAGGCTTGCAAGGTTTTTAACGTTATAGGGAAGGCGCAAAAACTTCCCCAATCAAGGATAAGAGTCGCATTATATGCCCTTGGGTACGAGGAAGTAGCGAAAAACCAAGAACATTTTGAGTTAGAGTTCGTTCACGTAAAAGGCATGAAAATGAGGGGACGTTTAGCGAGTTATGTGACCCCTGATGAACTTTTTAACATGCTTATGAAAAACATTCTAGATAAGATGGAAGAACGGTCGTATAGTGATGAGGAAAAACGTGAAATCGCGGAAAAAATTGCATCAGCCTCTTTAAAATACGCTATTTTAAAGGTCACTCCCACCAAGTCTGTCATTTTTGAGCCAGAGCAAGCAATAGATATTAAAGTTAACTCAGCTCCCTTCCTAATATATGCTTTTGTCAGATCACTTGGCATATTACGAACAGCTGAAGAAAAAGGCTTTACTGGGAGCGTTTCAGATATCTTAGATTACGATTTAAAAGATGAAGAATGGCAGTTAATCAAGCTTTTATCAACCTTCCCAGAGACACTTGAAAAGGTTTATGCTGAACGAAGACCCGATGTATTATGTACTTACGCTTTTAATACTGCAACCCTTTTTAACCGCTTCTATGATACCTGCCCCGTTGTCAGTGAAACAGATCCTAAAATAAGAAGTGCACGAATTATCATAGTAGAAACCACTAAAAAAATAATGGAAAAAATCCTATCCTTACTAGGCATCAAACCACCTGAAAAAATGTAAACAAAAAATTTATGAAATTTCAAATCTAATTAAACAAGTTTTTAATTTTAAGATCTATGTTTCTATTTTATAGGAGGATCCTATTTTGAGTGACTTAGTAAAACAAGTAAATCAAAAAGAAGCTGAAAGCTTGATCAAGGAAAATGATATAGTAGTATTAGATTTCTGGGCAATTTGGTGCCCTCCGTGCAAAGCAGCTGCGCCGATTTTTGAGAAGATGGCTGGGAAATATGATGGTGCTCTTTTCTTAAAGGTGAATACGGATGAAAATCCTGATATGGCTGATAAGCTTAATATCAGTTCAATTCCAACGTTTATAGTCTTCAAAGGTGGAAAAGAGTTTTCAAGAGTTATAGGTCTTGCGCCGGATAAGTTGGAAAAAGCGATTTCTCAAGCTTTAAATTAATTTGTATTGGGAAGATAACTTATGCAAAAATCTCTTGAAAAAAAGCTTTATCTTGGTGGTTTTGTAGATTTTAGCACTGTTGACATTCCAGGAAGATCTTCTGCGGTGATTTTTCTTAGTGGGTGTAATTTCGATTGTTCTTTTTGTCAAAATTCTCATATTCTTTCTCTTTCTTCTGGTAAATTGGTTAGTTTAGAGAAGATAGTTTCAATGATTGAGAAAAACTTTCTGATTGAGGCTGTTTCAATAACTGGCGGTGAGCCTTGTGCACAAGAATCGGTTGTTGATCTGTGTTTTCTTTTAAAAGAGAAGGGTTATTATGTTAACATTGACACTAATGGTAGTTTTCCTGAAATAGTGAAAAAGTTGATAGGTATAGTTGATAAGTTTTCTTTAGATATTAAATGTGCTTTTGAGCGTTATCCTGAAGTTTCTCGAGCTAAAAACCCTGATGTTGCCCAATTAGTAAAAAATAGTTACCATATAATAAACAATAGCGAGGTAGATTTTGAGGTTCGAACCACTGTTCTTCGCCAGCTTGTTTGGGAAAAAGACGTTATTAAAATATCAGAGTTTTTAAAAGCTAACGATTTTAGGGGTACTTATATTATACAACAATTTTTTAATAGTGAAAATGTGAGGGAGCCTCTAAGGATGGCAACTCCTCCTTCTGTTAAAGAAGTTTTAGAATTAGCACAGATAGCCATAGGTAGAGGGTTGAAAAAAGTGGGTACTAGGACGCGAGAGCTTGGATATCAGCTTTTAAATCCTTTGGACTAGAAATTATAAAAAAACGATATTGATTTTTAAAAGGTGGAAAAGATTATATCAAACTTTTTTGTATCAATAAAAATTGCCGCAAGGCCTGTTTTAGCTAAAAAAAGGAGTAGGTGCATAAGTTTTTCGGAAGATAACTCATGTTGTTTTTTTAAGATGGTTTCAAGGCATATACAAAAGCTATAGTCGATTGAATTATACAAATTCTTTATTACGGTTTTTTCAAGATTTTCTTTTTTAATGAAATTTTGGAAGGAAGGAGAATTTAAATATAGATCAAAAACATTGCGGCTTATACTTTTAAAAAAGTATTCTGACGGTTTGTTAATAAGCTCTTCTGGGGATGGTAATTCTTCCGCTTTTTCTAGGAAAACATCCCCGAATATTTCCATCACCTTGCACTTGACTTTTTCAATGTTATTAACACAATCTATAACTGTTGCATAATCTTCTTCTAATTGTTCAATCAAACATTTTAGCTTCTTTGTAATCAGTTTTACATGTTCTTTAGTTTTAAGCTCCATTTGTTTTAATAAAAATGCTGAAATAAGCTGTTGTCCTGCTCCTACTACAACAGATTTATCATCGGATCGAAATTCAAGCCTTCCAGAACGGAGAATAGTATGATCTGAAACTTGTTTAATAGCATAAATTGCTGCTGAAGCTAAGTCTAAATCCACAGTTAATCTTTCTGGGGACACTACTTTTAAAATAGGTATGCCTTCCTTAGTGAGGAGGAGAAAAACGACAAAACTTTTACGAAATTCTTCGTCTATTGTTTCTATCGTCAAAAATATAGCCTTCTAACCCTTTTCCCTTTTTATTATATATACTACATAATCTATTTAATATTTTTAGATCAAATCCCAAACTTTTGGAACATCTTCGGGAGAGAATTTTTCTAATTTATGACTATCGATTATTGTGCAAATTTTTCCTGTAGCTGAATGTACCGATCCGGGAATTCTGAGAAGTCTACGCACGTCTGAAGTTACAGGCTTATCAAGGCGAGGATATCTCCCAAGAACTATCGCCATAGAAATCCTTTTAGGATCTACATGTGCTGGAATAATTCTATAATAATCTTCAGGTGAAAAATTTTCCTTTGATTCTATAAAATCAATAACTTTTTCTGCATCTTCAGGACGAAAACCTAAAAGGGTTAAATCCTCTTTTGAAACATTTAAAAAGAACGATTTCGCAATCTTTTGAAAAACTCTTTCTCTTAGTGTTTTCGCATACTTTGGAATTTCTTCAAGCTTTTGACTTCTTTTCTCATCAGTTATCATGGTAAGATAGCTCACAATAGCTGATCTTTGTTCGGAATCTAATTCCTTAGCTACACTATCCCTAACCCAGCAATGGATCCCCCTCCTCCCAGAAAAAACAAAAATAAGATCCTCAAAACCAAAATCTGTTCTTAAAGTTTCATCTAAAAAAAGCGCTGCATCCTGGGCAAGAGACCAGCAATCTTCACATACCTGTTTTGAACCTCGGCAGTCACACCTCCTAACTGCATCATACGAATCCAAATCAACATCAAAAATAAGCTCTCTATAAGACCAGTTTAATTTTTGAATAGGGTTTAAAAACGTAGGACCTTGATCATAAACCGCCCCCACAAATTGTTGTAAAGGTAATTTTTCTATGAGAAAATTCTTAAAATCACTCAAAGTTTTAAAACTTAAATTTCGACTAAAAACACCTTCAGATAGTAAAAAACCAAACTCTCGCCTTTCAAAATCTGTAAGACCTATAGCTTTAATCAGAGGCTTTAAGTCAAAAATTGTTTCATAAAATTTTTTTAAATCTTCTTTATTTACCGTTTTCTCCAAAAAAAACCACCGACTAACAACTTAAAAAATCAATAAAAGAGGTTATTTTTCTTTGTTATTTTTTTCTTTTAATAAGCCCTCTTTTTTAGCAGCTTGATAAAACCATTGTAATGGATGAGAAAGGTGTTTAAGAGGTTTTTCTAAAACAAGGTTAAAGGCTGTTTTACATGCCAGAGTAGGTTTTCCTGAAACCGTATCACTCTTTATTTTAGCGATAAAATTTTCATATTTTTTCAAGTTTTTTTCTTCACCTGAGCGTAATTTAATCATGTTTAAAACTGTTTTTTCAACCTCTTCAGGATCTTTATGGGCAAAAGTGCAAAAATAGGACTCTGCAATAGTCTTACATTTAGGAGGCGAATAATCGATCTTTGATCCTTCGAGTCCATATAAATGTCTAATAACATATCCAATCTTTCTGGTAAACTCCTCATAAGTAAGCCCTATATTATCCACCGCTTGATCATACCAAAATCTAAGCTGGTCTTCTAAAGACATACCCAAACGTTTTAAAAATAGTCCAAGTTGAAACCTTTCACCATGCTCCAAATGTCCCTTTTTTGAAAGAATCATTGTCAATTCTTGCATACAAGGTGGCATCAAGTCGATCCTGTTGAAAAGCGAAGTACCAGAAGGAATTTCACCAGGCTCAAAACCAAAGTCAGAACTATACTTTTTCGCAATTTTCCTCAGCTTGTCACGAATAACTTTAAGTTTTTCTTGTAAAGCAGGCTCCCCAGCCACACGATCCTGTAACCTTTTGATCTTTTCTCGAAGTAAAGCTTCAAATTTCCTTTTAATACTTCCAAAAAACACAAATAAGGGAGCAATAGCCCATCCCTTATACAGTAAAGCCCTTTTAGAACCTATAACATCAGGAACATCCGTAAAATGCATAGCAACATAGCCAGAACTCTCCTCAATTCCCGACCTAAAATGACGAACTCTAGAAGGTGTATGTAATCCAAAACGTTTCAAAATATTCTCCTCTCCCAAAACTTTTTCCAAATCTTTTATCGCTAACATTTTATCCTTTCCAAACAAAAACCTCATAACCTCTAACTTATCTTTATTAAGGGCTGCACGAAACCGATACTCAAAAAGATCCCCCTCATTTTCCACCAACCAAGATGCTAACCTCTCATCTTCAGAAACAGCTAATCTCAACAAAACATGCCCAGCAAACTCCATCTTAACCAGAAGCAACCACTCATCCTCAAAAACAGCTGAAGATCTACGCAACAACCAACGCTCCCTCCTAGAAAACCGCCCAATCCTCTCAGTCGCTAAACCCGCCCAATCATCAGGATCAAAATCCAACCCAGAAACACGTTTCAAAAGAAACCAATCAGGTAAACTATCCATCTCTTCAAACGAATCCCTCGTAACATCCACAAAAAACACCTTAAAAAACAAACCACCAAAAAAGTCCCTAAAAATCAATAGAATAATGTCCAATATAAAATTCTCCCCTCAACACTTAAAAAAGGAACGAAAAACAAACAAAAAAGAGAAAAAAACACTTTAAAAATCAAAACATTCTTTATTTTGAACTCTCAAAAGTAACTTTTGGTGATTTTGTGCCGATAAAAGAGGTCTTAATGATTGGGAATCCAAAACTAAGAGAAAAATCTTCCAAAGTTACCGATTTTAAAGAAGAGCTTCAAGAGATAATACAAGACTTAAAAGACACGCTTAAACATCTTCAGGAAACTAAAAAAATAGGTAGAGCCCTCGCTGCTCCACAGATAGGATATATTAAACAGATCATATGTTATGGTCTTCCCAATAACACTATCATGATGATAAATCCAAAAATAACTTTCAAAAGTAAGGAGAAGTTTGAGGTATGGGATAGCTGTTATAGTTTCGATGTTGCTTTTTTCGTACAAATACTACGTCATAAAAAAATAAGAGTAGAGTATCAAAATGAAAAAGGGGAGTTAGTCGTAGATGAATTTATTGGTAAGATGTCTGAGCTAGTTCAGCATGAAACTGATCATTTAGAAGGTGTTCTTGCAACAGATCACCTCGCTGATGTCAAGAAGATTATAGCAAGGCAAGAATGGGAAAAAAGATACAGAGCATAGTTGTTTAATTTCCTGAAGAAAAGTCCCAATTATTAATAAATTTTTATTTTGTTTGGATTGATCCATACTTTTTGGTAGAATCCACAAGAGCTTTAATATGCTCTGCGGGGGTTTTAATCCAAAAATCACATCCTGGAGATACAATATCGATACCAGCTTCTATAACCATTTTAACAGCGGCTTCTATCTTTTCTACAGGTCCCCTGAAAAGAAGAGTTTGAGCAGGTATATTACCCAAAATAGGAACTCCTGGTTTTACACTGTCTACAATTTCTCTTGTTTTAACTATCGAGGTTCTCTCATCAATAGCAATAGCAGTGGCTCCAGTTTCAATCATGGCATCAATTATGCCATCAGAATTGCCGCATATATTTAGAATAGTTACTGCCGATTTTACCCTGTTTATCCACTTTTTTGTGGATTCAAAAACAAAATCTCTATAATATTTAGGCGAAATACTATCATTGGATGCTCCGCCATCATGGTAGGTTAAAATGTCAGCCCCAGCTTCCTGATATATCTTTGCTAATTCTATGTACAAAGGAGTTACTCCATCTATAAACTCATGAATAATTTCAGGCTTCTTTTTTATAGCAACCATAAAGTCAACTGTTTCCATCAAATAACTACTTATCATGGTGAACGGAGGATCAAAAATAACATTAACAGGCACACTTTCTCCATACTTTTCCTTTAGCATCTTTATAGCTTTAATTATAACAGGAACTCTTCCAGAATTAGCAATATCTTTTGGCAGTTTTATGTCACTAAAATCCTTAGCAATCAAATCTTTAACAGAAGGCCAAAGAGTTTTACCTTCACGAAAATCTATCGGGGCTCCTAAAAGTTCTGCTTCAACCAAGATATCAAAGGGGATACTAATGTTATCCAACCCACACAGCTCATGAGCTGCTGCACCAAGTCTTGCCATTTTCTCCGGGTCAAAATGAGAATCAGGCCAAAAAGCATCAACAGCCACCATAAAATCTTCCGTATAAGTTCCCGCAGGGTTCATACAAGGGATTCTATCCGCTTCATTTTTCCGCCCTTTTAAAAAGGCAAAAACACGCTCATAAGAACTCATTTCAACCATAGAAACCACACAAAAACTATATTCGAATTCTGCTTAAAATTGAGAAATTTAGTTTAAATAAAAAACTTTAGTAGTATTTAATGACTATCTTCTTCTAAGCTCTATAATACTGTTTTGTCCCGAAATTTGGGACTCAGAAATTAGGTTTAAGTTAGAATTTTGAAAGCGAATTCTGCTAACGCTTTAGCTATTAAAACTTCTCCAACCCCCATTAATAGTCCTGTAACTAGTCTAAGTAAATTGTTGCTCATCCTGTACTCAAATAGTTGAGTAAATCCGTCTATAGCGCCTGGTAACATTAAAATTACGCCGATTAAAAAGCCAAAAAGGCCAACATTTGTCCATGAAAATAGGAGATATAACATCATCCATAATGCACCGATAAAAATACCAGTACACCTTGCGCATAAAGGCAAGGGTCTACCTTTTATATGAATTGTTCGTTCAGGAATCCTGTGGCAAATAACTATTTTGATCTCACGATTCCCGATCTTCAAAAAAAGGTGTCTCCTACTCGTTTTCACTCTTATAATACTAGGAAGATAGCAAATCCGATCACAGGGATAAAAACAAGGGCTCCTACTTCATAATAACTCATCCTGTGCGCTCTTGCAATGCCTATAGTCATTAGAAAAGCAGCCCAAATCCAAAACACCAGGATAATATAGTTAGTTGCTGTAACAACACTTTGACCTTGCAGATCTTCCATTGCAGTAACCATGTTCGAAACTGTGGTGCTCATACCTTCATCCCTTGTAACCGTTACAGAAACATCACTAAGACCTAAAAACAGGATTAAAATGGAAAGTATTTCACCCAACAAAACCGGTATAAGAGAATAACCTACCACAACCCGTGTTTGAAAATAAGTCCCTTTACCCCCCAATAATTTAACTATTAGCCAAATAATAAAACTCCCTAAAAACAAAACAAACAAAGGCAATATCAAAAAAACCATAGATCCAAGAAAAATTAACGCCAATTGCGCCTTAGCCAAACTAGAATTAACGCTACTCTGTTCAGCTGTAGTAAAACCAACATAATCTATGTCAAAATGATAAGCATACACTGCAACTTTTATCATAGCCAAAAAAGCATAAAACAATAAAATTATCATTACTCCTTTCCCATCAGGATTCTCCGCAATCTCAGTCATCGTATTCATAGGATCCATCACAACACCCTTAGCACGACGAACCCTATCACGCATATAAACAGGAGGCCTAAACTTAACCTCAAGAAGACGAGTAAGATCATAACCGCAGAAAGGGCAGAGGATATACGTGCTTGGGACGTTTTCGAAGCATCGTGGGCAATCCATCATTTCTTCGCTCAAGGTTCAAACCTCCGACAGTAATCAGTATTTTATCAATAATAATCTTGAGTTTGTCAGTGAGTAGAACTCTACTAAGCGGGTAACTTTCATAAAAGGAATACGAAAAGGATAGTATCAATATCATATAAAGTATCAATATCATATATATTTTCTTATTTTTTTGTGGTTTTTTATTTTTTAATGTTGAAATGTTTGTAAAATAGGTATTTTAAAAAAAGTAAGAGTAGTTTTATGCGGTTATGACAAATAGTCCTACTATGAAGGTTATGAAGATAGTTACATATTTTGCTGTTTTTTTGGTTACGGTGTAGCCTTCTTTTATGCCTTCTTTTAGCAGGTAACCGAAACTAATTGTGGCGATTAAACCTATACTCTTAACTAGAATTTCTATTGATGTTGTCCATTTTACTTCGAAGATGCTCATTAATATGGCGTATAATAGGGCTACGTAGAGCATTGGTATCATTGCATATCCTGATATGCTTGCAGAAATGTTTATGCTTCCTGTTGATTCTCTAAATGTTTTAATTGATATTAAAATAAGGGCTGATAAAGCCATCCAAGCAATTAAAAAGAGTATTCCTAGGGAGAATGCCCATGTAAGGACTATTGTCGACTGTTCTTCGCCAACTTCTTCTGTTAAACCTAAAAAATTCTTTTCATAAAATCCTCTTCCAATACCTAAAAGCGCTCCAATTAAAAAAAAGATTATAGCGCTACTTTTTGAATTTGGTAGTAAAGCAGCTTCAATAACTCCTTTCCTTGGAGAAAAAAAAGAAAACATCAGTCTTTTAACAACCGATTTTTCTACTATATTCTGAACTTTTTCATCTGGTAAAAAAAACGATTCTTTTGATGAAGTTTCCATTAAAAAAACCTCAAGAAAAATATGTTATAGTTTTAATAGCTCATTTTTTAGCTCGTTGATAGCTTTTACAACTTTTGATGAAGGATAGTAATCGAGTAGGGGGATTCCTTTACTGTCTGCTTCAAAGACTGAAGGGTCGTAGTTTAATGTTATGAGGATGGGGATTCCGATCTCTTTTTCAAAGGATTGGATCTTTTCTTTTTCTTCTCCGTTTAAAAGTTTATTCACTATTCCTACTATTTTTTTGACTCCTAAAGGTTTTGCAAGTTCTGCTATTCGTTTTGCTGTAATGATTGATTTTACATTGGGTTCAAAGACTACTAAAAGTACGTCGACATTTTTCACTATTCCTCTTCCAAGGTGTTCTAAACCTGCTTCAAGATCTAAAACTACAACTTCGTCTTTTTCTAACACGAGTTTTCTCAACAAAGCTTTAATTAGTGCTCCGGCAGGGCACATGCAACCAGTACCGGCTACGCGAACAGTACCTACTACTAAAAGGTTAACGTCATCTTCGGTTGTTACTCCAAATTTTGTGGCGATATCCTCCACTTTGGGGTTGAGTTTATAAATTCCTCCCTCACCACCGACTCTTTCATGGATTAGTTCATGATTTTCACAAATTGGAACAATATCATTTGCTTTTTCTGGGGATAAACCTAAAGCTATTCCCAACTTCGGCTTAGAATCCACATCAACTGCTAAAACTTTGAAATTATCTCGGGCAAGTAAACGGCTTAAGGTAGCTGCAACCGTTGTTTTGCCTACGCCACCTTTACCACTAACAGCGATCTTCAAAACATTTCACCTTAAAATAAGGGGTTTTAACCCCATTTTAACCTTACTTTTCCGTAAAAAACTCAAACTCAGAATGAGGGTTGTGTTATACGGGTATTAAAAGAATGTTACGAAATTTATTATTATCTAATTTTAAGAAACATATAACCTAAGATAAGATCATTTAAAAGGTGAATATAGTGGATCCACAGGCGAAACCTCAAATCACAGGCAATATTTTTTTAAATGGTAAAGTTTTTCGAGCAGAAGATTTCATTAAAGCCCTTGAAAGGGGAGGGATAAGGATCACTGTAGATAAAGATTATTGTTCTGTAGGGTTTGAGAAAGTATATCCAGTATACCGTTCTCATCAAGAAATGGCGATGTCATTAACATGCCATGGAAGCCTTGCTCATTGTTGTCCTGCTGAAAAAGAATGTGCTGAGCGTGATAAGGCTTTGGAGTTGCTTAACATATCTAAAGAAGATTATGAACGTTTGAAAGGGTATTTTCATTTGAAACTTATTGAGTTTATTAAAGGCTTATGGAATCCTAATGGTAATGCACATATCCAAGAGAAAAACTTTGACAAAGATGAAAAAAGAACTTTTAAGGATGATAACGGTGGAAATGAGCTTTTTTATGACAGAGATCAGAAAGGTGATTACATCTATGGATTAGGATCTTCTTCTCGTAATGTTGTTCGTTCACGTTCTTCTTCAAAAAATAGTAGTGAACTTGAACCTGGATTAGAGGATCTGTTTGGAGTTCCTAAAAGCCGAAGAAAAATGAAAAATGAACCTACTACTCATGTACAGGGATATACAAGGGAAATATTCACAGAAACACGATGTCCAAGATGTAATACTAAATTACCTCCTAGAGCTGTTTTCTGCTCAGGATGCGGGATACAATTATAAAAACTAAACATGATAATTTTAAAAGATAAATCCTTCTAAGTCGTATTCTTTAATCTTTTAAAAGGAGTTCTCTTTTTTTACTTGGAAACACTATTTATTATGTTTTGAAGTCTTTTTAGCTCTCTTTCAATAAGATCTAAATCTTTCAGAAGAACGGAAGCACTATTTTCAAAATCTTCCACGGTGATTTTTTGATTTTTAAGAGCAATCTTAAGTTCTTCTAACTCTTTTTTTGTGCTATACCTCGAAGCTTCTAACTGTAAAATTTTCGAATAAAGCTGATCTTCGCTGAGGGGAATTATGAAGTCAATATCTTCCTCCCATTCTGCTTCAGGAACCTTTACTTCTGCTTCAGGAACCTTTACTTCTGCTTCTTCTTCTTTTTCGATCTTTTCTTCGAAACTTAATTTTTCGATTTTTTCGACTGCTTGAGTAGGTGTTACTTCTAATATTTCGCCTTTTTCATAATCTTGTGTGACCACTAAAGGTTTATGGAGAATAAGATTCTGGGATAAATATAAAAGATTTTGATCCTCTTTTCCGAACAATTTTAAAAAATAAGATTCTAAGTCTAAACTAGGCTCTACAATCCCTTCTCTCTCTTCTATAGGCTCTATTGGTTTTGTTTCCATCTCATTAGTATATCGCGCTACCTCTTCTTTTATTTCTGGTATTTTTTTCACTTTTACTTCTTCATCGTAGCTTATTGGTTTTCCCGATGATATGACACCTGCTTTTTGTTGTTTTAATAACACGCTTTTTCCTTGAACAACTAGTTCAAATAGAGAATCAATAAGTTCTCTTTCATCTCTAAACCATTCAACTACAGGATTCCATTTTAATAGGGCATCTTTTGCTACAGATAACTTTTCTAAAAATTCTCTTGTTTCTTCCTCCCCAAAAAGTAGTGCTCCTGCTTTTAAATTAGCGATAAGATTCAATAAATTTACACGATTTTGCTCCTCTTCTTCTTCATTAAACTCTCCTTTAATCAACTTCTCATAAACACTTTCCAAGAATGTTAAATTTTCAGAAAAAGAAGGATGCTCCTTCACGGGAAAATCCCCTTCAAAAACTTATTACGTTATCATCGTAATCAATTAAAAATTTTTGTTCCCTACAATATTTATTTCATATCCCATCAGGAATTAATAATGAAAGGTTAATAATAATTTTTATTGTTAGTTTTTTACAACATTTCTTTACTTTATTGTCATTATGTACATTCTACTTATATTTCTTATATCTCCTATATTAAATAAATGCGACTATTTTTAAACATTCATCAAAAAATAACAGCCTTGTAGTTGAATAAATAAAAATATGAAATGGTTTTAAAAGTAGTACTATTTTTTAGTTTATTTTCTTTTTATTTTTATTATGTTTTTTTAGGCTGTTTTTTGATATTTATAGAGCTTTGTTGATATTTTATCGTATTCTCAATTATAAAAGGGCTTATGAGAGCCCTAGACGGGTCTCACGCATTGTTTGAAAGTCTTCTGGATAATCTGTACGAACAAATATTTTGTCCGCTTTAGTTTCTTTTTTCAAACTAGAAATCATACTCCAGTCAGAATCTTCACTTAGACCCCATACAAATAAACTGTGTTTTTTATCGGCTTTATTAAGATTTCTCGTGAACAACATTTGCTGTACTAGAGTACTGTAATCGTTTGTGCCTACATCAGGTAACATAGGACTCCAAGGCATTATATGTATTAAAATGTGGTTTGTAATATCTGCTAACTTTGAAACATCTTGGCCATAATGTTCTTTTGCTCCCTCAATAAAACCGGTTTCTGGATCAAAATAAATACCCACTAATATTTCTAAATCTGGCTTGACACCTTTAACCATTGAAACTACTGTTTCAACAGCTTTATTCACGTTGTCAACACGCCATTCAACCCAGTTATCATAAAGTTCTTTATCTCTTAGAATAAATTCAAAAGAAAAATCCCTCTCTATCCCTGTCATTTCACTAAACTCTCTTCTACACTGGTCGCAAAAACAGAAATCTTTGCTTGGATAACCTATCCCCTCTAACACAATACCATGAGTTGGAAAGTTAACTATTTCTTTAGCTATAGAGCCAAGATACCTCCAATAACTTTCTTTAAAGGGACAAACATAATCCGTAATCTTAAATCCTCCACTCTTCTCCACAGAATATTTAGGATCCATCCCAAAGTACTTATCAACCATACCATGAACAATACCATAAACCTTAATACCTATATCATCAGCTATCCGCGAAAAAGTGCTGTAAAAATCTTGTTGTTTAACATCCGTAGGTGCTGAGCTTGATTTATACAATGAATAACCGCTTTCATGTTTGGCTACAAGAGCTATTTCATTCATATAGCCACCATATTTTGCCAAGAACTCATTAGGAGTTTCTGTACTCGAATAGGGGTCGATTATG
>SMTZ1_10004011_pt1 | contig 21400 bp, 17 predicted proteins | sample DeeMarSWOR136_30_FD_25667 | JGI IMG/M metagenome (IMG submission 25667) | reverse complement strand
CCTGTATAGCGGCCTCCACAATTTCCTCAGGGGTCTGGTGCAGTCCGGTGTAGACAACCTCGAAACCCGCATCTCGATAGGCCCTGGCGATGATTCTCGCCCCGCGGTCATGCCCATCTAGTCCTGGCTTGGCCACCATTATCCTTGTTTTCCTTTTCCTAGCCATATCTAACACTCACACTCCGCATCCAGATCCGCCCCAAGTTCTTGCCCGTTCTTAAGCGTCTTTCCCTTTGATCCTGTCTGTGGAGAACATGCCGATCTCCGAGGGACTATATATTAAAGTAATTATATATGAATATTTTACAAAATATTAATATTATTAGCTTTTATTGCTCCATTTACTCAGGGCTGAGACATATCTTTTAGCTAGTAGATGCCGGGATCCCGGTATTCGCCGAATACCTTTCTGAACACGTCACACACCTCCTGGAGCGTGGCATAGGCCTTCACAGCCTCCACAATGGGCTCCATCACGTTCTCATTCCCCGCGCAGGCCTGCTCCAACCTCTCCAAGCTTTCTCTCACCTTCTTATTATCCCGCTCATTCTTTATCCGGTTTGTCTTTTCTATCTGCAGCCTCTCAAGTTCCTCGTCTATTTCCAGAATCTCCACTGGGATTTCCTCTTCCATGACGTACTTGTTTACCCCAACCACAATCCTTCTTTTCTCATCTATCTGCCTCTGGTAGTTATAGGCCGCATCAGCAATCTCTTGTTGTGGATAATGCTTTTCTATGGCAGCAAGCATTCCACCCATGTCATCGATCTTCTTAATGATCTCAAAGGCCTCCTCTTCCATTTGGTTGGTGAGCGCCTCCACAAAATAGGAACCTCCAAGGGGATCAATGGTATTAGCCGCACCCGATTCTTCCGCGATAATCTGTTGCGTCCTCAGGGCAATGGTGGCAGCCTCCTCAGTGGGCAGAGCCAGTACCTCATCAAGGGAATTGGTATGAAGGGACTGGGTCCCTCCCAAAACTGCCGCCAGGGCCTCTAAGGCCGTTCTCACCACATTGTTGTAGGCCTGCTGCGCTGTAAGTGAGCATCCTGCTGTCTGTGTGTGAAACCGCATCCACAGCGATCTGGGATCCTTGGCCTTAAATCTTTCCTTCATGATCTTGGCCCACATCCGTCTGGCTGCACGAAACTTGGCAATTTCTTCAAAAAAGTCCATGTGAGAATCAAAAAAGAAGGAAAATCGAGGTGCAAAATCGTCCACGGCAAGACCCCGTTCGATGGCTGCTTCCGTGTAGGCAATACCATCTGCCAGCGTGAAGGCCAGCTCCTGCACGGCTGTGGACCCTGCCTCCCTGATATGATATCCGCTTATACTGATGGTATTCCAGCGGGGAACCTCCTTTGTTCCAAATTCCACCGTATCCGTAATCACACGCACTGAAGGCACGGGCGGACACATGAACGTCTTTTGGGCTATGAATTCCTTGAGCATGTCATTCTGAATGGTCCCGCCCAAAATGCGCCGATCAATGCCCCTCTTCTCTGCCATGGCAATATACATGGCCCAACTGACTGGGGCGGGCGGATTGATCGTCTGAGAGGTGGTAATCCTCTCAACCGGAAGCCCTTCAAACAGATCCTCCATATCCTTCAGCGTATCGATCGCCACCCCACATTTACCGATCTCACCTCTGGCCTTTGGCGAGTCCGAATCATACCCCATCAGGGTCGGCATATCGAAGGCAATAGAAAGTCCCGTCTGTCCCTGCTCCACCAAATGCCGAAACCGCCTGTTTGTATCTCTTGCATCCCCGAACCCGGCAAACATTCTCATAGTCCAAAGCCGCCCTCGATACATGGAAGGCTGTACCCCACGCGTGAAGGGATACTGCCCAGGGAAACCAAGATCTCTCATAAAATCTTGTTCTCTGATATCACCCGGTGCATAAATCCTTTTGATTTCCTGGTCCGAGACAGTGGAAAATCTTTCAAGACGTTCTGGCTTCGTGGCAAACATCTTATCCAATTCCTTTTGCCACTTTTTTTGCCCCTTCTCTATTGCCTCGAATATTTTCTTATTAAAGTCTGAAGCCATTGGGGCACCTCCGCCATAAGATGACCTTCATCTCAACTGCATGCTAATTCGTTCAACTCTACGCATGCATAACTGTTTTACTATAATGTCCAATACAGTATAAACAAACTTACTTAGACAGCGCATCTCCTTGCCAGTATTGGCTAAGCGCATTTGCACAAAACCTCTGCCTCTACATAAACAGTATAATTTCAGAATGTATTTTTGGTCTCTTTGAATCAGCCTCATCTCCCTTTGATAAGATTCCTGGCAATTACGAGTCGCATTATCTCATTTGTCCCTTCATAGATCTGGCAAATTTTCGCGTCCCGCATATGCCTCTCCATGGGGTATTCTTTGCAGTACCCATAGCCACCTAGGATCTGCACCCCCTCCACAGCAGCTTTCATGGTCACATCTGAAGCATACAGCTTGGCCATAGCGGCCTCTTTTTCATAAGGTTTGTTGTGGTCCTCCAGCCACGCCGCCCGGAGAGTAAGCAATTCAGCCGCATCTAGTTCTGTAACCATGTCCGCCAGCTTCCATTGTATGGCCTGAAAAGAGGAGATGGCTTGCCCAAATTGTTCCCTGGTCTTGGCGTATTCGAGGGCCTCCTCTAAAACGGCACGTCCGATGCCAATGGCCTGAGCGGCGATTCCGATGCGACCCCCGTCTAAAGTGCTAAGCATCTGCTTAAACCCCTCCCCTTCTGCACCCAAGAGGGCATCGGCGGGTACCCTGGCATCCTCAAAGACGAGTTCGGCCGTCCCTGAGGCCAAAATACCCAATTTTTCCTCCACCCGGCCGACTTTGAAACCAGCTGTGTTGTCCAGGTCCATAACAAAAGAACTAATGCCCTTGTACCCCTTCCCTTTTTGAGTCACCGCGGCGGTAACGCAGTAGGAAGATACGTTGCCGTTGGTGATAAATTTTTTCTCGCCATTAATGACCCACTCATCACCATCCTTAACCGCAGTGGTACGCATGCTGGCAGGGTCCGAACCGGCATTGGCCTCCGTCAAGCCATAGCATCCAATCTTCTCGCCTGAAGCACAGGGGTAAAGATACTTCATCTTCTGTGTAGATGCGCAGCCCTTAGAGATCTCGATCAGGGCAAGGGCATAGCTTACATTGTCCATTCCGCCCCCACCATACTCCTCTGGTACAACAATGCCTAGCATCTTCAGCTCACCCAATTGCTTAACAATTTCTGCCGGGTGCTCATGCTTTTCATCAAGTTCTGCCGCCTTTGGCTTAATTTCAGCCTCAGCGAACTTTCGGGCCATATCCCGAACCATCTGCTGTTCTTCAGTCAATTGGAAATCCATCTCTAATCCAGCCCCCCTTTGAAATCGGGTTTTCTCTTCTCCAGGAATGCCGTGAGCCCCTCTTTGCCGTCCGGGCTGGCCATGCAAAGGCCAAAGGCATCGGACTCCATAAAGCATCCATCACGAAGACCCATGTCAAGGCCTCTGTCCACACATCTCTTGACAAACATCAGGGATACCCTGCCCTTTGAGACGAGGATACCGGCCGTTTTCATGGTCTCCTCCCATAGGAGTTCATGAGGGAAGACCTTGTTCACCAGCCCTATCTCTTTGGCCTCCTGTGCCGATATGATGGCCCCCGTCATGCAAAGCTCTTTGGCCATCCCCTTGCCAACCAGCCGGGGAAGCCGCTGGGTACCCCCCGCGCCGGGGATAAGCCCAAGATTGATCTCAGGCTGTCCGAACTTGGCGTTCTCCGATGCATAGATAAAATCACTGGCCATTGCCATCTCCGTTCCACCACCCAGGGCAAAACCGTTTACACAGGCGATTACAGGAATGGGAAGCCCTTCCAGCCGAAACTGAACCTCGTGCAGATCCCGAGAAAACCTTCTCAGTTGAAGGGTGTCAAAATTGGCCATCTGTGATATATCCGCCCCAGCCATAAAGGCCTTATCTCCTTGCCCTGTCAGAATCAGCACCCTAATGTTAGAATCGGCTTTAACCTTACTCAAAGCATCGTCCAGTTCCTTTACCATTTCCGGATTGATCGCATTCAATGCCTTTGGCCGATTGAACCGGACAATCCCCACATCTGCCTCTACCTCAAAGATGATATTCTCATAAGCCATCATTTGCTCCTTTAAATTTATTAATTATATATTTGTAATTATTATTATTTTTGTCCTATTTTTTTAATCACACTGACGGCTCAAAAAGCTCGATTTTACATGCCATTAGGTCTTTTCTAGAACGGTAGCCATACCCTGGCCCCCACCGATGCAGAGCGCGGCAAGGCCAAGGGCATGCTCCTTTCTGAGCATTTCTCCCATTAGGGTTACCACAATGCGGGCTCCCGTGCACCCAATGGGATGACCAATGGAGATACCACTCCCCAACGGATTGGTTTTCTCCATGTCACACCTCAGCTCTTTTATGCAGGCAATGGCCTGGGAGGCAAAGGCCTCATTCAATTCAATGGTGCCAAAATCATCAATACTCATCTTCTCTCTCTGGAATATCTTCCGAACGGCGGGGACAGGTCCCAACCCCATGAAGGCTGGGTCCACGCCACCCGATGCATAGGCCCTCACCTTAACCAGGGGGCTTAGACCAAGGTCCTTCGCCTTCTCCCCTGACATGAGGAGCAACGCAGCCGCAGCATCATTAATTCCGGATGCGTTCCCAGCCGTCACCGTACCGTCCTTTCTAAATGCGGGACGTAGCTTGGCCATCTTTTCAGCGCTGGTCTCCATGGGCCTTTCATCCGTGTCGAAAACCACGGCCTCACCTTTTCTCTGGGGAATCACAACAGGGACAATCTCTTCTTTGAAGAGCCCATCAGCTATGGCCTTTCTGGCCCTCTGGTGACTCTGAGCCCCCAGCTCATCCTGTTCTTCCCGGGAGATGCCGTACTGCTCAGCAATGTTCTCAGCCGTTATGCCCATATGATATCCATAGAAGATCTCATAAAGACCATCAAATACCATAAGATCCACCAGATCCACATTGTTCATACGCGCACCCCATCGGCCAGCAGGCAGGGCGTAAGGGATGAGACTCATATTCTCCATTCCCCCTGCGAGGATAACCTCAGCCTCCCCGGAACGGATCGATTGGGTTGCCAGGGCCACAGCCTTCATGCCGGAGGCGCAGACTTTGTTCACTGTAAAGGCATTGGTTTCTTTAGAGATCCCTGCCTTGATCATGGCCTGCCGGGCCACATTTTGCCCCTGCCCTGCTCCCACCACGTTGCCCATGATGACCTCATCAATCTGCACGGGCTGCAAAGAATCGTCGTAGTCATAGGCTTCCTTTTCCAGCTCCACCATCCCCTTACCTCTAAAAATATCGGGCTCAAACTGGGTGAGACCATCGGTGGCTAAAGGCCTGAGCCCCACCCTTTTCAGAGCCTCTTTAAGTACTAAGGCTCCCAACTGGACCACAGGGGTACTCCTTTCATTCGATGTATAAACCTCAAAGATCCTAGAATTTTTGAATATATAAAGATATCTCTTTTCAAGTCAAGACAATTTGCCCAGCCACCCACACGCCTATTTTGCTTGACATAGGTGCGCTGAGATCGCTAATTATGCGGGTGAAAATAAGGTTTAGACAGCTAGAAAAAAAGCCGATCCAGGTGAAGCTCCCCGCCCTTCGAGCCGGAGGGCTAAAGGGCGGGGCATAACCCCAAGTCCGGTCAGCCGGGGGCATGGGGGTCTCTTTTCAAGACCGCAACCCAAAAGACGGCTTCCTCCCTTACCGCCCCCATCTCCAATATTCAGGGCTCCGGGGACAGGCACAGGGGAGATCCATCATTGACGCCATCTTGCGCTGTGGGGCTGCTGCCATAATGATGTTACACTTTGGTGCCGTCCCACAACCACCGGGCAAATGGTTGTCGGCTTGAAAAGAGACCCCCATACCCCCGGTCGTAAAGCTTACGCCTCGGCGGGGGTACTGGCGTACTGGAAAAGACCCCTTTGCTGTTGTGATATGTTATAAAAGGACCTTAAAGAGAGCCCTGCCCGAAAAAAACATCAGAAAGGACACGTAAAATGAATCCCTTAGCCAAAGAACTTAATAAAACCATTCAAGATGCCAATCCTCATATCTATGAAATGCTCTCAGAGGTGGGCAAAAACCTTTTCTTTCCCAAGGGAATTCTGACGCAAAGTGCGGAAGCCAAAGAAAAGGCCCACAAATTCAATGCCACAATAGGTATGGCCATGGAAAAGGGGCGCACCATGCATCTGCCTTCTGTCATGGCGATGATCGACGGCTTGAGGCCAAGGGAGGCACTCACCTATGCCCCCTCTTTCGGTATCATGCCTCTTCGTTCCGCATGGAAGGATGAGATGCTCAAGAAGAACCCTTCCCTCGCAGGAAAGAACATAAGTCTGCCTGTGGTCACGAATGCCATCACCCACGGCATGAGTGTCGTCGGGGACGTGTGGGTGGATCCGGGCGATACAATCATCCTCCCTGATAAGATGTGGGGGAACTACAACATGATATTTGCTGTGCGCAGGGGGGCGAAAATCGTCAATTTTTCCCTCTTTGATGCGGGCTGAAAAAAGAGATAAGATCATCATTATTCTCAATTTCCCCAACAATCCCACAGGGTACACCATTACCCCACAAGAAGGGGACAAAATTGCAGAGCTCCTGACAGACCTGGCACGGAAAGGAACAAATGTTCTGGCCCTAACAGATGACGCCTACTTCGGGCTCTTTTATGAGGATCAAGTGCTCAAGGAATCCATTTTTTCGAAGTTGGTTGGGAGGGATCCCAGGCTAATGACCGTCAAGCTGGATGGCGCCACTAAAGAGAACTATGTATGGGGTCTGAGGGTTGGTTTCATCACCTACGGATCATATCTGGATGGGGATTACGCCGCAGTCTACGATGCCCTGGAGAGGAAAACCGCGGGCGCGGTCAGGGGCTCCATATCCAATGCTTCCCATCTTGGCCAGTCCATAGTCCTCAAATCCCTGCAAGCAGATACCTATGCAGCGGAGAAGGAAGAGAAATTCCAAGTTATGAAAGCCCGAGCACTGGAAGTTAAACGGGTGCTTGCCCAGAGCAAGTACGATTCGGCATGGGATGTCTACCCGTTTAACTCTGGCTACTTCATGTGCCTCAAAATGAAGCGCGTTGATGCTGAAACCCTCAGGGTCCATCTTCTGGACAAGTATGGTGTGGGCCTTATTTCACTGGGCAAAACCGATCTCCGTGTCGCCTTTTCCTGTGTTGAAAAGGAGGACATTCAGACGCTGTTCGACATCATTTTGCAGGGGGTAAAAGACCTGGAATCTTGAATCCTTTCCTCCCCTCTCACGGAGCCGATCTGCACAGCTCTCTTCTGCGTCGGAAGTCCCCCTTGTACTTCGCCGTCAAAAGAGACTCCTCATGATTCCTCAAGTTTTCAGTTTGTTGAGCATATTCATGAAAATAGTACTTTAACTTTTGTGTCATGGCTTTTTTTAGTGTACTTACCTCCGGAAGCAAAATCAGCACTCGCTTTGACATAGGGAAGAATTAGATTTTTGAACGGATTTTTGTTATATTACAAACTCTCGTTACACAAAATCTGGGATCAAAGATGTGGAAGAATTCTGAAAAACTGATCAAAGCTATCCAAAGAGAGCCATGGGCGCGAGGAATACCCGCCCAGGAAGATTTTTGGTACCGCCTGATAGATTGGGTTAAGGAAAAGATTTTTCCAGATTTGCTCGCCCAGACATCAAACCAGGTGGACGAGATGACGGAAATCAATCCCGACCTCTCAGAGCCAGAGATCTTCACGAGAGTGAGCCGACATATGGTAGATTTTCTAGAGGCCCGTTCAGCTTCAGTGCGCATCTACGATCCGCAGACAAAACAGTTGCTCTCCTATGGTTCCTATCCCTCGGAGGAAGAGATCAGAGAGACCTTCATACCCCTGGAGGGGAGTATTGCTGGCGAGGCGGTAAAACGTCTGGAGACCTATCTTGTCCCTAATATTCTTAAAGAGGAACTCTACCAGGACAAGGAGGCTGCGCAGAGAAAGAAAGTCTACTCTATGATGGCGGTACCCTTCTCAATCCCCAGTTTTTCACCCTATGAAAGGGATATTGTGGGCGTGATACAGGTCTATTACCCGGAAGAAGACCGGGCCTTCCACCCCTTAGAGGTTCAGGTGGCTGAGCTCATGGCCAGGCGGCTCAGCTTTGTGATCGCTCGGAAGAAGATCCTGGGCATGTACAGAGTCAACGAAAAGAAGGAAGCCATCGTTCGCAATATCTTTCTAAAGTTGGGCACACGGGAAGGGGTCAAAATGAAGGAGGTCTTCAACCGTGTAGTCCCCGAACTGGCAGATATCATAAATGTGGAAAGCTGCGCCCTGTTTTCTGTTGCTGACGACCTGCAACACGTGATCCTTGAGGCAGGATATCCCGAGTCCGTTGGGTATCATGGCATTGGTAAGAGGTTCCCTATCATTAATGAGCCAGCCTTTGAGAGAATTTTGAACCCCGGTAAGCCCTTGCCCCAATCCCCCTTTGAAGTGATTACCCTCTCCTACCTGCTTGTCATAGATCCCCAAAGGAGCGAACTCGTGTCCAAAGAGTTGAAGACGTTTGCCGCTAATCATAATATTAACTCCATTCTCTACGTCCCCCTAAACGTGGGCGAAGAAATCACCCACTTCATGACTTTCGATGCCGTTGACCAGAGGCAGCGCTATTCGGAAGAAGAGATTGAGATATTACTGTTTCTGGGCAGAGAGATCATGAAAGCCCAGAGGATGGAGCGTCTTGACGATATACTGCATGACTTCAAGAACCCGGCCATTGCTACAGCCGGTTTTGCTCGGCGACTCAAACAGCTCATTGAAAAAGAAGGGCTGAAAGACGAAGATTCCAAGATCAAGAAATATGTACAGATCCTTCTGGAAGAGACAAGCCGACTGCAGGAAATGGCCTTGAGCCTCTATCAGGTGGGCAAAGAGCAGGTGGTCAACCTCACAGAGGTCCTCAGAAATCGATTTGATATTAACAGGGAAGTGATCAAGGAGCAGCTCAAGCAGAATGTCAACCTCAAAGAGGGGCCTTTCCATGACCCCCTCTTTGTCCACTGTTATCCGATCCATTTGGAAAGGATCCTGGACAATCTGCTAAACAATGCCACCAATGCCATTCCCATCCAAGGAGGGACCCTCTCCATTCGTACCTATACGGACGAGAACTGGGCCTGTGCAGAGATAAGCAATACGGGTCTTATCTCTGAAGAAGAACGACTCAGGCTATTGGAAGGTGAAGGTCGGGGTCGGGGCTTATATATCACGCATAGGATCGTTCGTTTGCTGAAAGGAAAGATAGAGGTGAGAGTCGGCAGCGACACGACCACCTTAGTGGTACGCCTCCCTATCCATCAAGAAGAAGTGCCTAAAGTGAACTAAAGTGTCTAAAGTGCCTAAAGTACCCACTCCTCGTTAAGACAGCAATTCAGGAAAACCGACCTTCAAGGTCTCCCCCCTATGAGAACCCACTAACCAAAAAATCAGTTATACGCTCGAGATGTGATACGGAGAAGGCTCCTTCGCGTTCATTTTTCCTTATTTGGATTTTTCATTACGAAAAAAGACCTACATCAGAAATGCGGTTATTCTCTCCTCCTGACTTGGTTTCTTTTATTGAGTGGATAATAGGGGGGAATAGAAACATGTTCAGTTCAGGTGCTAATTTCAGTCACTTTAGACACTTTAGCTCACTGCTGCTGCGAGTGATCCATATCAAACTGGGAGAACTGACCGGATCTGGCGGCTTGGGGTCTAGGTGTGTACTCTTTGGGTTCCGTACCCTCTTTGAAGGCCTGGAAAACTGTTTTCTCCGAGTACGGACTAGCCAGCAGACCCGTCTTTGCATCTATCTTAGCAAAGACCACACCCCCTGGGACAGCGAAGTCTTCCACGGGTTGGTCCTTCAAAACCTGGGACATGAAATAGAGCCATATGGGGCTTGCGGCCCTTGAGCCCGTCTCTCCTTTGCCCATGGGTCTACGATCATCATACCCTACCCATGCTCCGGTGACCAGGCTAGGGGTATAGCCTATAAACCAGGCATCCCTCAGCTCGTTCGTGGTACCCGTTTTTCCGGCCGCTGGCCTTTTTAAGGCCTTTATCCTCCAACCTGTCCCCTCCTGGATGACCGCTCTTAACAGGTCCGTCATGACATGGGCCGTCTCTTTGGAGATGGCCTCCCTAAAGGAAGGCTGATTCTCCTCTATGACCTGCCCGCTTCTGTCCACGATCCTGTTAATGAAAAAGGGCTCAGCCAACATCCCCCCATTAGCAAATACCAGATAGGCCCGAGTAATCTCATACAAAGACATCCCTGACGATCCAAGGGCGAGTGAGAGATCGGCGCTCAATTCAGATTCAATACCCACGCGCTCTGCATACTGTATGGCATGGTAGACCCCAATCTCCCTGAGTATCTTGACCGTAATCACATTTCTGGACATGATAAGGGCCGTTCTGAATAAGGTCGGGCCAAAAAACTTCTTTTTATAGTTCTTGGGCCGCCATATCTCCTCGTCCGGACTCCCCTTGGAGATATACGGGGCATCGATAATCACGGTCGCAGGGTTCATTCCCCGATCCAAGGCCGCAGCGTAGATGATGGGTTTGAACGCCGATCCTGGCTGACGTCTTGACTGTATGGCACGGTTAAACTGGCTAACCTCAAAGTCCCGACCGCCCACCATCGCTCTGACTCTGGCACTATGCACCTCCATACTGAGAATCGCACCCTGAATCTCTGGTTCCTGTTCCAAAGATAGAATCCAATCAAAGGGTGGCCTTCCTTTTTCCTTGATGCGGACGAGAACAACATCTCCGCTCTTGAGCACTTTACTTGGAAGCTTAAGACTGGTCGCATAATAGGGCACCTCAGGATTCGGAGTTCTGGCCCATTTCATCTCAGAGAGGGGAAGAAGCCCACGTTTTTCACCGTAGCGGATGACCACCTCTCCTTTTTGGTCATCCACCTTCTCCACGAGGCCTTCAAACATAGAATCCGAGTCAAAGAGGTCCTGCTCCAGTTTTTTTGCCGTCTCTTCCCTGAATGCTTCCATCTCCTTTGGGGAAAGATGGCGAAGAGGTCCACGGTACCCTTCCCTTTTATCCAGTTCTTTCAACCCCTTGCTCAGAGCTGCTTGGGCAGCCCGTTGCATTTCAAGGTTCAAGGTCGTATAGACCTTGAGTCCCCCCCTGTACAAGAGTTCTCGCCCATACTTTCTTTCTAGATATCTGCGCACATGCTCAGCAAAGTAAGGTGCTTTGGAAAAGGAACTCTCATCCCTCTCCTCTATTTGAAGCTCAGCGTTCAGCGCCTCTTGCTCTTGCATTTCTTGGATATAGCCCTCTTCACGCATCCTCTGTAACACGTATTTCTGCCTTGCTTTGGCTCGCTCGAAGTGTGTTATCGGGGAATACCGACTTGGCGCCTGGGGAAGTCCAGCAAGGAGGGCTGACTCTGCGAGATTCAGTTCCGTCGCTTTCTTGTCAAAATAGGTACGGGCCGCGGCCTCAATCCCGTAAGCCCCGTGTCCCAGATAAATCTGATTCAAATACAGGAATAGAATCCTCTCCTTTGAGAAGTTCTTTTCTATTTGCAGGGAGAGCAACGCCTCCCTCGCCTTTCGCCTATATGTTTTCCTCGGATTCTTTAAGAGTAATGACCTGGTGACCTGCTGCGTAATGGTACTTCCTCCCTGCTCTATTTTGCCTGCCATCATGTTCTTGATAAGGGCTCTGGCTATGCTCAGGATGTCTACGCCCTCATGTTTGAAAAACCGGGCATCTTCGGCCGCTATGAAAGCATTGATGAGGTGGGCTGGAACCTGGTCAAGGGGAACTACGATCCTCTTCTCTTCCCAGAATCTGCCAATGACCTCACCCTCTTCGCTAAAGACCTCTGTGATGATGGGTGGGTTGTATTCCCGCAGGGAGCCTATATAGGGGAGATTGCTGGACCAGATATACCATAAGACGGCCACAATGCTCACGGCAAACAGGCCCAAGACCAGACTGCTCCACAAAATGAACCGAAAAAACCTCTTCATCTAAATATTCTCCGATCGAGCGTCCTGTATTGGATGGCCTCGGCCACATGATGGGCCCTAATATGGGAAGTGCCTTCCAGGTCAGCAATAGTTCTAGATATCTTCAATATCCTGGAATGGGCTCGGGCACTCAGGCCAAGTCTGTCCATCGCCCTTTCCATTAGGTCGTTTGATTCTCCATCAAGTGTGCAGAACTGTCTGATGTGGCGACTGCTCATACCGGCGTTCGTATGGATTTTCATCTTTTTAAAGCGTTCGCCTTGAATGTCCCTCGCCTTTTTCACCCTCTCTAAGATCTCCGATGAGGATTGCCCGCTTTCACCCGAGGCAAGGTCCCTGAACGGAACGGGGGGCACCTCCATGTGAATGTCTATCCTATCCATCAGAGGTCCAGATATCTTTGAACGATACCTCCGAATCTGGAGATAGGAGCAGTGGCACTCCCGCTTGGGATCCCCAAAAAACCCGCAAGGGCATGGATTCATGGCCGCAACAAGCATAAAATTGGCTGGATAGGTGACCGTTGAACTCGCCCTAGAAATGGTCACTTGGCCATCTTCCATAGGCTGTCTGAGCACCTCCAGGACATTTTTCTTGAACTCTGGCAGCTCATCCAGGAAAAGCACACCATTGTGCGCAAGGCTTACCTCCCCAGGCTTTGGGCTTTGACCGCCCCCTATCAAGCCCGCGTCAGAGATGGTGTGATGGGGAGATCGAAAAGGCCGAGTACTTATAAGACCTTGCCCTTTTGGCATCATGCCCATGACACTATAGACCTTAGAGGTCTCTAGAGCCTCCTGGAAGCTTAACTCCGGAACAATGGTATGCAGGCGTCTGGCGAGCATCGTCTTGCCCGCACCCGGCGGTCCGATCAAGATCAGGTTATGCCCCCCCGCCGCGGAGATCTCTAAGGCCCTTTTCACATCTTCCTGACCCCGAACATCAGCAAAATCGAACTGATCGCTTGATCTCCTAAAAAGATTCTTAATATCCACCTGGAACGGTTGTCTACTTCCCGAACCCGAAAGCGTCTCAATGAGCTGTGAGAGGGTCTCCACAGGGTAGATGTGAACGCCTTCCACAACGGCCGCTTCAGCCGCATTTTCCTTGGGCAAGTATACCCCCTCCAAGCCCTTCTCTTTCGCCGTAATGGCCATGGGAAGGGCACCCTTTATGGGTCTGATAAGGCCATCAAGGGAGAGTTCTCCCAAAACCAGGTGCTGAGAATACGATTCCTTTGACACAAGGCCGGTGGCAGCCAATATGCCCAGTGCCATAGGAAGATCAAATGCGGAACCCTCTTTCTTGATATCTGCAGGAGCCAGATTTACAGTGATTCTGTCAGAGGGAAAGTGATAACCTGAATTTTTTATGGAGGTCTTAACCCTGTCTTTGCTTTCCCGGACTGCCCCTTCGGGAAGACCCACGGTGGAGAAAGAGGGAAGCCCCTGGGAAATATCAACCTCCACTTCTACGACATAGCCCTCTATTCCGATCACAGCGCTGCTGAGGACTTTGGCCAACATGAAAAGGTATCTCCAGATGGATTTCTGCTTGAGATTCTCGATATCCTCTTTACATTTAACAATACAAATGTTACAAAGTAAAGTTTATTTCATTTTGAGTTCTTATGATTCCAAATTTGTAAGGTCAGGGGAGTATAACATGGCACGAATTACAGTGGAAGATTGCTTGCAAAAAGTAAACAACCGATTTGCCCTGATTCACATGGCCGCAAAACGTGTTAGGCAGCTCAGAAAAGGGGCTGAACCCCTGGTTGTTTCTAAAAACAGGGATGTGGTGATTTCTCTAAGAGAAATCGCCGCGGGAAACGTGGTCAAGGGGGAAGGTATCGCAAAGCAAAGTCTCCTCAATGAAGAAGGGGATAAACTCTTGGATGAACCAAAGGAAGAAAGCACGGAAGAAGCTCCGAATAAGGAAAAAGGGGAGCAGTCGGACGCCTAAAGGATAAACCGAACATGCAGAAGAGGGATTATTATGAGGTCCTCGGCGTTTCGCGGGATGCTGGGGAAGAAGATCTTAAAAGGGCCTATAGAAAATTGGCCATGAAATATCACCCGGACAAAAACCCCGGGGACAAGGAGGCGGAAGAGAGATTTAAGGAGGCCGCTGAGGCCTACGAAGTCCTCAGAGATAGGGAAAAAAGGGGGATATATGATCGATTCGGCCACCAGGGTTTGGAAGGTACGGGCTTCAGGGGTTTCACCGGTTTTGAAGATATCTTTTCCAGTTTTAGCGATATCTTTGAGGATTTCTTTGGCTTTGGGACGCGAAGGAGGAGCAGGGTTAGGCACGGCAATGATCTTCGATATGATTTGGAACTCACATTGGAAGAGGCCTTTTCCGGCAAAGAAGAAGAGCTCTCTTTTCATCGGTGGGAAGCCTGTGAAAATTGTCACGGATCAGGCATAACGCCAGGCAGTGAGCCTCAGATCTGTGCCACGTGTCAAGGTCGAGGGCAGGTGGTTCGGTCCCAAGGATTCTTTCAGATCAGCACCACTTGTCCTGCCTGCCACGGCGAAGGGCGAATCATAACGGATCCCTGTGAAGCGTGCAGAGGCGGGGGAAAGGTTAGGGTTAAGCGAGAAATCACCGTCAAGATTCCACCAGGGGTGGATACTGGATCGCAATTAAGACTCCGCCAGGAGGGGGAACCTGGTGAATATGGCGGGCCACCGGGGGATCTATTTGTGATCATTCGCGTGAAAAATCACGCGTTTTTTGCCCGTGAAGGCGACCACCTCTTGTGTGAGATTCCCATATCATTTGTTCAGGCGGCCTTAGGAGATACCATTAAAATTCCCGTCCTTGGAGAAGATGGGGAAAAGGAACTGAAAATACCCAGCGGGACGCAGCCGGATGAGATTCTGTCCCTACCCGGCGAGGGAATGCCAACCCTCAAGAGAAACAAAAGGGGAGATCTTTTTGTGAAGATCGCCGTGAAAATACCCAAGAAACTCAACCAGAGACAGAGAGAACTTTTGAGGGAATTTGCAAAGGCTGATGGTTCAAAGAAATCGAGAAAAGCAAAGAATTTTTGGCACAAAGTGAAGAAATAAAGGAAGAGATGAAAACTGGATTTTAGCCTGATAATGGGTTATAAACTTCTTTGTCTAGGGGGAAATTTGTAGAGCCATGTTAACAAAGAAAAAATTGGAATATTTTAGGAAATTGCTCAACGAAAGGCTTGAAGAACTCTTGAGCGAGGCCAACAAGACGGTGACCGGCATGACCGCCCACAAGGAGAATCTACCTGATCCTTCAGATAGGGCGTCTCTGGAGTCAGACAGGAATTTTACCCTGAGAATAAGAGACAGGGAGAGAAAACTCATAGGAAAGATCAGAGAGGCCCTGGACAGGATTGAAGACGGCACCTACGGGATCTGTGAGGAATGTGGAGAAGAAATTTCCGCAGAGAGGTTGAAGGCCCGCCCCGTAACCACCCTTTGTATTGAGTGCAAAAAGAGGCAGGAAACCGAAGAAAAGGTCAAGGGATTGTAACGAACATTTTGCACATTCTGAGAGCCATAGCCGGTGCAGATTCCTTGTACCCGGCTTTTTTATTTCCAAACCCCTACTGAACAAGTTGAAGGAAAATCTACCCGATGCCCATTATTTATCCTTCCGTTGACCAAATGTGATAGTATGACATAAAGGGCAGAACTTTCAGAATTTATGCGCCCTTAAAAAGTATGGGTATCTGATGTTTCTTTTCATTATTTTCTTTGGCCATGATGGGGAGGAATAGAGGCAATACAGTGGTGAGGGAAAGCAAACCTACTGTGACCCATAAAGAGGTGATAACCACCCACATCAATGCGGATTTCGATGCTTTGGCCTCCATGATTGCGGCCAAGAAACTCTATCCTGAAGCCACACTCGTCTTTTCAGGTTCACAGGAAAGGAATCTCAGGAACTTTTTTCTCCACAGTACCTCATACATATTCAATTTTACCAAGATAAAACGGATTAACTTTGACCAGATCAAACGGCTCATCCTGGTGGACACCCGCCAGAAGAACCGGATTGGAAAATTTGCTGAACTGTTGGGAAGGAAAGGTGTGGAAATCCATATCTATGATCACCACCCAGCCTCTGAGGATGACATAAGGGGAGAAAAGGAGGTGATTAGGGAAGTGGGCTCGACCACTTCCATTCTAACCGCGATTCTGAAGGAAAGGGGTGTCTCCATTTCTGCTGATGAGGCAACCATTATGTGCCTGGGAATCCACGAGGATACAGGTTCATTCACCTTTCCTTCAACGAGACCTGAGGATTTTCTAGCCGCCGCATGGCTCACTGAACAAGGGGCCAATCATAATCTCATCGCGGACATGCTCACCAGGGAACTCACAGCGCAACAGGTGTGGTTGCTTAACGATCTCACCAAATCGGCAACAACCCGTGTTATTAATGGAATAGAGGTAGTCATCTCCAAGGTGATAAGTGAAGATTACATAGGAGACTTTGCTGTCCTGGTCCATAAGTTTATGGAAATGGAGAACTTGAATGTGATTTTCGCCTTAGCACAGATGGAGGATAAAATATACTTGGTGGCACGCAGCCGTGTGGACGATGTGAATGTGGCTGAAATAGCCCTTGCATTTGGTGGAGGTGGCCATCCTCAAGCGGCTTCAGCCACTATCAAGAACAAAACCTTGATACAAGTGGAAAGATCTCTTCAGGCCCTGCTTCGAACTCGGATTAATCCTCAGCAGAGGGCCAATGATATGATGTCTTCACCCGCCATTCATATCCACCCCCATAAGCCTATCAAAGAGGCTGCCACTCTGCTGACGAAATACAATATCAATGTCCTCATTGTCATTGATGGGAGGCGTCGACTCCGAGGATATATCACGAGGCAGATCGTGGAGAAGGCCGTCTACTTTGGTCTTGGGCACATTCGCGTGAAAGAATATATGAACATTGAATTTTCCACGGTGGGCCCTGAGGCTACCCTTACGGAAGTCCAAGACCTGATCATCAAGAACAAACTGAGAATCCTGCCTGTTGTAGAGGATAATAAAGTGCTTGGTGTAATAACAAGAACAGATCTCATGAACATCCTGGTGGGAGGACCGGTGATACCTGACTTCTTTTACGACGCAAAGCATGCTTCTCATTTTGAAAAAAAGAAGAACATGGCTGCTCTGCTCAAAGAACGCCTCCCCAGGAGAATCATAAAGCTTTTTAAAAACCTGGGAAATGTGGCCGACATGTTGGGATACAATGCCTACCTGGTGGGGGGCTTCGTTAGAGATCTCTTTCTAAAAGAAGAGAACTTGGATGTGGACGTTGTTATTGAAGGTGATGGGATCAAGTTTGCCCATGAGTTCGCTGAGCACTACGAAGTGCGGGTGAGGAGCCACCGAAAATTTGGCACTGCCGTGCTTATTTTTCCTGATGACTTTAAGGTGGATGTGGCCACGGCTCGTATGGAATATTATGAGTCCCCTGCAGCTCCTCCCACTGTGGAAACGAGTTCTCTTAAGATGGACCTCTTTAGACGTGACTTTACCATAAACACCCTTGCCATTAAGCTGAACAAGAGGGAATATGGGGCCTTGGTAGACTATTTTGGCGGCCAGAAAGATCTAAAAGAGAACGTGATACGGGTCCTGCACAATCTCAGTTTTGTGGAGGATCCCACGAGGGTACTAAGGGCTATTCGGTTCGAACAGCGATTCGGTTTCAGAATCGGTAAACTGACCCTCTCCCTCATAAAAAATGCGGTCAAAATCAACTGTTTTGAAGAGCTCTCCGGCAGGCGTCTCTTCTTGGAATTGAAGTTGTTGTTGAAAGAAAAAGCGCCCTTGCAAGCCATCAAGAGGATGAATGAATTTCGCCTTTTGCAATTCATTTCACCAGAGATCGAGTTCACAAGAGATCAAAAAGCCCTCTTGCAGGAGATAGAAGGTGTCATTTCTTGGTTCAACCTGCTCTATCTAGAAGAAGCTTACGAAACCTGGAAGGTCTATTGGCATGGGCTCACTTCCAGCCTTGATTCTAAAGCCTTGCAACGATTGGCAGAGAAGATGCAAATGGTGGATCATGAAAGCCGGAAGATGATATGGGAAAGGGAAGAAATGGGTGCCGTACTGGAGAAACTCTATAGACTGAAGGCAGACGACAATTATGAAATCTATACATTGCTCTGCCATTATGGTACAGAGACCCTGCTTTACATGATGGCAAGGGTGAACACCGAAAAGATCAAGCGCATGATCTCCAATTATTTTACGAAACTAAAGGGGACAGAGATCATGCTTAAAGGTAAAGATTTGAAGGAGATGGGCGTCAAGCCGGGGCCCATTTACAAGGAGATATTTGATAGCCTCTTAAAGGCCAGACTCAACAATATGATCAGAACAAAAGATGAAGAGGCCGCCTTCGTGAAGGAGATGTTCGGAAGCCGCATGGGAACGGCATAGCAGGAATCGTGGCGATGGCGCCTCACCCTACCCCTCAGGTACGAAGGCAACAAATGACGATGACTACGGATTATGAAGTTAGGCTGGAAATCTTCCAAGGTCCCTTGGACCTCCTCCTTCATCTGATTCGGAAGAACGAGGTGGACATCTTTGATATCCCTATCGCAACGATTGCGGATCAATATCTGGAATACCTGGACATGATGAAGGCCTTGAACATAAACGTGGCAGGTGATTTCTTGGTCATGGCCTCAACGCTCCTTCATATTAAATCCAGAATGCTGCTCCCCCACTTAGAAGAAGACGAAGAGGAAGACCCTCGAGTGGAGATTACTCGGCCACTCCTAGAATACCTGCGTTTGAAAGAGATGGCAGGAGAATTATTAGAAAGAGAGCTGTTGGACAGAGATGTCTTTGCCCGTCGGTTGTCTCCCGAATACACGGGACAATTGGAAAGTGAAGAACCGCTCTTGGATGTCAATCTCTTCCAACTCATGGATGCTTTTAAGAGAATTCTTGACGAGAGTCTTCCAGGTGTTCCATTGAGGGTCGAATTTGAGAAATGGTCTCTCAAAGACAAGACGACCTATATCCTTGAACGCCTAAAAAATGAGGGATCCATCTACTTTCGAGACCTTTTTACAGAGGACAGGACCATCTCCGAATTCATTGTTACCTTTTTGGCCTTGCTGGAATTGGTCAACGTTGGCATGATCAGAGTCTTCCAACCCGACCCAGAGAAGGATATACGATTGAAGGCCCTTTTTGAAGAAAATGAGGACTACTGACGTAGCACAAGACTTTGAATTTATGGAGTACTGGAGTAACGGAGTATTGGGTTTAGAATGAACAAAATTTTGACTTCCTACGTCTGAATACCAATACTCCAGCACTCCAGTACTCCAGTACGCCATGTTTCAGTCGGAGATAATGCTTATGGCTAAATCACTGAAGCTCATCGTGGAGGCAATGCTTTACGCGGCCGAGAAACCGCTCAGTGCCAGAGAAATTCAGGCCATCATCCCCGATGCCAAATTACCCGACATAAAAAGTGCCTTGAAAGTTCTGCAATATGAATATGAGGCCATGGGGCGCAGCTTTGGCCTCAGTGAGGTGGCAAATGGCTATCAGTTCAGAAGCCGTTCCGAGTATGGCCCCTATATTATGAGGATGCTCCAGCGCTCACCAAACAGGCTATCCAAGGCATCTATGGAAACGTTGGCGATCATTGCATACAAACAACCCATTCTCCGTCAGGAGGTTGAAAGACTCAGAGGGGTGGATGTGGGAGGTATCTTGAGGGCTTTGCTTGAAAAGGATTTGGTAAGGATCATGGGTCGCAAAAATTTACCTGGAAGGCCCCTCATCTATGGGACAACGAAAAAATTTCTGGAGGTATTTGGTCTGAAAGACCTTGAGTCCCTCCCAAAATTGAAGGAGTTCAAGGCCCTTGGCGGGCAAGATGAAACACAATCCAACCAAGAGGAAATACCATTTCAAAATGAGTCCAGAGAGGACCTCTTCGAGCAAGAAACTCCCTAAAAAGGAACGGGTTAACAGGATCTTATCCCTGGCTGGTCTGGCATCAAGGCGAAAAGCGGACGAACTGATCAAGGCAGGACGCATTCGCATCAATGGACTTGTAGTCAGGGAACCAGGGACCCGGGCTCTCTGGGGAAAAGATAGTATCGAGGTAGATGGTCAAGAGATACCAAAGCCTTTTAAGAGGGTCTATCTGATGCTTAACAAACCTTTTGGCTATATATGTGCCCTGAGCGATCCCGCTGAAAGGCCCATTGTGTCCGATCTCTTGAAAGATATCAAAGAGAGGGTCTACCCCGTGGGACGCTTAGACTTTGATACCCTCGGATTATTGCTCCTGACCAATGACGGCGAATGGGCGCACCGCCTCACCCACCCGCGCTATCATGTCCCCCGGACCTACAAGTTAACCCTCGAGGGCAAGATAACAGAGGAGACTTTGAATCGCTTGAGAAGAGGCATTCGACTTGGGGACGGTCCAACAGGCCCTTGCAAGGTTACTCCCATACAGCAGGATGAGCATAAGAGTATTATCCGGATGACCATTACCTTGGGAAAATCCAGGATGCTCAGGCGCATGCTGGATGCATTGGGATACAAGGTCACCCACCTCATTAGGACAGGGTTCGGGAGTCTTGAATTGGGTGAACTGAAAATCGGTGATTACCGCCATCTTGAGAGCCACGAGATCCAGGCCATGAAAAAAATGGTAGGGATGGCTTGAGTTTTTTGTTTACACCCTCCCCTTTCTGTTGTATTTATGATTGCTAGTCTCTTAAATCAGTCGATTTTTCAATCAATTAACTATAAACCCATAACGAATAACTCACAACTTGGGCGGTTAACTCAGCGGGAGAGTGCCATCCTCACACGGTGGAAGTCGTGGGTTCAAATCCCACACCGCCCACCATGAAAAATCAAAGGGTTACTGGAAATACGAGTAACTCTTTTTCCATGAACCCATCTTCCTCCCCACAGAGATTTTCCTTTCCCACCTCTTGGCTGTTTCTCCATCGACTGATTCCATTAAATGCCGGAAACCTTTTTCAGCTCAGTATGCCATGGGTTGAGAAAAGCATTGAGAATCTTGGAAAACCGACTTCTGAGAGGCTTTCGGAAAATGTCCAGATGCAAGGCTTCCGAAACTGGGGACCCGCCCGCAGGGTGGGGAGTCCAAGCCAAGCGCGGACAAATCCCGAGGAATGAGGCGTACATAGAAGTACGCCGCAGTGACGAGGGATAAGGGTAACGCAGCAGATGGGCGTTTTCCGACA
>SMTZ1_10001836_pt1 | contig 21400 bp, 26 predicted proteins | sample DeeMarSWOR136_30_FD_25667 | JGI IMG/M metagenome (IMG submission 25667) | reverse complement strand
TACCATCTCCGTTGCCCACCCCATGCCCGTCCACCGCGCATAGTGGAGTGAGCCCGCGGGCTCCAAGCCGGTCGTGTAGGCGATATGGGGACGACCTTGGCTATCGAGCGCCAGCGAGGTGGACATTACTTCAAAATCGTCCACCGTCTGGATATCCCAGGTTCCTTCATCTGCCTGAGCTGACACTGCCGGCACCACCACAGCACCCACCCCCAGAATCAATGCCAACGCCATCGCCACCGAGAAGCATCTAAAGGCTGTTAATTTAGTCATCTGACACCTCACTAAGTTGTGCTTAGGCAAAAAGAAAAAACACCAACCGCCTGCCTATGGGCAGTTCTCCGCTATTCTTTCACACCGCCTCCCCGTTGTCAACAGGTTTGGGGGTTCAATCGGGCCGGACTTTAGCGCCGTGTTTTTCTATCATTTCAACCGAGGCAATGCAACCCCATCGTATTGTAGCCTGCCTCAGATTCTTCGGTCGCTTCGCTCCCTCAGAATGACAATAGTGGTGAAATTTGAAATCTAAGGCCAATTAAGAGATAATACAACGAAAAGTCTGAGACTTGTTAGATTGGGTGGTAAACGATGAATAAAAGTAAAAGAATGGCTATATTAAAGCATCGCAAGCGCCGCAAGAAGCTCGAAGAGAGAAGAAAGATGATGGCGCTTGCCGGCGTTACCGGCGTAACCGCTGAGCCTACACCGGCACCGGCAGTAGCTGTCGCTGAGGCACCGCCTGAACCGAAGAAGCCGGTCAGAAAGAAGAAGGCGGAAGCAGTCGCTGCACCTAAAGCTAAAGCAGCAGCTGCCAAACCAAAGGCAGCTAAGGCGAAGGCAGCAGAACCGAAGGCAGAGGTGGCTAAAGCAGAAGCAGTTGCAGAAGCACCGAAGAAGCCAGCCCGAAAGAAGAAGGCAGAGGCAGCCGCGACTGAAGCTGTGACCGCTAAACCGAAGGCGAAGGCGGCTAAGGCGAAAGCAGCAAAACCGAAGGCAAAAGCGGCTGAAGAAGAAATAGTAGAATCGGCAGAGGAACCGAAAAAGCCTAGTCGAAAAAAGAAGACCGAAGCCACCTAGACTTAATGGCAAATGTCTATCTCCTCACCGGTAGCCCGGGGACAGGGAAAACCACTGTCATAAGACAGGCAGTAGCCAGGGCTGAAGCCAAAGCCGGCGGCTTCTATACCGAGGAGATAAGAAGCGGTGGGGCAAGACTGGGCTTCAGGATTGTTACCCTGGACGGACAGAACGTCATACTGGCACACGTTGATAATCACAGCCGCTACCGAGTAAGCAAATACGGCGTTGACGTCCAGAATCTGGATAACGTCGGTGTCGCTGCCATTAACCAGGCGATAGCCGAAAGCGATTTAATAGTTATCGACGAAATCGGCAAGATGGAGCTTTTCTCGCCTCGTTTTAAAGAAGCCGTACTGAAGGCGATAGACAGCGGCAAAAAAGTCCTGGGCACCGTCATGCTCAACCCTCATCCCTTCGCCGACGATATAAAACGCCACGCCGGGGTAAAGGTAATCCAGCTTACCCGGGCTGACCACGACCAGGTGCTGGGAGAAATACTGGACTGGATGAAATAGACTAAAAGTGAAGATAATACTTAAGCCCAAGGACGACATCGATAACAACATACTGGAAGAGCTCAAGGAAAGGCTGAAACAAGCTTTCGGCTGCCCGGTAGAGGTAATCCCGGAAGCCGGCAGCCTTGAGCGGGCTTATGATTCGAAGCGGAGACAATACCTGGCGTCGGAGCTGCTCGCCCGGCTGAAGAAATCAGGCGCAGCTAACGATGAAAAGGTCCTGGTTATAGTCGATGTTGACCTTTACGCTCCGGGGTTGAACTTCGTCTTCGGCCAGGCGGACATAGCCTCCGGCGCAGCCATTATATCTCTATGCCGCTTAAGGCAGGAATATTACGATTTGCCTCCAGACGAAGCCCTTTTCCTGGACAGAGCCACAAAAGAGGCGGTTCACGAGCTGGGACACACCTTCGGCTTAGGACACTGCAATAACACCAGGTGTGTGATGCACTTTTCCAACAGCCTGGCTGACACTGACTTGAAACAAATATCATTCTGTAGTCAATGTCGACCAAAGCTGATAAAATAAATGTTTGTTTGAACCTCAACCCCTTGGGTAAAACCAGAAAATGTAGTCCCGAGGCTAAAGCCTGGGCAGTGTCATTCTGAGGTAGCCCTTCTCCTTTGTCATCCTGAGGGAGCGAAGTGACCGAAGGATCTCGGGCGGGTATAGCAAGATTCTTCGCTTCGCTCAGAATGAAGGCGAAGGTCTCGGGGTGACGAGCAATAACTTAGGAGGTATGGACTTATGAGAAAAGTAGCTGCAGTCGGTGTCGGGATGACGAAATTCAGCGGCAAGCAGGACAAGACAGCCATAGAGCTATTTGCCGAAGCCGCCATGGACGCCATAAACGAGTCTAATCTAAAACCGAAGGATATACAGGCTCTATTTATGGGCAATGCCTTGAGCGACTTCTCCGAGGGACAAGCACATATCCAGGCCTTCGCCGCCGATTATATCGGCGCTCCCCACATCCCAGCCAATCGATATGAGAATGCCTGCGCTTCATCCACAGCTGCCTTCCGGGATGCCTTCGTGTGGGTAGCTTCAGGGTTCTACGACATAGTCCTGGTCGGTGGCGCTGAAACCGCCGCCAAGATGGGAACTCCTTTAGCCACCCGGACCTTCGCTATGGCCAGCGACAGCCGCTATGAATACCCCTCTGGAATCACCTTCCCCGGCGTTTTCGCTTTGCTTGCCCATCTTTATGCAAAGAAGTACGGCATACCCTTGGAAAAGCTTAAGCAGCAAATGGCTCATGTTTCTATCAATTCACACTATTACGGTGCCCGTAATCCAAAGGCTCACTTCCAGAAAGAGATAACTATGGATGATGTGCTCAACAGCTTTATGGTCTGCCAGCCACTCCAGCTCTATGACTGCTGCCCGTTCTCCGACGGAGGCTCGGCAATCGTTCTAGCCACAGAGGAAAAGGCTAAAAAGCTGACCGATAAGCCTGTTTACGTTGCCGGCGTCGGTCAAGCTTCAGCCGGCACACTGCCCAGCCAGAAAGAGTATCTGCCGCGGATTAGAGCCCGGGAACTGGCGGTCAAGCAGTCCTACGATATGTCCGGACTCAGCCCCAAGGACATAGATGTAGTTGAGCTTCACGATTGCTTCAGCATAGCTACAATTATCGCTCTGGAAAGTCTCGGCTTATTCGAGTTCGGCAAGTCGGGTGAGGCTATAGAAAAAGGTGAAACAAAAATTGGGGGCAAGCTGCCGGTAAATCCCTCCGGCGGACTGAAAGCCAAGGGACACCCCATAGGCGCCACCGGGACCGCCCAGGTGTACGAGATAATTAAACAGATGAGGGGCGAATGCGGTGAGCGGCAGGTCGAAGGGGCCAAGATAGGCATGACCGATACGCTCGGTGGAGACGGCGGTACGATTTGCAATACAATTCTCAGAAAAGGCTGGTAGTTTAAATACGTCCCAATTCCGAAGGAGGCTAAAAGTGGAACATAAGCTTGATTTTAAACAATATAATGAGGCGCTTAGACAAAATAAGCTGCTGGGACTAAAGTGCAAACAGTGTGGAACAATCACCGTGCCGCCGAAAATAGCCTGCGAAAACTGTGCCAGCACTGACCTGGACATCATAGAATTGAGCGGTAAGGGCAAAATCCAGACCTTCACCACTGTTTTCGTACCTCCAGAGGGGCGTGAAGGTGAATGCCCGTATGTAATAGTACTGGTCGAACTCGATGAAGGACCGTGGATAATGGGTAACCTTACCGGAATTGATCCAAACAATGTGACTATGGATATTATGGGTAAAAAGGTGAACATGGGACACGCCGTCTTCCCCGGAGACAAATATTCCGCTGGCGAGGAAGCCAGGCCGCTCTTCAGCCTGGAAGCTTAAGCCCTCATCGTCTTAAAAGGCTTGAAGCTCGCCATCAAAAGTTTTAAACTGAAACAATGCCAGCAACACCACCTTTAGTCAAAGCTTTGCTTAAACCTGAAACCTACCCCCACAGCCCCAAAAAGGTGGAGCTGGTGCAGACCCAGATGTCCTTTCTCTTCCTCACCGGCGACTATGTCTACAAGGTCAAAAAGCCTGTTGACTTAGGTTACTTGGACTACACCACGCTGCAGAAGCGCCGCTTTTTCTGCCAGCAGGAGATAGAGCTGAATAGACGCCTCTGCCCTGAAATCTACCTGGAAGTCGTGCCTATAGTCAGCAGCCAGAGGCGAATCCGCTTTGGCGGCGAGGGGGAGACTATCGAATATGCCGTCAAAATGAGGCAGCTACCCTTGGAGCAGATGATGGACAGGCTCTTGCCTAAGAACCTTGTTACAGAGGAGATATTGGTGAGAGTGGCTGAGAGGCTGGCAGCATTTCATGACAAAGCCAAAACAAGCCCCGAAATCAGCGCCTACGGGAGGCTGGACGCTATTATTACAAACACCGATGAGAACTTCACCCAGACCGTGAAATACATGGGCATTTCAATATCTGAACCACACTATCATCGCATCAAAGCTTACACAAATGACTTTATTAAGTCGAACGAGTCGCTGTTCCAGAAACGGACAGCCAGCGGCAGGATAAGAGACTGCCACGGCGACCTTCACGCCGCCCATGTCTGTATCAGCAACGGAATTTATATCTACGACTGCATTGAGTTCAACGACAGGTTCAGATATGGCGATGTAGCCTCCGAAGTCGCCTTTCTGGCTATGGACCTCGACCGCTTTCAACGAGCTGACCTGTCCCAAGCTTTCGTTAATGCCTATGTTAGCTTGAGCCAGGATAAAGAGCTGCTCCAATTGTTAAAATTCTACAAATGCTACCGAGCTTGCGTCCGGGGCAAGGTAGCCTGTTTTATGCTGGATGACCCACATGTCTCAGAGGAGGAAAAGACAGGTGCCCTGAATGCTGCCAGGATGTATTTCGAGCTTGCCGAATCATATGTATGATATATTAGGACAGAGTAAGCTAAAACGGATTAGGCTTAACGTTGAGCCTGTCTATATTTAGCGGATAAAAGGAGGCAACAGAGATTGAGAGAGCCGTTTGCTAGATTTGTGGAAAGCGAGCTGGGAACCGGCTTCTTGCTTATTGTTTGTGGCCTGCCCGGCACCTGGAAAACCGAGACCACTGAGGAAGTGTCAAAGATTAAGGGCTATCCGCTTCTTCGAACCGACCTGATTAGACTGGAGGTGCTGAAAAACGAGGATATATTTGATGAAAAAGTCGCCTCTGATATGAATAAACGTACATCGGTTTATGATGAGATGTTCGCCCGAGCGGATGAGATTCTAAAAAAGGGCGATGGCGTGATTCTCGATGCCACTTTTGTCACGCAGTCATTAAGGAGACACGCCGCCGCCATAGCCGCCAAACACAACCTGAACTTCATCATCATGCAGACAGACTGCCCACAGAAAGTTGCTATCGCACGTATACTAAAGCGCACCAAAGAGGATTATGAATCAAACGCGCTAACCGAAGAAGCCTACTTAAACAACAAAAAGAAGTTCGAAGAGATAAATCTGGACGACTTAAAGGGCTTATATCCTGACCTTAATATTATTCACTTCATAGTTGATACCCGTAACGACCTGCCTGAGGACTGGTACATCATCGACGTGCAAAAGAAATAGCTGAAAATAGACTTGCACATCTACTGTCAGATGTTGTGACCAAACGCTCTTCCATGCAGACATTAGATAAACTATAATTGAGGAGTAGCCCATGAGTATAAAGAGCTATGATGTTAAAGACCCCTCCCTGGCTTCGGCTGGCAGGCTGCGCATCGAATGGGCCAGCCGGGAGATGCCGGTAATCAAGCTAATCAGACAAAGATTTGCCAAACAAAAACCTTTGAAAGGGGTACGCATTTCTGCCTGCCTCCATGTCACCACAGAGACAGCCAATCTGGCTTTAGCCCTTAAGGATGGCGGTGCCGAGCTGGTTCTATGCGCCTCAAACCCACTTAGCACTCAAGATGATGTGGCAGCAGCCCTTGTTGAATACGGCTTGCCCACCTTCGCCATCAAAGGCGAGGATAATAAGACCTATTATAGACACATAATTTCCGCCCTGGAGCATAAACCACAGCTCACCGTGGACGACGGCGCTGACTTGGTCAGCACCGTCCACCGGGAAAGGACGCAACTTCTAAAAGGTATAATCGGCGGCACCGAGGAAACCACCACCGGCGTGATAAGATTGAGGAATATGGCTAAGGAGGGGAAACTGAAGTATCCTCTCATCTCTGTGAACGATGCAAAAACTAAACACTTCTTCGATAACCGCTATGGCACCGGACAGAGCACTATAGACGGCATCACCCGAGCCACCAATGTGCTGTGGGCGGGGAAAAAGGTGGTAGTCTGCGGCTACGGCTGGTGCGGCAGAGGTATAGCCCGAAGAGCTCAGGGGATGGGCGCCTGGATAATTATTACCGAGGTAAATCCTATCTCAGCACTCGAAGCCGCTATGGATGGCTACCAGGTCATGCCTCTAATCAAGGCGGCTAATATAGGAGATATATTTATTACCGCTACCGGAGATGCCAATGTTATTGACAAGGCTCACTTCTCACAGATGAAGGACGGGGCTATTCTGGCTAACAGCGGCCATTTCAACGTCGAGATAAACATACCCGCCCTGGAGAAAATGGCCAAGTCAAAAAGGCGGATACGTCCCTTCGTCGAAGAGTACACTCTGGCTGACAGACGACGGCTTTTCCTTCTAGGCGAAGGCAGGCTAATAAATCTGGCAGCGGCCGAAGGGCATCCCGCCAGCGTCATGGATATGAGTTTCGCCAACCAGGCTCTATGTCTGGAATACCTGGTTAAGAATAAGGGGAGGCTCAAACCGAATGTCTACCCAGTGCCTGAGGAAATCGATAACGAAGTGGGGCAGCTGAAGCTGCAAGCAATGAACATAAACATCGATTCTTTGACCAAAGAGCAAAAGAGATACCTGGAAAGCTGGGAGGAAGGAACATAGTCAAAGGAGAGAAAAATGTCGAATAGCTTTAATTCCACGGCTTCCTATTTTTTTGCCTCGGAGTCAGTCACTGAGGGGCATCCTGACAAGCTCTGTGACCAGGTTTCCGATGCCGTCCTCGATGCCATAATAGAACAAGACCCCCTCGCCAGAGTTGCATGCGAGGTCGCCGTGACCGTGGGAATGGTAATAGTTCTGGGTGAGATTACCACCACGTGCTACATAGAAATACCCGAAATTGTGCGTCAGGTGGTTAAAGACACCGGTTACATCAAGCCAGAATACGGATTTGATTATGAGAGCCTGGGCACACTCGTATCCATTAAGAAGCAATCGGCCGATATCGATGCTGGGGTCAGCCAGGCGATGGAAACAAGAGACAAGACCAAAGGCATTGACGAACTGGATAAAACCGGTGCCGGTGACCAGGGTATGATGTTCGGCTTCGCCTGCAACGAGACGCCTGAACTTATGCCGCTGCCCATCTCGCTGGCCAACAAGCTATGCCAACGTCTGGCTCAAGCAAGGAAAGATGAAACCCTGCCATACCTTCGGCCCGATGGCAAATCACAGGTAACCGTTGAATACAACAATGGTATGCCTAAAAGGATAGACTCGGTAGTCATCGGCGCCCATCATGACCCCGGCATCAGCCGCGACCGAATAGAGCGAGACATAAAAGAAAAGGTTATCAAGGCCGTTATCCCGCCAAAGCTTCTGGATGACAGAACAGCCTACTACATAAACGGCGCTGGACAGTTCGTCATCGGTGGGCCGGTATCAGACACCGGCTTTACCGGCCGCAAGATATTAGTAGATACCTACGGCGGCTATGCCCGCCACGGTGGCGGAGCCTTCTCGGGCAAAGACCCAACCAAGGTTGACCGATCCGCCAGCTACATGACACGGTATATTGCCAAAAATATAGTGGCTGCCGGCCTAGCTGGCCGCATCGAAGTGCAGGTTTCCTACGTAATTGGCGTCGCCCATCCGCTGTCCATCTCCTGCGAAACCTTCGGCACCGGCAAGGTACCTGACAAAACCATCACCGAGCTGATTAAGAAGCACTTTGACCTCCGCCCCGAAGCTATTATCAGGCACTTCGACCTGCGCCGTCCCATTTACCGTCAAACCGCCGCCTACGGGCACTTCGGCAGAGACGACCTCGACCTGCCCTGGGAGAGGACGGACAAGGCCGATATCATAAGGGCTGAGGCAGGAATACAGGCTAGAAAGTAATAAATGGATAAAACTATCAAATTCGGCACTGACGGTTGGCGAGCAGTCATCGCCGAGGATTTCACTTTCCCCAAGGTCCGGGCTTGCGCCCAGGGATTAGCCAATTATTTAAACCGGGCTAATCTGGCTGAGCGTGGGCTGGTTATCGGCTATGACACCCGTTTCGCCTCCGAGGACTTCGCTGCCGCTGCCGCCGAAGTTATTGCCGGCAACAAAATTAAGGTGCACCTGTGCTCTAAAGCAGCGCCGACGCCGGTTATAAGCTACGCCGTCACCGCCACTAAGTCAGCCGGGGCTATAATAATCACTGCCAGTCACAACCCAGGACGTTGGAACGGCTTCAAACTCAAGGATGAGGCTGGAGCCAGCGCTTCGTCTGAGGTCGCCGCAGAGGTAGAGAAGAATGCCAACGAGGCCCTATCCACAGGTGAGGTGAAACGACTTCCATTGGCTGACGGCCTGAACAGCGGGCTAATAAAATACTTCGACCCTGACCCGGTGTATTTCAGACAGCTGGAACGCCTTACTGACCTGGAAACTATTCGCCGCAGTGATCTAAAGGTTATCGTCGACTCCATGTACGGAGCTGGCATTGGCTATTTCAAGGAGCTTCTCAAGGGCGGCAAAATAGAGGTCATAGAGATTAACAATGAGCGCAATCCCTCTTTCCCCGGGATTCAACCAGAGCCAATCGCCAAGAACCTGGCCAAACTCTCAAATACGGTCACGGAATATAAGGCAAACGTGGGCATAGCCAACGATGGCGATGCCGACAGGATTGGCGTCATCGACGAAAAAGGAAACTTCCTCAACCAGCACCAGGTATTCGCCCTGCTGGCTCTCTACTTCCTTGAAGTTCGCGGGGAGCGCGGCGCCATAGTCGAGACCCTAACCGATACCACAATGCTACAAATTCTGGGAAAGCAGTTCGACGTGCCGGTTTACGAGACGCCGGTAGGTTTCAAATATGTAGCCCCGATAATGATAGAGAGGGACGCCCTCATTGGCGGTGAGGAGAGCGGCGGCTACGGCTTCCGCGGACATGTCCCCGAGCGCGACGGCATACTCGCCGGCTTGTATTTCCTCGACCTCATAATAAAGACGGGCAAGACACCATCACAGCTACTGGAATATTTATTCAGCAAGGTGGGACCTCACTACTATGACCGCATTGATGTCCATATCTCTACAGAAGAACGACAGGCTCTGTCTGACAGGCTAGCTAAGAGTGAGGTCAGCTCCATAGATGGGATAAAGGTAGCCAAACTGGACACCACCGATGGTTACAAATACTACCTGACTGACGATTCCTGGCTACTCATCCGCTTCTCCGGCACTGAGCCGCTCATACGCATCTATGCCGAAGGCCACAGCCCGGAGCAAGTCCAGAAACTGCTGGAAAGCGGCAGAAGACTGTTAGGGCTTTAAGATTATGGGCAATTTGGATGACCTTCAAATATATAAGCGGCTCGACCCGACAAACATGCTGGAGCATCTTCACGGCTTGCCTCAGCAATGTCACACTGCCTGGCAAAAGGCTAAAGATTTCAACCTACCCCAAGATTATGCCACGATTGACAAGTTAGTGGTTCTAGGCATGGGCGGCTCAGCCATAGGCGGCAGTCTGCTCCGCAATTTCGCTTCACGGCTAACCAAGCCAATCATCTTCGTAACCCGTGATTACGACCCGCCAGCCTTTATCGACGACAATACCCTGGTTATCGCCTCGAGCTACTCAGGAAATACCGAGGAAACGCTCTCGGCCTTCTCCCAGGCTCTGAAAGGGAAGTGCAAAAAACTGGCTATTACTACCGGCGGCAAGCTTAAGGCTCTGGCCCAAAACGCCAAAGCGCCCGTTTTCATTATAGACCACAGTTCTCAGCCCCGAGCTGCCCTGGGCTACAGCTTTATACCCCTGATAGCCTTCCTGCAAAAGCTGGGCTTTCTCGAAGATAAAACGACAGAGGTCGGATCGATGACTCAGGACCTCGAGAAGCTGCTGGGAGAAGTTAAGGAAACCGTGCCCACAAGCTCGAATCAAGCCAAGCAATTAGCAACCAAGCTGCAGGGCAAAATAGCTGTGATTTACGGTGCCGCCATTCTCTCCGCGGTTGCCCGACGCTGGAAAACCCAGATTAACGAGAACAGCAAGGCCTGGGCCTTTCACGAGACCTTCCCCGAGCTGAACCACAACTCAGTCGTCGGCTACCACTTACCCGCAGAATTAGCCTCCAAGGTATACGTAGTCATGCTCCGCTGCCCATCGCTCCACCCACGAACCTTGATTCGCTACCGGGTAACCTCCGAGCTTCTGGAACAGAATAGTATCAGCCATGAAATCTTAGACAGTAAGGGCAAAGGTGAACTCAGCCAGATGATGAGTCTAGTTTACCTCGGCGATTGGGTCAGCTACTATCTGGCAATCCTCTGCGAGACAGACCCCACTCCAGTAAAAGCTATCGATTACCTAAAAAAGCGGCTGAGTGAAGCGAAGTAGGGTTATAACTGCATGTGGGCCTAGATTACACAAGAATCCAATCACCCCTATCGATGACAATAAATAAAAGGAGACGCGTATGAGAACGAAGATATTTCTTATACAATCCGAAGGGCTGGGTAGAGGTGATGAGCAAATGGGCTCGATACTCATGATTACTTTTCTTCGCTTGCTCGAAGAAAGCCAAGACAAGCCCGGCAGTATGATATTCTTGAATACCGGAGTACGCCTCCTTTGTCAGGGCTCCAAAGTGCTGGAACTATTGAAACGGCTTGAGAAACAGGGCGTGGAGCTTCTTGCCTGCACCACCTGCCTTGAATACTTTGAGCTGACGGACAGCCTGGCAGTCGGCAAACCGACGAATATGGTTAAAACTATCCAATCCATGCTGGATAGCGATATCGTCAGCCTATAAATCAAAAGTCAACTAGCATAAAGGAGCCAGTCAAGTTACTTCTTTCTCATAGTCCTGGGAATCTGAACAACATCATCTATAGTTTCCAGGTCAAACCACCATTTATTTTTTATATTCTGTTTTCCGTATCCCCATAAACCATCCATCTTAATAATGAAATCATTCAAAAACGGAGTGCGTTGAATCAGCCATCTAACGGTGTCGTGTGTCCATCCTGCTGGTTTGTTCCAGGGGCACGATTTTATGCAGCTGGCACAAGCAGAACCATTCTGGTTAGTTATCCTGTATTTTGAACACAGATCTGTGTCAGCTTTCCATGTTTCATAGCCATTGTACATGACTGTATCGCCATTGGTGATAGCTTTGGCAGGGCAGTCATCGGCACACTTCATACACTTTTTGCAGAAGTCCTGCAGCCCAAAATCAACAGGTTTATCTATAGCCAGAGGAAGGTCTGTGGTAACTACTGCTGCCTTAAAGCGTGTTCCCAGAAAAGGATTCAGGACTATGCCGCCGAGCCGGCACATCTCACCAATTCCGGCAAGTAAAAGCACCGGCGGTAACACAATCTGATAATCAAAGAAATGATGCGCACGTGCCGGATATCCGAGTCTTCTGATGTAATCAGCCAGTATGCGGGAAATAAAGGCACAGGTTGAATAGCCGCGAAAACTCAAAGAGTTCGCTATCCAGTCATGACCCGTAGAGCCGTCCAACGCTTTATAACCCTGGTCCACTACAAAAGCAATGGCAAATTTATGATTGAGCTCGACCTCTTGCACTTCCATTTGGCCATCGACAATACTTGTGTAGTGAGTGTAAACCGCATATTGAGGCAACTGACATATACCTACAACATCTGCTCCAAGGAAATAGCCAACACTTTTAATATGCCTGCTTAAAATTTCAGGGTCTTTTGGCAGCGGCGCCTTGGAGGATGCCTCGACGCCTTGCGGTCTGGCTGCCAGATATCCTGTCATATATAATTGAGCGCCGGACAGAGGATACTTAGGAACAAAGCGGGGAAACTCACTCTGTGCCAGTGGTCCGTAGTCACCACGTGCGGCACGACTGAACCCATGTTCCCTGTCATCAAATCTTTGGACATTGTCTGTAATCGAAATGGTTGGCTTATCAACTCTTTTAAGTTTTTCCATGGGGTAGGGACCAAGTTGTGTTTCCTCAGCCAAAATTTCGGGGTACTTCTGTTTTCTCTTCATAGTGCATTCTCCCCCAACACGTTATATTTTCGTGCGGCTTTTTTATGGGGAATCATATCAAACAATGATTGTTGTGACAATGTGTGACAATAAAAGTAGGTCAGCTTGGATTGTAGGCAGAAGCCATGGTCAGAACTGGTCAGTAAAAGCCAAAGACTACCTCAAGAAGTGGCTGAGCCAGTCAAAGTAGGGTGTGAGTCTGCCTTTAGGGATCAGACTCACACAACACAATAAGATGTACCGTGACATCGTAGCGTATGTGTTAGTCTTCAGTCATGTCTGTTTTGACAGATACGCTATGACTTCCTTTCCATGCAGATCAACATATGTGCAGCTTGGGTTGGCTCCACACTTTCGACATATCATGTCATAGGCGGAATTAATGGTCTTACACTGGTGACACGAATAATTATCAATCATTTCCTCAAACCATTTCTCATACCCGACTTCTTTGATGCGTTCCTGAGCCTTCCACAACTCAATTCTATGGGGGAACTCCGTTTGAAATTTCTTTAGCTCCTCACATGGATACTCTTCACATTCGCAACAGAAATCTATGCCTTTTTCAGCAGCACATTTAAACATCTTGCAATTTTCACAGGAAGGTATGCGCTTTTCCGACCGACAGCCATAACATTTCATTTCTTCAACTGAGAAATTCATCATTTCCGCGAGCATTTTCAGCCTTTCCGGCTCTTCTCTGGTTCCAATAAATACCGCACAAGCAGGACAGAATAACCCACAAACAGCAGCCAGCCGCTTGTCCGGTTTATTGAGAGCTGCTTCCGCCTCTGTCATAGCTCTGCTCCTTTCTTAGAACCTCTATTCGACGTTCAAGTTTTTGTTAGGCAAAATCTTGTAAGTTGTCAACTCGCTTATAATATAAGAGGGGTATTGTCCTATTATAATACCAATAAGACTATAAAAATAGTCTTCGCATGAAAATTACAGCTGAAATATTTCCACCATGACCAAAGGAAAAGGCGAAGATAACAAAGCGGGCTCTTTCTAGTTTCCCTAGATCAGCAGTTTTACCGCTTTGTATATTGAGGAGCTTTGCGGGCGCGCTTTAGTCCGTATTTCTTGCGCTCTTTGACACGGGCATCACGGGTTAGCAACCCTTCCTGACGCAGGAGAGATTTGAACTGCTCATTAGCTTTAACTAAGGCTCGAGCAATGCCATGGCGAATAGCCTCAGTCTGCCCGCTGACGCCACCACCGGTCACCTTGACTTCAACATTGAACTTACCCAAGGTATCAGTGGCCACAAATGGTTTTTCAATATTGCGGCGATGCTCGAGGCGAGGGAAAAGCTCCTGATAGGGCTTGCCATTGACAATAATCTCCCCCTTGCCTCCTGAGAACAGCTTCACCTGCGCTATAGCGCATTTGCGCTTGCCTGTAGCACGGTCATAGGTAGTAGTCACAAGATTCAACTCCCCTTTACAGTTGTTTTCATGCCAGCAACCTGTGCCTGATGAGGATGACTGTCATCAACATAAACCTTTAGCTTTTTAAACATAGATCTGCCCAACCGATTATGCGGCAGCATACCTTTAACTGCGTGCTCAATAACCCTGGTCGGGTGAGCAGCCAGCATCTCCTCGAAAGTCTCAGCTTTTATGCCACCAGGATAGCCTGAATGACGATAGTAGGTTTTCTGCTTCGCTTTCTTCCCGGTAACTTTGACCTTGGCGGCGTTGAGTACAATGACATAATCGCCGGTATCAAGATACGGAACATATGTCGGCTTGTGCTTACCCATGAGCAGGTTTGCTATCTGGGTGGCGAGCCTGCCTAAAGTCTTCCCGGAGGCATCAATAACATGCCAATTACGTTCGACATCTTTAGCTTTAGTTGAATAGGTCTTCATATCGCCAGCTCCAGATTGTCGGGATAATTCACTTTGGTGAGACAAAGACCATAAGCCGGAGCGGTTGGCCCAGCCATCCCCAATCTCTTTGCCTCCATAATCTGCTGAAATTCCTCAAGACCTACTTTGCCCAGCCCTACCCTTATTAGCAAGCCCACTGTATTACGAACCTGGTGAGGCAGGAAAGAATTGGCCGTCATATGGTAAGCGACCATTTCACCCTGCTCTGTCACCTTCGCTTCATAAACAGTTCGCTTCGTGCTTCTCGGCTTGCCTAAAGCGGCGGCAAAGGAGGCGAAGTCATGTTCACCTCGAAGAAATTTACACGTCTTATTCATAACCTTAATATTCAACTTCTTAGGCACAAAATAAGCGAAGCCCTCGAACAGAGGCGACCGGGTTGAACTATTTAAAATGAAATAGTCATATTCCCGGCTCACAGCGTCACGTCTAACATTAAAATCCATATTTACCTTACAAGCACCTTTAACCGCAATGTCCCTCGGGAGATAGTAGTTTAAAGCCCCAACAAAAGTCTGTGGAGGCAAGGCCGACCTAGTCCGAAAGCTAACCACCTGGCCCCTGGCATGTACGCCAGTGTCGGTTCGGCTGGCAGCAATCACACGGCTGCTTTCGCTGGTAAGCTCCTGTATGGCCCTCTCCAGTTCAGCCTGAATTGTAGGCAGGTTAGCCTGCCACTGGAAGCCATAATAATTTCTGCCGTCATACTCCACAACCAGAACTATCTTGCTAAAACTGTTAAAGAGCTTCACCAAAACGGTTTCTTTTTATTCTACCATCTCAACCTGGGCTAGCCGTGCTCCATCACCGACCCGCCGTCCTAGCTTGACTATCCGTGTATAACCTCCAGGACGCTCCATATATCTGGGCGCAAGCTCACTAAATATCTTATCAACGAGCTTCTTATCAGTAACAAAAGACAGAGCCCGACGCCGAGACGCCAGACTTCCTTCCTTCCCCAGAGTTATCATCTTCTCAGCCAGACCCCGAATCTCCTTTGCCTTAGCCTCGGTGGTGACAATTTTATCGTATCTAATCAAATCAGTCACCAAGTTGCGGTACAAAGCCCAGCGGTGCGCTGTAGGCCTGCCAAGTTTTCGTCCAGCCACACGATGTCTCAATCTGTAACCTTCCCTTCAATGTCTTCAGCGCTCTCGCCTTCCTCAGAAGCCGAAGTTTTTGATGCCCTCTTCTTCTTTTGCTTTTTCTCCTTAACCTCAGGAATAAAAGGCATGTCAAGCCGTTTAAGAGCCGCCTCGACTTCTTCCCTAGATTTGGCTCCGAAGCCGGCTAAACCACATAGACCGTCTAGGCCTCTTTCTAGAATCTGACCCAAAGTGGTAACACCACCTCTTCTTAAACTGTTATAGGTATGTGTCGATAGATTCAACTGGTCTAGAGGCATCAGGTATTGCTCTGGTGGAATCAGCCGCTGCCATGCCACCTCAGCTCCCTCCTGTGTAATAGCTCTAGCCAGTTCACGGAAACAACCAAACTGCTCTATCAAGATAGCTGCGCTCTGACTAACTGCCTCTATTGGGGATATGGAGCCATTAGTCCAAACTTCCAGGATAAGTTTCTCCTGGTTACCCCCCTCTCTAAGACTGCTAGGCTCAACCACAAAATTGACCTTACGAACCGGGGTAAAAATAGCATCTATAGGAATCGTCCCAATAGGTAGGCTATCACTAGAGCTGGCTGGCGCATAGCCTCTGCCTATCTCTACGTTAAGCTCGACACTGAGTTTAGCCTTTGGAGAGTCAAGGGTAGCCAGATAAAGCTCAGGGTTAACGATCTCGAAATCGGACGATGGCTTAATGTCACCGGCGCAGATCTGACCTTCCCCCTCGACCTCCAATCTCAACCTCCCAGAGCGTTGGGCAAGATGACGAAGGCGTATTTCCTTGACGTTAAGCAGAAAATCTATCGTATCCTCTTTAACATGAGGGACTGTTGAGAATTCATGTTGGAGACCCTCAATCATGACCCAAGTTATCGCAGCGCCGGGCAAAGAGCTAAGAAGCACCCTGCGCATGGCGTTACCTAGCGTAACTCCGAAGCCCTTCTCCACAGGTTCAGCAACAAAACGGCCATATGTTTCGTTGCCTTCAATACATTCTACCTTTGGCAATGCTATTCCAGCCAAAAAGCCTCCTTAACGGGAATAGTACTCGACAATAGCTTTTTCATCAAACTTAACTTCAATATCTTCAGCAGTTGGCAGGTTAACGACTCGACCGACCAGTTTTTCTTTATCCAGATCCATCCAGCCAGGAACGGTCCTGCCCTCAATTTCTTGAGCGAGCAATTTGTAATATCCAGTTTTGGTACTACTTTCTCGCCAGGCAATAGAATCACCGGGCTTCACCAAACAGGAAGGAATATCCGTCTTGCGGCCGTTTAAGAGGAAGTGACCATGACGTACCAGCTGTCTGGCTTGAGGGCGGGAACTAGCGAAGCCTAAACGGTAAACCGCATTGTCTAACCGCCTCTCTAGCAAAATTAAGAGGTTCTCGCCAGTTATACCGGGAAGCCTTTCCGCCTCAGCAAAGAATTTGCGGAATTGTCGTTCTAAAAGTCCGTAACTGTAGCGAGCCTTCTGCTTCTCCTGCAACTGAAGCCCACGGTCAGACTTCTTTGCACGCCGCTTTCTGATACCAGTATAACCAGGTGGAACATCCCTGCGCTCTACTGCACATTTAGAGGTAAGGCACCTGTCCCCCTTAAGCATTAATTTATCGCCAACACGACGACATAAACGACAAGTTGCCTTTGTGTACCGTCCCACTTTTACACTCGCCTTCTCTTACGAGGTCGGCAACCATTATGCGGGATAGGAGTCACATCCTTAATCCCAGTAACCAAAATCCCCGAAGCCTGTATAGATCGAATCGCTGCCTCGCGACCACTACCGGGACCTCGGACATATACCTCGACCTGACGCAAGCCGTGCTCCTTAGCTTTCTGAGCGGCACCCTGTGCCGCCAATTGGGCAGCATAGGGCGTACCTTTTCGAGATCCTTTGAACCCAGCTGTGCCAGGGCTTCCCCAAGCGATAACATTGCCTTTCTGGTCAGTAAGAGTAATGATTGTATTATTAAAGGTAGATTGGATATAAGCCTTACCTTCAGCAATATGCTTTCGCTCTCGCTTTCTTACTCCGGTTTTCCTTTTCTTAGGCATATCCTTCCATCACTCCTTTATTTCTTAGTTGCTCCACGTTTTTGCCCACGGCCAGCCACTGTCTTACGAAGACCACGCTTGGTCCGAGCATTGGTTCGTGTCCGCTGCCCTCGAACCGGCAGCCCGCGGCGATGCCTGAGACCTCGATAACTACCGATTTCGATAAGCCGCTTAATATTAAGATTGACTTCCTTCCTAAGTCCGCCTTCTACTTTATATTCTTTATCAATAACCTCGCGAATACGGCTGACCTCCTGTTCACTAAGGTCCTTCACCCTAGTATCAGGGTTTACACCGCTGGAAGACAAAATCTGACGGCTTGAAGCAGGGCCTATGCCATAGATATACTGTAAAGAAATCTCGACCCTTTTATCTTTCGGGATGTCCACACCAGCGATACGTGCCATAATTTATCACTCCTACTTTATCCTTGGCGCTGTTTGTGCTTGGGGTTCTGACAAATAACCCGAACCACACCACGACGCCTGATTATCTTACATTTATCACAGCGACGCTTGACAGAAGACCGTACTTTCATAATTCAACTACCTTAAATCGCAAAAAACTTTATAATAATAAACTTTGTAGGCATTTATGTCAAATCGCGAATTGACCATAACTACTTAAACCGATAGGTGATTCTCCCCCGCTTTAAATCGTAAGGCGAAAGCTCCACTAGCACTTTATCTGCCGGCAAAATCCTAATATAATGTCTCCTCATCTTACCCGAAATATGAGCTAAAACCTCATGCCCGTTAGCCAGCTCCACACGAAACGTAGCATTGGGTAAAGATTCAATAACTGTGCCTTCAACCTCTATTGCTTCTTTCTTAGGCATACTACACTTCCATTATAGTAGAGTCAGCACCTGCGCTTCACCCTCGCCAATAGCGATAGTATGCTCAAAATGAGCTGAAAGGCTACCATCTGCAGTGAGCACTGTCCATCTGTTTTCAGCAACCCGTGTCCGCCAGTCTCCAGTAGTCACCATCGGCTCCACTGCCAAAGTCATGCCTTGCCGTAAAAGAGAGCCTTCGCCAGGCGAGCCAAAGTTTGGCACTAAAGGATCTTCGTGCAAGTCTCTGCCTACTCCGTGCCCGGAATACTCTCGAATCACAGAAAATCCCCTTGTTTCAACGTAGTTCTGAATAGCCGCTGAGACATCACCTAAATGGGCATCATTGCGTGCTGCCCTTATTCCAACCATCAGGGCAGCTTCGGTAACCGCTAAGAGTTCCTGAGCCTTAGGACTAATTCCACCCACCCCCACTGTTATCGCCCCATCACCGTGGAAGCCATCAACGATCGCCCCGAAGTCCAAAGAGACCACATCGCCATCGTCCAACCGCCGCTCCCCCGGAATACCATGTACAATCTCATCATTCACCGAAACGCATAAATGAGACGGGAAACCTCGATAACCTTTGAACGAAGCCTTAGCTCCATATTTCTTCAGTTCACTTGCAGCCATTGAGTCCAGCTGACTGGTCTTAATCCCCGGCTTTATTTCTTCCCGCAACCTTTGCAAAACAGCCGCTACGATTCTTCCGGCTTGTCTCATAATAGCCACTTCCTGTGGTGACTTTATCACAGTCATTTGGTTTCCACCAGCCTAGGGCCGAGAGCATCAACTATGTTATCAGATACCTCCCCCACGCCAAGATTGCCATCCACTGCAAGGAGTTTCCCCTCTGCCCGATAGTAATCCAAGACAGGAGTAGTCTGCGCAAAATAGACTTTCAATCGTTCTTTCACCGTCTCCTCAGTGTCATCAGAGCGCTGATATAACTCACCACCGCATTTATCACATATTTTGCGAACCTTTGGTGGTGAAGTCACCTCATGGTAAGGTGCTTGGCACTTGCGGCATATCCAGCGCCCGCTAAGACGCTCTAAAAGCGCCTTCTCGGTCACCTCAATATATATTGCTTTATCAATAGCCTCTCCACGACTGGTCAACATTCCGTCAAGCGCCTTGGCTTGCTCAATAGTCCTAGGAAAGCCATCGAAAATACACCCTGATCTACAATCGGACTCATTGAGCCGCTCCGAGATAAGCTGAATTGTTACTTCATCAGGAACCAGAGCGCCTTTATCCATATAAGTTTTTACCGATTTCCCTAGGTTGGTTCCTTTATCCACCGCCCCTCTGAAAAGGTCACCCGAAGCTACATGAGCTAATCCCAATTTTCGTGAAACTATAGCTGCCTGAGTCCCTTTACCTGCACCTGGAGCACCAAGAAAAACTAAAAACATTCGTGTATCTCCCTACCTCAGGAACCCTTCATACCGGCGCATTGTCAACTGGGACTCTATCTGTTTCATAGTATCCAAAGCCACGCCCACAACGATAAGTAAGCCAGCACTGGATAGGGTCAGCACACCAACATTTGTTATTTCCCGAACCAAAAACGGCATCACCGCCACAAAAGCCAAAAAGAGAGCCCCGCCCCAAGTTATGCGGTTAATGACTCTGTTGAGATAATCTACAGTGGGTTTCCCAGGGCGGACACCGGGGATAAAGCCCCCTTGGCGTTGCAAGGTCCGCGCCAAATCCATCTGCTCAAATATCACCATAGTATAGAAAAAGGTAAAAGCCACTACCATCAAGAAATAAAGCACCCAGTAAACCAAACCCACAGGCAGAGCTGCATCAGGACTGAACCACGTCATAATCGTGCTGGCAAAATTGGGGGGCTGCCCCGCGGGGGCGGCGAAATAGCTGGCTAATGTTCCCGGGAAAACCATCAGCGCCATGGCAAAGATAAGAGGTATCATGCCGGCGGTATTCACCCGAAGCGGAATATATGTTGAACCTGTTTGGCGATACATACGGGCACCGCGGAAGGCAGTCCGTGCATACTGCACCGGAATGCGGCGAGCACCTTCCGTAAATATAACTATAAGCACCACCATGGCCAGACCGACAATACTAAAGCCGATCAGGCCGACAATGTTCTCAGTGCCGGCAATTTGGGCACGCCCTATCATTTCCGGAAAACTAGCCACAATTCCACCAAAGATTATTATTGATACACCATTGCCGATGCCTCGCTCAGTGATAAGCTCACCAAGCCAGACAAGAAATACGGTCCCTGCTGTCAGGGACACTATTATAGCTAAGGTAGGCAATGCTGCAGCTTCACCAATCGCGCCTTGGCTGCGCAGCAGCGCCAGCTGAGCATAACCCTGAAGAGCTGCCAAAGGTATAGTCAACCAGTGGGTAAACTGATTAATCCTCCGCCTGCCAGCTTCCCCTTCTTGAGATAAAGCTCGAAGTTGAGGAATAACTGGAACTAGTAACTGCATAACTATGGAAGCGGTTATATAGGGATAAACTCCCATAGCTGCTATGCTGAAGTTCCTCATAGCCCCACCACTAAACAGGTCAAGCATGCCCAGAAGTTGGTTTTGCTCAAACACTTCGTCTAACGCAGCAAGGTCTACTCCGGGCAGCGGAACATGAGCTACGAAGCGAAAAACTACCAGCATGCCTACAGTGAAAAGGAGACGTCGTCTAAGATCTGGAAGAGAAAAGGCATCAATCAATGCTTGAATAAGACGTGGTCTTCCGCTCACTTGCTGCATTTTTAAACTTCCTCCACTTTTCCACCGGCGTCAACAATCTTTTTCTCAGCAGCTGCAGAGAACTTGTTGGCTTTTACGACGAGCGGACGATCGATGTCGCCATCGCCAAGGATTTTAACAGGATTCTTAGCAGACTTAATCAGTCCAACTTCAAGTAAATCTTTTATGGTGATCTCAGCATTAGGAGAAAACACTTTCAGATCGCCCACATTAACGATGCTGTACTCAGCCTTAAAAATATTAACGAAGCCGCGTTTCCGAGGCAAACGCTTAATTAAGGGTAGCTGCCCTCCTTCAAAGC
>SMTZ1_10003857_pt1 | contig 21401 bp, 16 predicted proteins | sample DeeMarSWOR136_30_FD_25667 | JGI IMG/M metagenome (IMG submission 25667) | reverse complement strand
AAGCGCGCTTCATCGTCCACCAATAGGATTGCGGGTTGCTCAGTCATGAATCGGAAGAATGCCGTTATCCCTCTGAGTAATGGCCATAGGCCGTGGTATGAGGTAAGCGCTTAAAGGCGCTAACATTCGGGTTTCGATATTCGAATTTCGAATTTGTTTTCTCTGCCCTTTGTGCCGTTATGCCATGTCTCCAACACCCCATTTTGCGCAAAAGCCCCTGAAAGTTTTGCACCAGCTGTGTTCACAGTGCAACACCTTACGGTGCAGATTCCTTGATGACGGGCAAAAGGATTCTGAAGGTGGTTCCTTTGTCCAAGACGCTTTCCAACAGCGCCTTTGACAATCGCAAGACCCAGCCCGGTTCCAATCACCTGACGGGTCTTGGGGTGCTTCACCCGGTAGAATTTGTCAAAAATCTTCGGTAATTCCTCAGGGGGAATGCCGACCCCTGTGTCCTCCACTTTGATCTCAACGTACTCGCCAAGCCCTTTTGCTGTAACACGGATCTTGCCACCGCCGGGAGAGTAACTGATGGCATTGCTGATGAGATTGTTAAAGATCTCTTCCATGCTCTTGGGGTCAGCTTTGGCCGGCTTCAGGTCTTGGGAGACAAAGGATAGGGCGATACCCTGTTCTTGGGCTCGCGGTTTAAGAAGAGCAATGCACTCTTCGATAATCTGACCCAGATCCGTAGGCACTTGATGTTGGGTGAACTGACCGGCTTCTATCTTTGCCACATCCAGGAGATCATTAATCAGATCCAGGAGACCATCGATTTTCTTGGACCCTCGTCCTACAAAATCCTGCTGTTTCTCTCCGAGAGGTCCGGCCATGCCCTCGAGCAAGACATGGTTCATCTGTCGAATAGAGACGAGGGGGCTTCGGAGTTCATGGGCCACCATATGGACAAAATCCGACTTCATCTGGTCGAGTTGTTTGAATGCGGTTATGTTCTCAAGGACGGTCACAGCTCCAACAACGATCCTTTCGGGTCCAACAACTGGCGCCGAAATCGCCCTGAACGCGTTGTTCCCGGCCTGGATTTCCTGCAGGGCCGCTTCATGTTCTTTGGATTCGGCCGCTAGGATTTGCTTCAACGTGTCCGTAAGTGATTCGTCCTTGATGATTTGTGAAAGGGGAAAAGGGTTCTCGAGGCTGCCGGGAACCTCCAAAAGCCGCATCAGGGCAGGATTGTGAAGAACCACCTCCAGGTTTCGATTGGTCACGAGAACGCCGTTACCCATGCAGTTGATAATGGTCTTGAGGCGACTCTTTTCAAGACCGAGGTCATAGAGGTTTCGCGCTCTTTCTTGTTCAAAGCGTTGGGCCATGGCTTCAAGCTTCCGCTTCTCAACAGCCCGGCGCACGGTGATCATGAATTGGTCTACTTGAAAGGGCTTGGTAATGAAATCATAGGCGCCCTTCTTCATGCAGTCCACCGCTGTGTCCACGGTTCCGTGACCCGTGATAATGATCACCGGTATGTCCGGATACTGGGCGCGCACGGCTTCCAAGACTTCTTCCCCACTCATCACAGGCATCTTCAAATCCAGAAGCAAGAGATCCACCGATTCTCTTGAAAGCACATCTAAGGCGATCCGGCCGTTTTCAGCCGTGAGAACTTGAAAGCCTTGAGCGGTTAAAACCCGGTGGCATCCGTCCCTGATCGGCCTCTCATCGTCAACGACCAAAACAGCAGTTATTTCTGTCATGGCTCATCCATTCCAAGAAAGACAGGCTCTTCACCTATAAAAACCGATTCCCCGGCTGCATCGCCGACAGGTTCACGCGGCAGCTCGATAATGAATGTGGTACCCCCTTCTGGCGGGCACTCGATGCACAAATTTCCGCCGTGTATTTTAATGATATTCTGCGAGATGCTTAGACCCAGGCCCGTTCCTTTTCCAACCGGCTTCGTGGTGAAGAAGATGTCGAAGACCTTATCCCTGAGGTTTTCCGGAATTCCGGGCCCAGTATCGGAAACCTTGATGGCGAACAGGGATCGATCTTCATCAAAACGCGCTTCAATGGTCAGCTTTCCTCTGCCCTCCATGGCGTCTGCAGCGTTGATGAAGAGGTTGGTGAAGACCTGCTGCAACTGGCTCATATCACCGATCATGTTCGGCATGCCCTCGGCAATATCCGTTGTAACCTCAATGTCCTGAAAGTAGGTTTTGTGTACAAGGAGTTCCAGACACTTGTTGAGCAGATTCTCGAGACTGAAAGAGGCCGTCTTGCCGGCAGATTTTCGGCTGAACTCGAGCAAGTCTGAAACGATTTTCTTGCATCGCAGGGTTTGATCAATGATTTCTTGAAGATCTTTGGCGTAATCCGAATTGTCTTTCAAGTTTCCCTTTAGCATTTCTGCATAGAGGAGAATAGCCGATAAAGGGTTGTTGATTTCATGGGCCACGCCGGCTGCCATCCGACCGATGGAGGCGATCTTTTGGGATTGGATCAGTTGGATATTGGCGTCTTCAAGTTCTTTTCGCATTTTGAGGATCTCTCTCATGTCTGTGAATACGCCGACACTGCCGATCTCTTTGTCATCGATGGTGATAATGGAGGCGGAAAGGGTAACCGGTATCTTTTCCCCACCTCTGGTGGTGATGGTCATGGTGGTAGGATTCAATTTTCCAGGCGGGCCATGCTGGTCGCTTCGCATTTTTATCATGTTTTCTTTGGCCACCTCAATGTCATAGAAGCTGCTCAGGTGACCCCTGTTGATGATTTCGCCGGCGGAGTAGCCGGTGAGTTGTTCCATGCCCTCATTGAAAATGAGCACGTTGCCTTTGGTATCCACCACGACGATGCCATCCACCGTGCTCTGAATCACCTTTTCCAAAAAGGTGCTGGATTTCTGAGCCTCCTGTTGGAGCCGAATCCTCTCGGTCACATCTCTGGATGCCTCAAGAATTTGTGCAATCCCTCCATTCTCATCAAAGATGGGTGCAATGGTGACTACGTCGAAACGGGTCTCCCCCTTGTCATCCGTGTATTCCTGGTAGGTGCTTATCAAACCGCTCTTGGTGATCTCCTCCAGGCGATTGCTCAGGAAACATTCCCGGCCCATTTCCGCACACGGCCGGTCCAGACCGTATCGAATCTGGTGGCATGGCTTTCCGATGACCTTTTCATCGGTGAGGTCGTGTTCCTTGAGAAAGGTCTGATTGACCCTTTTCTGCTCTGTTCTTCGTAAAAATGGCGATCCCTCTCAAGAGCGGTCCTCTCCATTTCTATCTGGATGAGGTCCCAGATCAACCGAATCGCCCTGTGGTCGATGACCGAAACGTCAGCCGGTTTCTGCCGGTAGATTTCATCCCGCACCTTGGGTGATCCGGTCAGTTCAATGACCAGGTTGAGTCCTTCGAGGCCGAACAGTTCCTCCATGCGGGTTGTTGCAAGGAGGCCCGACCTTTTGGCATAGCGAAGCCCGGGGGCGTCGGGATCGACGTCTGAAACGCCCAGGATCTTCATCTTCAGCCTGGAGAGGCGATCTCGATCCAAAAGTTGAAGAAGATCATAACAGGCTTTTCCACCGCCCACTATAGCGGCGTTGAGGGGGATCTCAGCCTGCTTGCCTCGACGGATGGGTGGCGGGCTTTCGGTCCCCAAAGGCTTTTTTTCTGGTGGAATGCGTTCCAAAGGGCCTTAACCTCGTCTGAGCCGGGAATCGTTCTCGTCATGCGGGGAAGCCCCCCGCCCCAAGAAGGGGAGGGCATCCCGATGGCGCTTAAGTGGTTTTCTCATGACTTAGGCGGAGAAGCACTTTTTCTTCCAGATCCCGGGTAATCTTTGTCATAGCCGGGCTTTCGGAAACGGGACCTGAATTGTTCCATCCCTTTCGAAGGGCATCCGCCTTCTTTTCTCTGAACTGCTCAACACTGACAGCCATGGATTTCCAAAAAAACAGCTTCTGGAGGATATGCCGCTCCGGGGCTGTAAGGTCTTTTTGAGTGTCAAAGGATTCCCCATGGCGCGTGGTCAATATCATAATGGGTGACTGTAATCAATACTAATATGGTAGGATATAATGATCGACAAATAAGGTCTCCGACCAGAACTCGAAGCATTTTACCACATGGTGAGAGAGTTTTCAGAACCTTTTAGCGCTTACTAGCTCTCTTCATAGCTCAAGAGCTTAACGTTTACCCGCCTCAGGCGGGTTAGTGTCAGGTTTTTGGCGGAGCTGGGATGGCTGTTCCCCGAAAGGCGATATCTCAAAAGAATCTTACCGGACATTACAGCGGGCTGATCTTTGAGGGTTTGCTCCACGAAAGCCCTAGCAGAATTCATCGTTCCGACGAAGTCAAAGATCTCTCAAAGCCTCAAAGAGCAATCCGCCTCCCCAGAACGCTATAGATATCGCCTTGAGGGGAATGGGCATCCCTAGCAAAAGTCTCGTCGGTTTGAGGCGAAGCTTCGCTAGACTTTTGGTCTGGGGAGAACACCTGCTCTTTCAGCGATTTCGGGGACTCTGTGCTCCCATTCGATGGCCATGAGATGAACGCCGGCAACGCCTTCCATCTGTTTGAACTCCTCGATTTGCTCCACAGCGAACTTGATGCCCTCTTCAGCCACCTTTCCTTTGCCGGCCTCCCGAAGCCGTTTGATCAGAGAATCCGGAACATCCATGCCCGGGACGGACTTGGCCATGTACTGGGCCATACCGACGCTCTTCATGGGCGTCACACCGGCCAAAATATAGCATTTTTCATGAAGGCCCATGTCGACCGTTTTTTTCATGAACTCCCTGAATCGGTCCATGTTGTAAATGCACTGGGTCTGGATAAATTCCGCTCCGGCAGCGATTTTCATGGCGAGGCGGTGAACCCTGAAATCAAAGGGCTCGGCAAAGGGGTTTGAAGCAGCACCGATGAACAGTTTGGGGGGAACATCGATGTCCTCATCATTCATGAATTTCCCTTCATCCCGCATCTTCTTCACAAGGGCTATGAGCTGCATCGAGTCTATGTCGTAAACGTTCTTGGCCTGAGGGTGATTTCCAAAGCTCTGATGGTCTCCCGAAAGGCAGAGCATATTGCGTACGCCCATGGCGTAGACGCCTAAAATGTCACTTTGAATAGCCAGGCGATTTCTGTCCCGGCAGACCATTTGAAAATTGGGCTCCACTTGCTCTTGAAGCAGTATGGTGCAAGCTGCCCAGCTGGACATCCTCACCACGGCTGTCTGGTTGTCTGTGATATTGACCGCATCCACCTTGCCTTTCAGGTGGGCCACTTTCTCCTTGAGATGCTCAACATTGGCCCCTTTCGGAGGGCCGCATTCGCCGGTAAAGGCAAAATGTCCTGCTTTCAAGACCTTCTCGAGGTTGCTTCCCGATTTGAGATCGTCGTTCATTGCACCAATTCCTCCCTCACGCTCTTACGAGGACCTCCGTCTCGAGCACTGCGCCAATCTTTTGCAGGCTTCGGCTGTACCAAATCATCCAGCCGACCCTCTTCCATCTTTTTACGCACGATCTTGTCCCAGATGCAGTCCACTTCTTTGGAAATTTCACACTTGCCGTTTGCCGACCCCCCACATGGACCGTGGAGAAGGCTTTTGGAACAGCGTGCAATGGGACACATGCCGTCGAAATAGTGAATCACACAGCTTCCACAGCCAGCGCATCTTTCGGCCCAGACACCATGTTGCGTTGCTCCTCCAAAAAAGGTGGTATTCACCGCTGGAAAGAAGCGCTGTTTCGGATAGGCTTCGCTCAAGAACTGCGGGCCTACGCCGCAGGCCATGGAAATAACGGCATCGTACTGATCTACAATGTCTTTGACTTGCTCAATGTATTCAGGATCACACTGTCTTTCAATGGACTTCTCGTCCACTTGCAAAGAGCGGCCTTCTTTTTTTCGAGCGATTTTCAAAATAGAGGCGAGGATACCGACCTCCTTTGTGCCACCGACGTTACACACCGTGACACATCCCTTACATCCCAAGATCAAGACCTTGTTGCAGCCTTTGATCATCTCTAAAATCTCTTCAAGGGGTTTTCGATCCGCCACTATCATGTTTCACCTCTTCACGCAGCTTCTTGCTTTTTCACAGGGCTGGGGCCAAGGGCCTTAACCCGTTCAACCATCTCTCTGGCAATCTCCGCAAATCGGGGTCCCTCTCCTGCGGAAAGATTGAACATCTCGACCCGGCCGGGCTCAATGCCGAGTTCTTCGAGCACTTTCTTAACGTATTGAACTCTTTTTTTCGCTTTCAAATTGCCGGTCAGAAAGTGGCACTCTCCCTCTAAACACCCGGCCACGTAAACCCCGTCTGCACCGTCTTCAATTGCTTTCAAGAGATGGATGATGTCGGAACCTGCCAGGTCCGCGGCTGAGTAAGCTCAGTATTGACAGCAATACGCCAGTATTTGAGGTTCGAAATCCGCCATGTCTACTCCTGTATTTGGGTCGCTAACATCTTTGAAGTTTCTCTCAGATCACAAATATCTTTCTCAAAGAGCCATCAAGCCTGTGCTCTCATGATGATGACGATGCCAGAAAAAGCGCATCGGTTTTCGCCATGATCTGTTCGTCCGTAAAATGTCTGAGCGTAATGGCTTTGCCCGGGCATTCTGCAACGCAGGCGCCGCATCCTCGGCAGGCGGCAGGATCGATCTTGGCGTATCCCTCTTCACCGATGTGGGGCGCGTCGTAAGGGCAGGTCCTGACACAGGTCAGACAGGCTGCACAACGATCCGGATTGACGTCAGCGACCACACCGCCCACAAGAATCCCCTCTTTGGAGAGGATGGTCATGGCCCTCGAGACCGCTGCCTTGGCTTGTGTGATGCTCTCATCAATCGGCTTGGGGTAGTGGGCCAGGCCGGCCATAAAGATGCCTTCAGAGGAAAAATCCACAGGCCGAAGTTTCATATGGGCTTCAATCAGGAAGCCTTCATTATTCACAGGGACTTTCAGTAATTCAAACAACGCCTTGTTTTCATTGGGAAGAATGGCCGTTGCAAGGACCAATAAATCCGGCGACAGCTGGATCGGTCTTCCCAGGATATGATCCGTCACAGTGAGGGAGAGTTTCCCTTGATCGTCCAGGGAAAGTTGGGGCAACCCTTCCAGATCATACCGAACAAAAATAACACCCTTCTCCCTGGCCTCACGGTAGAGATCTTCGCGAAAGCCGTAGGAACGGATATCCCGATGGAAAATGAACACATTCATTTGAGGATTCAGACGCTTCAGAGTGAGGGCGCTTTCCAGGCTGTGAGTGCAGCAGATCTTGCTGCAGTAAGGTCTTTCAGGAATTCTGGAGCCGACACACTGAATAAACACCGAGGTGTTTGCATCCTTGATGCGTGCCTCACCCTTAAGGATCGCTTCGTCGAGGTCTAGGTGGGTCAGGACATTGGGATGCTCGCCGTAAAGGTATTCCGTGGGTCTCAATTCCCGGCCGCCTGTAGCCAGGATAGTGACACCGTGATCAACCGTTGTGGCTTTGTCTTTTCCGTTTGAAGAGACCAGAGTGGTGGTGAAGTTTCCGATGATCCCAGAAGTGCTCTTTACTTCCGTTTGCTTGAAGATTTGTACCTTCGGATGCTCCTCAACCCGTTTGATCAGGTTTTCGAGATAGGTCCCGATACTTTCCCCTTTCCACGTGGTGCGGAGCCTGCGGGCCACACCGCCCAACTCCCCTGTCTTTTCAACAAGATAGGCCTGGTACCCCTGTTCGGCCGCGCCCAACGCCGCCTGCAAGCCCGCCACACCGCCGCCAACCACGAGGACGGCGTGTTGCACATCAAGCATCACCTGCTGTAGGGGTTCAATAAACGCGGCCTTGGCCACCGCCATTCGGACCAGGTCTTTCGCTTTTTCAGTGGCTTTTTCCGGATCGTTCATGTGGACCCAGGTGTCTTGATCCCGAATGTTGGCCATCTCGAAGAGGTATTTATTCAGGCCTGCCTCTCGAATGGTCTCCTGGAAGAGGGGTTCATGGGTTCGTGGAGAGCAGGAGGCGACTACCACGCGGTTGATCTCCTTCTCATTGATGACTTGCTTCATCTTGTCCTGGGTGTCCTGAGAGCACGTGAAGAGGTTATCTTCTACGTGAACCACAAAGGGCAATGTCTTGGCATATTCCCTGACTGCGGGAACATCCGCGATACCACCAATGTTGATGCCGCAATTGCACACAAAGACACCGATACGGGGCTTCTGTCCGGAGAAATCAAGCTCCGGAGGCAATTCCTTTGTCCGGATCATTGTTCCTCTGGCACTCGCCAGAACCTCCGTGGAGGCGGCCGCAGACGCTGAGGCCTCCATCACAGATTGGGGGATGTCCTTTGGCGCCTGAAAAACACCGCAGACGTAAACGCCGTCTTTGCTCGTGCTCACGGGCTCAAAGCTGCTCGTCTGCGCGTATTCATGCTCGTTGAGGTCAAAGCCGATAGTCTCGGCCCATTCTTTCACGCCCTCCATGGGCGCCAGTCCTACAGAAAGAACGACCATATCAAATGTCTCTTCTTTGATCTCCCCCGATTCCAAGGCATAGCGAATACAAAGATCGTCGTTTTCCACCGGCTCAATGGAATGAATCCGTGATCGAATAAAGCGCACACCGCTTTCCTCTTCAGCGCGGTTGTAATACTTCTCAAAGTCCTTACCATAGGTTCGCATGTCCATGTAAAAGATGGCAGCGTCCAGGGGTTGCTGGCTATGCTCTTTGGCAATCACCGCCTCTTTGATGGCGTACATACAGCAGACCGCAGAACAGTAGCTGTAATCACAACGATTGATGTCCCTCGATCCGACGCACTGGAGCCATGCGATCTTCTTGGGCTCTTTTTGATCCGACGGCCGCACCAAATGGCCTTCGTATGGGCCCGAAGCCGACAGGATCCGCTCGAACTCCATGCTGCTGAGCACATTGGCATGGGTAGCGTACCTGTACGTCTCATATTGCGTCGGGTCAAAAGGCGTGAAGCCTGGGGCAAGGATGATTGCGCCCACTTCAACCGTGCGTTCCTTCGGCTTCATGGAATGATCCACCGCCCCGGCAAGACAAGCAGAAACGCACTGATAACATTCAGAGCAAATTCCGCATTTCAGGCAGCGTTCGGCTTCCGCTCGGGCTTCCTCCTCTGTGAAGCCCAGAGCAATTTGCTTGAAGTTTCCTTTGCGCTCCTCAGGGGGGATGCTCGGCATCGGCGTTCTGGAGCTTTTGATCTGGCCCGTGATGTCGGGCTTTTCATAGGGCCAATCCTGTTCACGTCCTTGCGTAAGATCCAACCCGTTGATGAAGCGTTTAATGCTTTCGGCCGCTTCTTTACCGCATGCCACAGCCTCGACCACGGACTTTGGACCATAGAGGGCGTCACCACCCACGAAGACCCATTCCAGAGAAGTCTGGAGGGTAACGGGGTCTGCCTCCAAGCCGCCTCTCCCAGTGACAGGGATGCGCTCCTTTTCACAGAAGCCAAGATCTCCGGCTTGGCCGATAGCAACAATGACCGTGTCCGTGTCCATGGTGGTCAGGTCGGTCTCATCATACTGGGGATTGAAAGCGCCTTTTTCGTCGAACACAGCAGTACATCGTTTGAACTCAGTGCCTGAAACCTTTCCATCTTTTTCCAAAAAACGTCTGGGGCCGTAGCTGTTTACAATCGTCACCCCTTCTTCCAGGGCTTCTTCGACCTCATAGTCCCAGGCGGGCATCTCCTCCTTTTTCTCCAGACAAACCAGGGTGACGCTCTCAGCCCCTTTTCTCATGGCCGTCAAAGCGACGTCGATAGCCACATTGCCACCCCCGATCACGGTCACCCGTTTTCCCACCGTGACCGCATTTCCGAGGGCTACATCTCTCAAGAATTCCACGCCCTTGAGAATACCGGGCAGATCTTCTCCCTCCACGTTCAGACTTCGGCTGAGATGAAGCCCGGTGGCGACAAATACCGCCTCGAAGCCGTCTTTCTTGAGACCCTCTAAGGTGATGTCTTCTCCAAAGGTGACGCCCCTTTTAATCGTCACGCCCATGTCTTCAATGACCCGTATCTCCGCCTCAATGATGTCTCGGGGCAGTCGGTATTCAGGGATGCCCACCGCCATCATGCCCCCGACAACGGGAAGCTTTTCGAAGACGGTCGCTTGATAGCCCTCTTTTGCCAGATAATAGGCGGCGGTCAAACCGGCGGGCCCTGCGCCAATGATCGCCACTTTCTCTTTGCGGGGCTCAGCCACCTCAGGGACATAGCGCGTCTCGCTTTTGAGATCCAGGTCGGCCAGAAATCTGTGGAGGTATTCAATGGCGATCGGTTCGTCCAGATCGCTCCGGGTGCAGATGCTCTCACAAGGATGATGGCATACGCGACCGCAAATGGCTGGAAAAGGGTGGGCCTCCTTAAAAAGTTCCAAGGCCTCTCGGTATTTGCCCTGGTTGATGAGGGCAATGTAGCCCTGGACGCTCACATGGGCAGGGCAGGTTGCCTTGCAGGGTGCGGTCCCTCGCTTGTCAATGGCATAGGCGCTGGGCATGGCCTGGGGATAAAGTTTATAGGCCGCTTTGCGGTCGCGCAGCCCTTCATCAAAGTTGTTGGGCGCATCAATGGGACAGACCTTGGCGCACTCGTCGCAGGCGGTACATTTCGCCATGTCGATATACCGAGGCCGCTCGAGCAGCCTCACCTTAAAGTTTCCCGGTTCCCCCGAGACCTCAAGGATATCCGTCATGGTAAAGAGATCGATGTTCAGATGTCTTCCGCACTCCACCAATTTGGGCGAAATGATACACATGGAGCAATCATTCGTGGGGAACGTTTTATCCAGTTGGGACATGACGCCACCGATGGCGGAATTTTTCTCCACCAGGTAGACCAAATAGCCTGAGTCCGCCAGGTCCAAAGATGCCTGAATCCCGGCGATGCCGGCACCGACAACCATTACCGATCCTATGGGCGCATTTTGATTCATGGAACTGATCAACTCCTTTTTATCTTCATATCCCCTGAATTCTGGATATAAAATAAAAGACAGGGCAATCTTCAATGATTGAGGCAGGTTCTTGCCATCGAAAGGACCGATGGACGCTTCGATTCACAAATCAAAAAAAATGCCACTCAAAAAGAAGGGTGTCAAGAAAATACGTATAATATTCCGAAGTTATTCTAAATCGTTTGGCCCAAAGTGCCTTTTCTGATATTTTGTCTGCGGTTCCAAGATGGGCAACCGCAGAATGGCATGTCGGGACCCTGTTTTATGGCATGGTAAAAGTAAGCATTCGACACTCTGAATCAATGCGCGAGGAGGGTAGGGCATGAAGGTCTATTTGGTCCAGCACGGTAAACCGGTAGCCAAGGAGGAGAACCCGGATCGGCCCCTATCCGATGCAGGAAAAAAGGACGTGGAGAGGGTCACCCAGCACCTTCGTCAATGCGGGATCAGCGTGGGCAGGGTTTTTCACAGCGGGAAAACCCGGGCAAAAGACACGGCTGAGATCCTTAGTAGAGGATTGGATCCTGCGCTGAAGCCACAGGAAAGGGAAGGCCTTTCGCCTTTGGACAGTGTGAGGCCTATCGCCGATGTGATCCAAACCGGTGAAGAGGACCTATTGATCGCGGGCCACTTGCCGCATCTGGCCAAACTCGCAGCGCTCCTGGTCGCCGGTGATGAAACAAAACTGGTGGTGCGTTTCCAGCAGGGGGGTGTGGTTTGCCTGGAACAGGACGAGGAGGGCAGGTGGGCCGTCGCATGGATGGTCGTTCCTGAGATTCTTCCATGAGAAAATCGTGCCCCTGCTCATCGACCGAATGGAACGCTGCTCGCAATCGGAATCGATCACAATCGGGCCCGCGAGCACGAAGGATTGGAGGGCCGTTCCCAGTACAGCTCTGGAGTGGCTTTTCTCAGCTCTATGGATGACCAGAAAAGAAAACCATATGGGCTCATCTGGGTCGAGTTGTCTGAAGTTGACTGGACGCCCGGTCCCTGTTGCATGAGCTTCGGATTTGACCTGAACCCGCTGAAGAGATCCATCGCGAAAGTGGGTCTTATCAACCCGCCCTTTGTCGCAAGAGAGGACAAAGGCCGGGTGCAAGTCGTGGCCGGGTATCGGCGACTCATGGCGATCAAGTCTCTTTGTTGGAACAAGGTGCACTGCTGGGACGTGTCCGACTTATCCCCCATTGAACGGCTCCATCTAAATTTCTATGATAACCTCACCACAAGAGACTTCAACCATGTGGAAATAGGCATGGTTCTTCGCCGCCTGGCTTCTCATCTCCCCAAAGAGGAGATTGTGGAAAACGTCATGCCCCTTCTGGGGCTGGGGTCCCACGAGCCAACCCTGGACGTTTACTTGGCTTTGGACGGGCTTGAGAATCCTATCAAGTCGGCTTTAGCTGCGCAAAGCCTCTCTTTGCGCACGTTGAAGGCGCTGCTGGACACGGATCCCGACACCCGGCTTGCGCTTCTCCAGTGGATTACAAATTTAAATCTAAACATGAATCAACAGTTACAACTAATTGATTATACAATTGATATATGTGAAAAAGAAAAGAAAAGGGCTGAAGCGCTTTTTGGAGAAGAAGCCTTCCTATTCATCTTGGAAGACCAAAGGGCAAACCGGCCTCAGAAGGCCAAACAGCTTCTTGAGCTTTTGCGGGCCCGGCGTTATCCTCTTTTGATCCGTGCTGAAAAGCTTTTTCTGCGAAAAGTGGCCTGCTTGCGGTTGCCGAAGGGGGTGAGCATCAAGCATCCCCCTTATTTTGAAGACCCTCACTATCGGCTTGAAATTGCCTTTAGGAACGGAAGGGCACTTACAGAGAAGTTGAAGGCCCTTTTTGGGCTGGAAGACCTCCAAAAGATGGGGGATCCGTGGTCTGAGGATTAGTCAACATGGATTTTTCGATTAGCAGAGTCCTCGTGGAGCAGGGGGCTGAAAAACATGCCCTAACACAAGAGATTATAGGAAAAATCAATGAATCACATTCTGAAGGGAAGGCAGAAAGCCGTGATCGGCAGGCCCCGCCTGTCATGGACATGGACAAGGGGAGCCTCCGGCTGATCGACTTTCCTGGGGAGTTTCTCAAGCCGTGCCCCGGGACGAAGGGCTACATCTGTTGCGGATATCAAATCCTCCACGTGGGAACAAACTGCCCCCTGGACTGCAGCTACTGCATCCTTCAGGCGTATTTCAACCAGCCGTCATTGCGGGTGTTTGTCAACCTGGAGGAAAAGCTCAGTGCTATAGGCGGCTTCCTTGACTGCCAAACAGAAAAGATCTTCAGGATAGGGACGGGCGAATTCACGGACAGCCTCGCCCTGGACCCACTCGTGGGCTGGAGTGATATGCTCCTGTCTTTTTTTGCGGCACGGAAAAACGCTGTCCTCGAACTCAAGACCAAAACCGACCATATCGCCGGGCTTCTTTCCGCCAAAAACAGAGACCGCATCATTGTATCGTGGTCTTTGAACAGCCCTCACATCAGCGCCAGGGAAGAGCACGGGGCGCCGGGGCTCAGAAAGAGGCTTGTCGCCGCAAAACAGTGCCAAGAAGAGGGCTATGCCCTGGGCTTTCATTTCGACCCTCTGATCCAACATCCCGACTGGAAAGAAGGCTATATGAGGACGCTGGAACTCATGGATCAAATGGTCGATCCCAAAAGGATTATTTGGCTGAGCTTGGGGTGCTTCAGGTATATGCCCATTCTCAAAAGGATCATTCGGAAACGCCACCCGGATACATCTGTGTTGGATGGGGAATTCATCGCGGGCTTGGATGGGAAGATGCGTTATTTCAAACCGATCCGGGTTGAGATGTATGGGTTCATGAAAGAAAAACTGGAGCAGTGGTACCCGGACCTGGGGCTTTATCTATGCATGGAAAGCGATGACGTCTGGCAAAAGAGCCTGGGTTGGTCTCCCACAGAAACAGCCGGGCTTTCCGATTTCCTGGATGAGAGGGTGTCCCGCTTCTTCTAGTCTCGTATCCCAGAAATTCCTATCACAATTCCCAAAGAGGGAATGGCGAAAATTGGCTTCTCTAGGGGCCGCCGGGACGTGGTCTTACAGACCCGCAACCCAAATTCCCACGAAGCTTGTTGGACGCCCCCATCATGTCAATAGGCGCAAAGTGCAGGCCCAGGAGATATAGGGCGTTTGATAGGCTATCTTCTGGGACGTGATACCAGTCTTGAGGCGAATAAAACCTTGATTTTATGATTCTCAATGCTCTATGTTAGGCCAATCTATCAGGGAGGAACGGTCTATGTTAAAAGAAAAAGTTCAGGAGGCGCTCAATAAGGTGAGGCCTTCTCTGCAGGCGGACGGCGGGGACGTGGAACTTGTGGATGTGGACGAAGGGGGGGTTGTGAAGGTCAGATTGACGGGCGCTTGTAGCGGATGCCCCATGTCTCAGATGACACTCAAGATGGGCATCGAAAGAATTCTCAAGGACACCGTGCCGGAGGTCAGTCGCGTAGAATCTGTTTAGGCAGCCAATACCAAAATAAGAGGAGGAAAGCGTTATGGAGATTCGCAAAATAGGTGTGGTCGGCGCTGGAACCATGGGCAACGGCATTGCACAGATGGCAGCACAAATCGGCTGTGATGTGGTCATGAGGGATATTGAGGACACCTTTGTGGAAAGGGGCCTGAAAAGCATCGACAAATTCCTCTCAAAAAGCGTTGAGAAAGGGAAAATTCAGGCGGCGGATAAAGAAGCGGCAATGGGCAGGATCAAGGGAACCACCAACCTGGCCGATCTCAAGGATGTGGACTTTGTGGTGGAGGCGGTGATTGAGGATTTGGAATTGAAAAAGAGCGTGTTTAAAGAACTGGACGGCCTTTGCCGCCCTGAAGTGCTCCTCACGAGCAATACCTCGTCTATGTCCATCACGGAGATTGCAGCGGCCACGAATCGGCCCGACAAGATATGCGGCATGCATTTTTTCAATCCTGCACCGATTATGAGACTTGTCGAGATCATAAGAGGTTACGCAACCAGCGATGAAACTATTGCCGTGGCCACGGATCTGGCCAAGAAAATGGGAAAAATAACGGTTGAAGTGAAAAAGGATTCTCCGGGCTTTATTGTCAACCGAATCATGACGCCCCATTTCATCGAGGCCATCAAAATCGTGGAGGAGGGGATTGCCAGCATAGAAGACGTCGACAAAGCGGTGAAAAACGGCCTCAACTATCCCATGGGCCCCTTCGAGCTCATGGACCTCACCGGAATCGATATCGCCTACTTTGTAACGGAATACTTTTACCGGGAATTGAACAAGGAATCAAAGTGGGTTTCGCCCAACTTGCTCAAGACCATGATTCGAGCCAATCGTCTGGGCCGAAAGACGGGCGCCGGATGGTATGATTACAGCAAGTGAGGCGTTCCTCATTTCCTAGGGCAAAGAAGAAGGCAGTCCCTTGAACTGGGGGCTGCCTTCTTTTCTATTATATCTGTGGGTATGCGCTACTTGTTCTTGTGGCGCATCTTTTTCCTTTGCTTTCGGTACTTGTGCTTCCGAATTTTCTTTCGTCTCTTCTTAACAACGCTCCCCATGCAGAACGGACCTCCAAAAGATTGTCGTCTTTCTATACAGCACGACGCGGCTTGTCAACAAAATATTTGGAAGCGTTAAAAACTCCTCCCGCGGCCAATCCAAGCGGAACCTTTCGAGGAGCCCATGACCTTGATTGAGGCGCAGGGCGTAAGGCTTAAGTCTGAAGGAAGAATTGGGACCCAAGTGAAGCGTTACTTACCCTTGCCGTTGACGCTTTTGGAATAGTTGAGTCGGCCTGTGAGGAGGAGGGAGGGCTAGTGAGGGGGGATGAGAGCGTTCTGAGCCTCATGGAAGCATTAGTTTACATAATATATATTATCAGAACAAACTATCCGGCACTGTTTCTAAACCCCCCTTTGGCCTTGTAGAGTTCCTTGTCCGCTTGTGCCACAAAATCTTTGATGCTCATGTCCTCGGAATATCTCACGAATCCCATGCTGGCCGTCAACGTGCCGTCATTCTTAAAGGAATCTTGAATTCGCTTTCCGATCTCTTGGGCAATGGTGAGGTCCGCATCGATGAGAATGATGGCAAACTCATCGCCTCCATAGCGATAGCCGGAATCAACGCCGAGTCGGATGCTCTTTTGGATCATACGACCCGCATTACGCAAGGCCTGGTCTCCGGCCAGGTGTCCGTGGGTGTCGTTAAAGGTTTTGAAATTGTCCAAGTCAAGGAGGATGAGGGAAAGCGCGCTCTTCTGCCTTCTGGACCGGACAACCTCCTCCTTGAGCCTTTTGTAGAAGTGCCTCTGGTTGAAAAGTCCCGTGAGAGAATCTGTGATGGAAAGGCGGCTCAGTTCCTTTCTTAGGTTTCGTTCGTTGATAATTCTGCGGAATTTGGCGTTAAGCTCTTCCAAGTCGATAGGCTTCTTGATGAAGTCGCTGGCACCCGCATTGATGATGTCCACATAGCGGTATTCGTCCGTGTAGCCGGTCATGCCGATAATGCTGAGCTCCTGGTGGTCCTGGGAGGCGCGGTGGATGAGTTCGAAACCGTCCATGTCCGGCATTTTCATGTCCACCAAAATGAAGGTAAACTTTTTTTGTTTAAGCTTTTCAAGGGCTTGCGGGCCACTGGTGGCCGTACCGGTTTTGAATTTGAGAGCGGAGAGAAGATCCTCGAGGACCCGGGTGACGGTGGGATCGTCGTCCACGATAAGAATGGACTCGTGGCTGTAGTCGGTTTCTTTCATGTCTGCGAGTGGGTCAGGTAGCCGGCTCTTTTGGAGTCGGCTCAGCCCAGAGAGAATTGGCATAAGCCTCTTTAACTGTCACATCAACTATATGGCCTATTAGCCCGTTATTTCCCATGAAATTGACAACTTTGTTTGTTCCTGTTCGGCCGGTTAGCTGACCGCCTTTTTTGCTTTCCCCTTCTACGAGAACCTCCGTGACCGACCCCACGAGGGCTCTGTTCTTTTCCAGGGTCATGTCTCTCTGCATGGTCTGCAGGTCGGTAAGTCGTCTTCTCTTCATGGGGGCGGAGATCTTGTCCTTCATTTTCTCCGCCTCAGTCCCTTTTCTGTCAGAGTAACTAAAAGAGAAAAGCATATCAAATTCTATTTTCTTAATAAGGTCAAGAGTCATTTTGAAGTCCTGCTCCGACTCCCCGGGAAACCCAACCATCACATCTCCCGTAACCGCGATATCAGGTCGCGCCTCCCTGAGTTTCTGCACCAACGCCATATACCTTTCTCGCGTGTAACCCCTTCTCATTGCTTCAAGAATTTTATTAGACCCCGCCTGGAAAGGCAAGTGAATGTGGGGGCAAAGGTGCTCGAGGTTTGCAAAGCACTGAATCAGTGCATCGGAAAGATCTTTGGGGTGAGAGGTGGTGAAGCGGATTCTTTTCAGACCATCAACCCTGTTCAGGGTCTGGAGCAAATCGGGGAAACCAAAGCGCTTGTCTTCACCGTAGGTATAATAGGAATTCACATTTTGGCCGAGAAGGGTCACCTCTTTCACGCCTTGCTCAACGAGGCAGGTGACCTCTTGAAGGATTTCTTCAGGTGCTCGGCTCACCTCCCTGCCCCTCACGTAGGGAACCACGCAGTAACTGCAGAAATTGTCGCACCCTTCCATGATGGACACAAAGCCGGTGACCCTGCCCGAGAAGTACCCCGGTCGGTTCACCAGGGTCAGGGGCCCTTGGTGAAGATCCGTGGCCACAACCCTTTCACCGTTTTCTTCGATCTTTTTCAGGAACTCCGTTATCTTGCTGATTTCGCGGGTGCCGACGACCAGGTCCAAGTGGGGAAATCTGTCCAGCAATCGCCCGCCTTCCTGTTGCGCAATGCAGCCCATCATGGCGAGAACCGTGTCAGGTCGTTTCCTTTTCAACGCAGCCATACGACCTAGGAGGCTGTATGCCTTCTGTTCCGCCTTGGCCCGCACCGTACAGGTATTGATCAGGATCAGGTCGGCCTCTTTCGGGTTCTCGCTGGGCAAATAACCAGAGTTTTGAAGGACTTGGCCTAGATGATCCGAGTCATACTGGTTCATCTGGCAGCCCATGGTGGCTATGTAATAGCGGCGATTCAAGCGATCCTATGCTCCTCTTTATTGCGGCTCTTCCGGCAAATGAGTACGAGTGATTACAGGGGGAAGCCGCTGACGACAGAAGAAGGCCGTGAGCCTTGGAATCGAAAAAAACCCTTCATGGCCTTATATATCCTTCATTCATGGAAAGCCCTGTAAGCGATGCGTACTCATTTGCGGGAAGACCCTTTATTCCTCCCTTCGCATGGCACCAGTGTGATGGCCTCCTGATTCACCAAGTGATTCAACAAGTGAGAAATGAAGTGCTGGCAGCCCGGTGCAATCAATAATTCAATAACCGCTTCATGGGGATCCACCGTTCTCACAACGGCCATGCCATCATAGGATTCAATGATCACCCTCAGATAAGCAATGTCCCACCGGTCAACCCGATAGAGGCGTCTCGTTGTCTCCATTTTTTCCCTTGAAGGTGCTTCCCCCCCAACTCAATTTTTCTCTGAGGATTTCAAAATAACCCTGAGCGGGTGATTTGATGAGTTTGATCTTCTCCTTGGACGTGTAAATGAAGGCCTCGTCCCCGTGCTTGAGATCAAATCCCACCTGGCCGTCGAAGGTAAGACTCACCCGTTCCCCTTCGCTCTCCTTTGTCAATTTGATGCACACCGTATGGGAGCCCGGCAGAATAATCGGTCTATTCGTTAAGGTAAAGGGGCATATGGGCGTGAGAACAAAGCTCTCCATGGTGGGATAAAGAATGGGACCTCCCGCTGAAAGGTTGTAGGCGGTTGATCCCGTGGGCGTGGCCACAATGAGCCCATCGGCCCGGAACGTGGTCAGAAATTCGTCATTGATGTACACGTCGAGATCAATGATCCTGGCCAAGGCGCCTTTATTAATAACCACGTCGTTGAGAACCGAGAAACGACAGACTTCCTCTCCGCCGCGCAGGACCTTGGTCTCAAGCATCAACCGGCTTTCCACTTCGAGCTGGTTATGGAGCATCATCTCCAAGGCAGGATAAAGCCTGTTAATCGGGATTTCCGTAAGAAAGCCCAAACCGCCCAGATTCACGCCCAAAATGGGCACACCGAACTGAACCACCTTTCGTGCGGCGCCGAGCAAGGTCCCGTCCCCGCCAAGAACGATGAAGAGCTGCACATGCTCCGGAATCTCGGTCGGGCTCTCCGGGCAGGCATTCATCCCCCCCTTTGGGCCCATTTCTTGCGAAAAAGCGGCGACACCTCTGGTCTTCAGCCATTTTGCGATCTTTTCCGCCTCTACCCTTGCCGGCTCAAAATGGTACTTGTAAAGAATCCCTACAGAACTCAATGGCATGGCAATCATTCCTTTTTGCATGACTGTTCCTCGATACCCGCCCTTTTTGAAAAGAGACCCCCATGGCCAACGCTATGATCATCGAGCGGTTTCATAAGGCTGAAATGTTACCTTCCTCATGATCCGTGAAAAGGGGTACGACCGCAAAACGATGAACGTCCACCAGACCCCTGTCTGTGAGCTTCAGTTTTGGAATAACGGGCAGGGCGAGGAAAGAGAGGACCATGAAAGGCTCTGAAACCGTGCATCCCAAGGAGACGGCTGCGGCGTTTAGATCATCCAATTGATGGGCCAAAGTTTCCAGCGTTTCCGTAGAAATGAGCCCGGCCACGGGAAGCGGTGTTCTTGCCACGACCCGGTTTTCCCGAACCACGACCATTCCACCGCCCATAAGGCATACCCCCTCCACAGCGCTGCACAGGGCCCGGTCATCGACACCGACCGTGATGATATTGTGGGAATCATGGGCCACGGACGAGGCCAGCGCCCCTTCTTTCAGGCCAAATCCGTTGATCAGGCCCAGACCGATCCGGCCGCTGCCTTGATGCCGTTCCACAACGGCCAATTTTAGGATATCCCGATCCGTATCCGATAACACCCAGCCATCCCTGGATTTGACCGGCTCAAGCAGCATGCCCGTCAGGATTTGGCCTGGGAGAGTCTGGATGATTCGGGCCCTGTCCCCTTGGTGGCGGATCCGGAATCTGTCCGGGGCCAGGGATTCAACGTTTAAGGGCCCATGGAGTATGGATCCCTTCTCATCGGCCGGGAACCCGTGAAGCCTTCCCTGCTCGAAAACCACGCGGCCCTGCTTGTACACTTTCTCCACAGCAAAATCTTCAAGATCACTGAGAATCACCATATCGGCTTGATAGCCCGGGGCTACAGCCCCCAGGTGCTTGAGCCCGAAGTACTCGGCCGGATTGAGCGTGCCCAACTGAACGGCGGTTACCGGATCAAGGCCCCCCTGGATTGCCCTGCGAATCATATGGTCGATGTGCCCCCTTCTGAGCAGGTCTCGGGGGTGTAAGTCGTCACAGACAAAACAAAACCTTCGGGCATTCCTGTCGTTAACCAGGGGCAGAAGCGCCTCGAGATTTCTTGCGGATGTGCCCTCCCGGACCATCAAAAACATGCCGCTTTCAAGCTTCTCTTGGCCTTCGCCCGGATCAGCGGTTTCATGGTCTGAGCCAATGCCTGCTGAGATATAGGCCTGAAGGTCATGGCCCCTCAGGGAAGGACCGTGACCGTCGATCACTTTGTCCTTGAAGAGAATCACCTTTTCCAGAACATCGGAATTTCCCATGAGAAGGCCCGGATAGTTCATCATTTCAGCCAGGCCCAGGACCCGCGGCTCCTGCTTGAGGGCTTCAAGATCGGACAAGCTCACTCTGGCACCTGATGTTTCAAGGTGGGTTGCAGGAACGCAGGAAGGGGCCATGAAAAAAATGTCCAAAGGAATGGCGTCACTTTCTTTGATCAGAAATCGTATGCCCGCCACGCCCATGACATTGGCTATTTCATGGGGATCCGACACAATGGCCGTGGTTCCATGGGGAATCAGCGCTCGGGCAAGCCTGGAGGGCAGAAGCATGCTGCTCTCTATGTGAAGATGCCCGTCGATCAGGCCGGGGGCAACCCATTTCCCAGAAATATCCGCCTCTTCCTTGCCGTGATAATCCGTTCCCAACCCCACGACAAACCCGCCATGAACGGCCACGTCACGTTCCTGGACCGTGCCGGAAAAGACGTTTACCACCCTCCCCTCTTTCAGCACCAGGTCTGCGGGAACCTCCCCTTTTGCAGCCCGAATTCTCTCTTTTAGAAGGGCGACTTTGCTTATCATACCGTCCGTCTGTCAATCACCCGCCAGGCTTCTTCCAAATCCGAGGTGGTATCCACCATAAAATGCACAATATTGAGGGTCGGATAACGGTCCTTGAGATCTTCCAAGTCCACGGGTTCGAATTTATTCTTGTTGTTCAGATAGGCCTGCTCGGTGAGGGCGTTGGATTCATAGTTCTCTTTGGTCCTCTCTGAAATGC